>WNGL01000300.1_pt1 | contig 57680 bp, 62 predicted proteins | sample 5400591 | NCBI WGS metagenome assembly WNGL01 (sample SAMN13153377, study PRJNA577476) | soil metagenome | isolation source: 80 cm soil or saprolite under Garry oak tree replicate 1 | place: USA:California | collected 2016-06-15 | reverse complement strand
CTCGCAGCGTGCTAGACACCGCCGCGTCCGACGACCTACACGCGCTCTGGCGGCTGGCGATAGCCGCAGGTCTCAGACAGGGCGAGTTGTGCGGCCTGCGCTGGGGCGACATCGACCTCGACGGCGCCAGCGTGTCGGTCGCCGCTGCCCTGGAACAGCGCACTGGCCGCAAGCCAGTGCGAGCTGAGACAAAGACCGCGCGCAGCAGGCGCACGGTCCCGCTGGATGCGGCCACGGTCGAAGCCCTGCGCCAGCACCGCGCTACAGCCGCCAAGGAGGCGCTGGCCGCAGGCCGCAGCTATGACCTCGGCGGTTGGGTGTTCAGGCGCACACGCGGCGAAGGGCCGCTCACCATGTCCATTGTTTGGAAGGCATGGCGCAAAGTGGCCCAGCGTGCAGGCGTACGCCCCGTTCGCTTTCACGACCTCCGACACACGACCGCGACCGTGATGCTGGCCCAAGGCATCGATGTGCGACGGGCACTCCGACGTGAGCACGACCCTGCGCACCTACGTGCACTCGACCGAGGGCGCGACACGACGCGCGGCGCAGGCGATGGGAGCGGCGCTCGGCTCCTGAGCGGCATACGGCGACGGTGCCGGGTGCCGTGGACAATGGCATGAGAGGTTATGCAGCAGCTCGCGCTGATACTGGTTCCAAGCGCAATCGCGGTGGTCGTCGCCGTGTTCGTGCCCTGGTTCACATTCCGGTTTGCGCTTCGCCAGGACCGCCTTCGCCGCCTCCACGATCAACGGGCGCAACTCTATGTCGACCTGCTCACCGAGGCCCATGCCGAGAAGGAGTATTTCGACTACGACATCGCCGACGATGAAACGCGAAAGCGACTCGCCGCGTACCGTGTCGATCTCCGATTACCGCCGCTTGAGCGGGCTCGCCTTGGATCGCGCGGCACCATCTTCGCCAGCCTCGAGGTCAACCGACTGTTCTTGCTCCTCCAGGCTCAGGCCCTAGGCGCCACTCTGCCCCGCCGACCCAACAACGAGGCGGAGCGGCTAGTGGCTCGCATGCACGTTGGCGACGCGTTCACCGCACTGGAGCTGCAGGTGCGACGCGAGATGGGTGCAGATGAACTCGGTCCACGCGCTCCGCGTCGCCTAATCCGGCGACTTTGGGGGGCAGTTTGGGGGGCAAACCGCTGATCCTCAATACGGATTCGGCGTTAGGCAGCGGGTTCAACTCCCGCCGCCTCCACCAAACCGAACCTGGTTGTTACTCGGTCCGAGCCTTCCGAAACCGTCCGCAAGTTGCGTTACGGACGGATGCATGGGCGTCAGACGGCTGGTATTAACGCGCCGCTCAATAGAAAAGAAGTGACCTCAGCCACAAGAATCGATGCGCCCATGCAGCAGGCGATCAGGCCCAAGACAATTCCAGCTACCGCGATTCTGGCGCCGCGCCGGCCTGGATCGGCCTCGTTGATTCGGCGAAGAGCCGAAGCGCCAGACCACACCGCCATAGGGCCCAAAACCATGCCGATCGGAAAGATCAACACAACAGAGACGATTCCCGCCGCCAGTGCTGTTTTGGCGTCATCCGTATTTCGCTCAGCGGGCGCACTAGGCTGAATGGCGTCGCGCATTCGGCCACGCGAGCCTACTGCACGTGCCCGTGCTTGGTGGTTCGGCATTGGTCACGTTGCCATGGCGGGCTCATCTCCCGCCTCCTGCACCCACCCGCACCCAGTGCACGTTGTGAATCGCGAACCGCTCATAGGTTCGGTCATACCAGTTCGTGTTGATTGGCACGTCTGGTCGGTTGGCCAGGATCATCCCGAATATCTCGCCCACGCCTGGCAAGCCCATCAGCAGCGGCGAGCGCTGCCCCTCGAGCCTGATCCTCCGGAGACCCGTGCCGAACGGTCCGAACGGCGTGTCGACGCGCTGGATAGTTGCCAGGGATGCTTGGTGGGACGTCAGGATCGTGCGCCATCTGAGTGTCGAACCACCGACGACCCCGACCTCATATGCCACCCGGAACAAAAACCAGTACGCGGTCCAGGCCACTCCGCCCACCCACAGCGCGATGAACGTCGCCAGCAGCGGGTCTGTGCTCCCCCGCTGGCTCAGCACGAGGAGCACGGCGATGCAAGACATCAGGACGAAGAAGGTGATGACAAGTGGCCGGAACATCACCATTCGGAAGGTGACGTCGCCACCGGTCATGGAATGGCCTGACCCGGTTGTTGGGTATGACATACCCATGACCAGTAGTTTCCACGACTTCAACCGCAACCTCATCAAGGACCTGCGCGCCAACGGCGGCAAGGCCACCAGCGGTCCGTTCAAGGGCCGCGACGTCCTCATCCTGACCACGACCGGCGCCAAGTCCGGCGAGGACCGCGAAACCCCGCTCGTCTACACGTGGGAGAAGGGGCACCACGTCATCGTCGCCTCCAAGGGCGGCGCTCCGACCCACCCCTCCTGGTACCACAACCTCAGCGCCCATCCGATGGTGACCGTGGAGGCGGGCGGCGAGAAGTTCAAGGCCCGGGCGAAAGTGGTCGACGGGGACGACTACGAGCGCATCTACAAGCAGCACGCCGACATCAACCCCAGCTTCTGGGATTACCGGAAGAACACCACACGCAAGATCCCGGTGATCGTGCTGGAGCGCATCGACGAGCACCGGCCAAGTTAAGGCTGATCAGCCGCCGGGCAACCAGAGTAACCTTCGGCCGGTGCCCGATTTGAGCCATCTCTGGCAGCGCTTTCTGCTCGCGTCAGCCCTGGTCTTCGGCCTCCTTTTAGGGGTGGCCGCGACCATCTTCGGGTACAGCAACACGGCCGCGGTGAACATCAGCTGGTCCGTCTTCCGACTCGACGGCATACCTCTTTGGTCGGTCGCGGTCGTCCCCCTGGTCCTGGTCCTGGTCGCAGGCACCCTCTACCACTGGTACAGCAACCTCCATCACTTCACCGAGCACATGCGGCACCGCCACCGGGTCCACGAGCTCGAGGCCGAGGTCACCAAGCTCCGGGCCCACCTGGACCAGCTGCTCGAGATGCCCGACCACACGACGGGCAAACCGGCGGTCATGGAGCCGCTTGCGGCCGAGGTCACGGCCGCGCCGGCTATCTCCGAACCCGTGCCGCAGAACGGCGATGACAAAGCCCGGAAGTCCCGCAAGCGCGTCTCGCTCGCGGTAAGCGACACTGAGCCGGTCGCCGTGGCAGTCCCCACCGAAACGCCCACCGAAACCGAGCCCCGCGAAGAAACGCCCGCAGACGCCTGATGGACGAGGCGGGACGCCGGGGAATCGCTGACCGCCGCCGCGCCGGTCGACTGGTCGTCCCATCCGAACAGGCGCCGGCCGACCGCATGCTGCTGGAGCGGAGCGCCATCGAGGAGCTCAGCCACCACGCAGATCCCTGGCGCGTTCTGCGCATCCTGTCCGAGTTCGTCGAGGGTTTTGACGCCCTCAATGAGGTAGGCCCAGCGGTCACCGTTTTCGGCTCCGCCCGGTCCCACCCCAACGATCCTTATTACATCGCGGGTAGGAAGCTCGGCGGCGCACTGGCGAATCGCGGTTTCGCGGTGATCACAGGCGGCGGTCCCGGGATCATGGAAGCTGTCAACCGAGGATGCCACGAGGCGGGCGGGCTGTCGGTCGGCTGCAACATCGAGCTGCCCCACGAGCAGTCGCTGAACAAATACGTCGACCTCGGCGTCGAGTTCCGCTACTTCTTCGTGCGCAAGAACATGTTCGTCAAGTACGCGCGCGGCTTCGTGATCTTTCCCGGCGGCTTCGGCACGCTCGATGAGCTGTTCGAGTCGCTCACCCTGGCCCAGACCGGCAAAATCGAGCACTTCCCGATCGTGCTTTTCGGCACGCCTTACTGGAAGGGCCTGCTCGAGTGGCTGAAGGATCACGTGCTGGGCGCCGGCGCGATCGCGCCCGACGACCTCAACCTCATGACGCTCACCGACGACCCGGAGGAGGCAGCCGAGATGGCGACCCGACCGCTGCCGGTCGAGGTCGACGAGCCTCGCGAGCAGACCGGCGAACCGAAGCGAGACCCGCAATAGCCCCGCTCGACTTCTACTTTCTGACCGATGGCGGCCAGACCGCCGACTCGGTCGCGCAGAGGCTGGCGTCCTTTCTCGATGGCGCGACCAGGACACTCGACGTGGCGATCTACGACCTGCGGCTCGATGCCTCGCCGTCGTCAACCATCCTCAATTCCTTTCAGGCTGCCGTCAAGCGCGGCGTCGCCGTGCGGCTGATCTTCAACCAGGACCACGCCCAGGCCATCCCGGTGCCCCCGCCGCCAGAGATCGACTGGGCGTTTGTCGACCAGCTGCGGTCCGCCGGAGTGCAGATCAAGCCAGTGCCCGGTGTGCCGGACCTGATGCATCACAAGTACGCCGTCCGCGACGCCGGCACGGCCGAGGCGGCGCTGCTGACCGGCTCGACCAACTGGACCAACGATTCCTGGAATCGGGAAGAGAACGTGATGTTCACGATCGCGTCAGCTGAGGTGGCGACAGACTTCGCCGCGAACTTCGAAGGCTTGTGGGAGAAACCAATCGTCGCCATCTCGGGCCGCATATCTTCGCCGTGGTCGTCCCTGGCTGATGGAACCCGCGTGCGTCCCTACTTCTGTCCGGGTCGCAGCCTCAAGCTCGTCCACGCGATGTCGCGCTCCATCGGATCCGCGGAAAAGCGGATTCGCATCTGTTCGCCGGTCATCACCTCTGGTCCCATCCTGGGCACGCTCGCCGAGGTCACCGCGCAGAACAAGGTCGACATAGCCGGTGTGTACGATGCGACGCAGATGGACGAGGTCCAGCATCAGTGGGCGAGCCAGGCGGGAGCAGCATGGAAGATCGCCGCTTTTCACAGCATCACCACCGCGGTGCGTTTCGGGGGTAAGCGCTCAACGCCTTACGCGAAAGGCTCGGTGCACGACTTCATGCACGCGAAGATCCTTGTCGCGGACGACTACGTCTACGCGGGCAGCTTCAACCTTTCGCACAGTGGCGAGAGCAACGCCGAGAACGTGATCCAGGTCGAGAGTGCCGAGGTCGGCGACATGTGCGCCGCGTACATCGATCGCGTCGCGGCCCGCTACGGTGGCGGCCCTGTCAAGGTGGCGTAGTCACGACCCGTCCTCGAATCCTCTGGCTCGCCTCTGTTCTGGCGGCGGTCCTGGTCGTTGTCGCGCTCTGGATCGCGCCACGCCTTGAACCGGCGACCGGCACCCTGGTGGTCGTCGCGGCCGGCCGATCGGCGACGACGTTGCCTGCATCGACTCTGATGCTTCACGAAAGCGGCGGTGCCTGGGTCACGGTGGGGAAGTTGTCCGGCAGCGTTCCGGCGGCGCCCGCCCAGAGTCAGCTCCTCGCCCTCGCGATGCGAGCGGGTTCGTACGACGGGATCCGTCTCGGCGACGACGTGCAGCATCTTGCCTTGAAGGTCACCGCAGGCCAGGTCGAACCGCTCTTGCTCGGTATCGACTCCGGACGATTGGTGACGGGCGCCGTCTACGTGGGTAACGACGACGTGAACCTCGGTCTCGGCGAGCTCTCCAGCAAGTTCGTCGCCCTGCCGGACTTCAACCTCGTCGACCAGAACGTCCGGCCCCTGAACCTCGCCACGATCGCGGGCAAAGACGTGATCATCGCGGCGTTTCACACGACCTGCCACGAGACGTGTCCGCTCTACACCGCTCTTTTTCTCCAGCTCGCCAAACGCCTACCCGCGACCGCGATGCTGATGGAGGTCACCACCGATCCGAACGTAGACGGTGCTCGCGCGCTGTCGAGCTACGCCAAAGAGGTCATGGCGGATTGGACCTTCGCCACCGGCACAGCCCAAGAGGTGACGGATTTCTGGAAGCCGTTCGGAGTCGAGCTGGCCGGCGGAGACTCGCACACCTCGACCCTCGCGCTGGTCGACCGGCACGGATATGTCCGCCTTGTCTATCGCGGCGTTCCGAAGATCGGCCACGACATAGGGCCGTCGCTGGTGACGTCACTCAGCGGACAGGGGCTTGCCGAGCTTGGCTCTGGCGGAGACGGCTGGGGCGCACCCGATGTGCTGGAGGCGCTGGCGACGATCGCCGGTCCCGAGCGGACCCAGGAGTCGAGCGGCGGCAAGGCGGGCTCCTTCACGCTGACGGCGACCGACGGCGCGAAAGTCAGCCTGTCAGATTTTGCGGGTCAGCCGGTGGTGATCAACTTCTGGGCGACCTACTGCCCACCTTGCAAGGCGGAGATGCCGCTGCTGGACAAATCTGTCGGTCAGCAGTCAGGCATCCGCCTGCTCCTGGTCGACGAGGGTGACAGCCGAGACTCGGCGCGCGCTTTCATGGACAACCTCGGCATTCATCGGGCCCCGCTCCTCGATTCCGACCTGAGCGTGGGCCGCGCATACGGCATCTTCATGCTCCCCATGACCATCTTCGTCCGCGCCGACGGCACCATCGACCGCCGCCAGGTCGGCCAGCTCCAGGCGGGCGTGCTGGCTGCGGAGCTGTCGAACCTAAGCAGTCAGTAGACTGGGCCCGAGTTGGTCTCAGCCGGACTTTTCCGCCGCGTCGCTTTCACGACCGCTTTTTTCGCATACCTCCAGATAGCGCTTGGCGGCGTCGTGCGCGTCACCGGCTCCGGGCTCGGCTGTCCCGACTGGCCGCTCTGCCACGGCCGTCCCTACCCGCCGGCGGACATCCACTCGATCATCGAGTATTCCCACCGGTCCGTCGGAACCTTGACCGGCTTGCTCCTGGTCGCCACGGTGGTGCTCGCCTGGATCGTGTTTCGCCAGCAGCGCCCGCTGGTCGCTTGGCTTGCCACCGGGTCGCTCGTCGCGATCGCCGCGGAAGGCGCCCTCGGCGGAGTGGTGGTGGCCAACGAGCTCGCGCCCTGGCTCGTCCTGGTCCACCTCGGCCTCGCCATGATCATCCTTGGGTTTCTGATCGCGACCGCCGTCATGTCGCTCCCGGCGGCGGCCGGCGTTCCGAGCCTCCGGCGAAGGACGGCGCTTGCTGCAGCCGCGACGTATTTGCTGCTCCTCACCGGGTCCACCGTCGTGGCGAGCAATGCCGACCGGGGCTGCCACTCGTGGCCGCTCTGCGGCGGCGGCTTCTCGATCGATTTCGGGGGCGTCAACGCGTACACCATGCTTCACCGGGGCGCGGTCTTGCTGATCGGAATCCTGATCATCTACGTCGCGATCACCGCGCTGCGGCAGACGGCCCTCCGTGGCGCGGGAATCATGACGCTGGTCGTGTTCGCCCTCCAGGTCGCGGTCGGAGCGGGCGCCGCACTGACGGACGCGGCTTTCTTCAACGGAACGCACGTGGCGATCGCGACGCTGGTGTGGGCAGGGATGCTCTCCATCGCCCTCCTGACGCTGCCGCGAGTGGACCGAGTGCGGGCATTTTCACGTTTGGCGGTGGAGAAGCGGACAGCGTGAGCATCGCCGAAGCTCTGCCGCGCCCACGGAATCTCGCCGATGTGCTTCGCGACTATGTGAGCCTGCTCAAGCTGCGCATCGTTGCGCTACTCGATGCCACGGCTCTCGGCGTGATGCTTCCCGCGGCGCACGGCCACCCAAGACTCGAGGCGGTGGCCGCGGTCTTCATCGGCCTCACATGCGCAGCGGGCGGCGCCAACGCGATCAACATGTGGTTCGACCGGGACATCGACGCCGAGATGACGCGGACTCGCCGCCGGCCGCTGCCCGCGGGTCGCATTCCCCCCTGGCACGCGCTCGCGCTCGGCATCGGACTCAACGCGGTGGCGTTCGCCGTGCTCTGGGCGCAAGCGAACCTGCTGGCGGCAGTGCTCGATCTGAGTGGGGCGCTCATCTATGTCTTCGTCTACACCATGTGGCTGAAGCGATCGACGCCGCAGAACATCGTCATCGGCGGGGCGGCGGGTGCGATGCCGCCGCTGGTCGGTTGGGCCGCCGCGACCGGACGGCTCGACCTGACGGCGTTGGCTTTCTTCGGGGTCGTCCTCTTCTGGACACCACCGCACTTCTGGGCGCTGGCCCAGATGATCAAGGCCGACTACGCGCGAGCCAACGTCCCCATGCTCCCCGTGGTGGCCGGCGAGCGGTCGGCTAAGCGGCAGAGCATCGTCTACGCGGTGCTGACGGCCGGCGTCAGCGTGGTTCCATTCTTCACGGGTTCGGCCGGAACCGTCTACCTCGCGGGGGCGACTGTGCTCGGCCTGGGCCTGGTGGCAATCACAGTCCTCGACCTCGAGGGCCGCAGTTGGACCAGACGCCTGTGGACCTACTCGATGGTCTACCTCGCGCTGCTCTTCACGCTTTTCGCCGCCTCGCCTTTCCTTCCCTGATTAGTTCGATGGAGATCGTCCGCCTCCACCTCGCGCGCATCGACGGCTTCAACGAGATCCCGGTGCACGGCTTCGTGATCAAGCACCCGCGCGCGGGCGCCATCCTCGTCGACACCGGGGTGGGTTGGCCGACCGAGCTGGTGAAGGAATGGAAGGTGGTCAACCGACACGCCGCCGACGCCATGGCCGAGCACGACCTGAGCCCGGCCGACGTCAAGATCGTGATCAACAGCCACCTCCACTTCGACCACTGCGGCCAGAACGCGGTCTTCAAGCACGCTCCCTTCTACATCCAGCGCGCGGAGCTCGAGCGCGCGCGCAAGCAGGAGACCGTGGCCGCCCAGTGGTTCGACTTCGCCGGCGCGCGGTTCGAGCTGCTGCATGGTGACGCTGAGATCGCCGAGGGCGTGCGCGTGGTCGCGACGCCCGGGCACACGGTTGGTCACCAAAGCGTGTTTGTCGAAAGCGGCGACGGCGTCGCGGTGATGATCGGCGACGCCGCATACACCTCCGACATCTACCGCGACGTGGAGAAGGCCGATCTTTCCACCTGGCCGGGCCAGCACGCCAATCGCGGCGATTGGACCCGCTCGCTGAAGAAGGTGCATGCGTCCCATCCGCACTCAGTGCACTTCTGCCACGACACGCGGGTCCTCGGCCACTCGTGAGTTTCGGGCCGCTGGTCGAAGCCGGCTGGCTGCGCGACCACATCAACGATCGCGACCTACGCGTGATCGACTTCCGTTGGTATCTCCAGGGACGCAAAGGTCGGGATGAGTTTCTGCGCGGCCATATCCCTCGAGCGGTCTTCCTCGACCTCGAGAGGGTGACGGGGACGCATGGAGGAGGGCGACACCCGCTGCCCTCAGCGGACCAGTTCGAGCGCGAGATGCGATTGCGCGGCGTCGATGACGGCACAAAGGTTGTCGTCTACGACGACACCGGCGGGTCAACCGCCGCCAGGCTGTGGTTCCTGCTCGGTTACTTCGGCCATCGGGCTCAGGCGGTGTTGAATGGAGGCCTGCAGGCGTGGAGCCAGCCTCTCGAGGATGAGGTCGAGGTCTTCCGGCCTGGCCATTTCACCGCTCAAAAGCCCGATCCTTCGCGCGTCCTGGATTTCGACGCCGTGCGCACGCTGCGTGGAGTGCCGCTCATCGATGCCCGCGTCGGTGAGAGGTATCGGGGTGAGAAGGAGCCAATCGACCCGAAGGCAGGGCACATCCCAGGCGCGCTCAACGCGCCGTTTACCGACAACCTCGACGCGGACGGTCGATTCAAGTCGCCGGACGACCTTCGGAGACGGTATGAGGAGGTGGGCGCGGCGAACGGTGCCGTCTTCTGTTGCGGATCAGGCGTCAACGCGACGCATGACGTGCTGGCCATGGCAGTCGCCGGACTTCCGAACGCGCGGTTGTACGCCGGCTCCTGGAGTGACTGGTCCAATCGCGACGCGCCGGTGACCACCGGCTCCGAGCCCTAGAGTTAGGCCGTGATTCTCAAAGGCAAACGAATCCTGCTTGCCGGGATGTCGGACCGGAGGAGCATCGGTTACGCGATCGCGCAAGAGGTGCAGCGGGAAGGCGCCGAGCTGCTTCTGACGAGCTTCGGCCGGATGATGTCCATCACGCAGATGACCGCGAAAAAGCTCGATCCGGTCCCCGAGATCCTCGAGATGGACGTGACCAAAGCGTCGGACATCGAGAGCGCGGTCGAAGCAACCTCGAAGAGGTGGGATCGTCTCGACGGCCTGGTGCATTCGGTCGCTTTCGCGCCCGCCGACGCCCTCGGAGGCAAATTTCTCACCACGCCCTGGGAAAGTGTCGCGACGACGCTGCAGGTGAGCGCTTTTTCTTTCAAAGAGCTGGCGCGCGGATTCCTGCCGCTGATGCGCGAGCATGGCGGATCGATGGTCACGCTCGATTTTGATAATTCAACCAGCGCGTGGCCGAAATACGACTGGATGGGCGTATCGAAAGCCGCGCTCGAGTCGGTGACCAGATATCTCGCTCGCGACCTCGGGCGCTACAAGATTCGCGTCAACGCGGTCTGCGCGGGGCCGCTGGCAACCCTCGCCGCGAGCGCCATCCCGGGCTTCAAGGACTTCGAAGGTGAGTGGGAAAAACGCGCGCCGCTGGGCTGGAGCCTGCAGGACCGTTCGCCTGTCGGTCGTGCGGTTGCGGTACTGCTTTCGGACTTCCTGGACCTGACCACCGGCGAGCTGCTGCACGTCGACGGCGGCTACCACGCCATGGGGGCTGAACTACCTCCCGTCGACTGATACAAGATGTTGTGCTTGCCAGGCGACAACCGCGCAACATCATGTTAGGCTCTTCCGAAATCGTGGCGTGACGGCCCACCCGTCACGACCCCCAAACGGGAGGAATGCAGTTTGCGGGAGTGCCTGGTGATCTACGTGGACGCCGCGCTGGACAAGCATGGCCGGGCCGGGTGTGGCCTGGCCGTTTTTGTTAGAGGCCGGGCCGTCTACACGGAGTCGTTCGGTTTTTCACACATGGGTGGGTCGGCTCAGCTGGAGGCGCATGTTTGCGCCGGCGCACTCGATCTTGCCGCCGCGCGATGGCCGTACCACCGCGTGATCGTGCGCACGGATTGCGCTCCAGTCGTCCGCAGCCGGATGCCGTCGAGCGACAGTTTTCGTGTAGCAGTCCACGAAGTCCGCGAACGATGCCGCCGGGGATGGCGTGTCGTGCGTTATGTCAGCCGTAAAGCAAATCCCGCGCACGAGCTTGCGCGCGAGGGGTTGAAGAGTCTTTCCAAACAACCAATGCTCGCCGCCGCCTAGAAAGGCGTTCAGGGCGATTTAATCGGGCGCAGCTAGAATTGCTGCGCTCGATTTATTTTCGGCAAGGGAGTGAAATGGCACCAGAGGAAGCACAACAGAATGCGCCGCGACGGCGTGGACGTCCGCCCGGTTCTAAAACGAAACGCACGCGTTCGAAGCGAGAAGGCGGCGGGGAGCTGGTCGATCGGCTCAATGCGATGGTCGCCGAGTTGATCACCAAGAACAAGCAGCTGCAGCGCCAGGTGACGAAGCTGACGCAGCGCGCCGGTAAAACCGCGACAAGCAAGAACGTCGAGCGCGGGCTTCGCACGATCTCCAGGCGCGTGCAGCGAGCGCTCGGATCCACAACCAAGCGGCGACGAAAGAGCGCACCTACAAACGGGCGCAAGCGCAAGCCCGCGACGCGGAGGCGCCGAACCTCTTAGGTCCCGGTCGACTCCATATGTTTGGCGATGCGGTAGGCGTCGACGATGCTGAACACGTACAGGGCACCGGGTCCCAGCTCGAGGGGCACGCCGAGCGACAGTCCGATCACGCTCGCGTCAAGGCCCAGGTCGAAAAGCTGGAAGCCAACGATACCGACGACAAATCCGACTCCCTTGAGTGTGTGGCCGAGGTAAAAGTGGCCGCAACCCGGGATGATGGCCAGCGCCGCCGCGGCCCATGGGCTCTTCCGGTGCGCGGCCGCCGGTCGGTAGTACGCGCCCGACGCCGGTGACCCGCATCTCGGGCACGGCGCGTTCGGGTTGGTCAGGAGCGCCCCGCAGCGCCCGCACAGGACCTCGGCTGCCATCTCTTTCTATGTTGCCAATTTTGCTAGCGTCCTAACCGTGGATCTCGGATTCACGCCCGAAGAAGAAGCATTCCGACGAGAGGTCCGAGGCTGGCTCGAGACCAACCTTCCCGCCGAGTGGCGGCACGGAGGAGCCGGCGGCTACCGCGAGGAAGAGGAGACCGAGGTCCAGCGCGACTGGCAGCGCCGCCTTCATGGGGGCGGCTGGCTGAAGCTGGGCTGGCCCGGCGAAGCCGGAGGCCGCGGCGCGACGCCGGTGATGCAGGCGATCTACCAGGAGGAGATGGCGCGGGCCGGCGCGCCCGGAATCCTCGGCCGCCTCGGGGTCACCCTGCTTGCGCCGACGCTCCTCGCCCACGGCACCGACTGGCAGAGGGAGACGTACGTCGAGAAGATCCTGAGTGGCGAGCTGATCTTCTGCCAGGGCTTCAGCGAGCCCGACGCCGGTAGCGACCTGGCCGGTCTTCGCACGCGCGCCGAGCGGCGCGACGGCAAGTGGGTGCTGAGCGGCCAGAAGACCTGGTCCAGCGGCGCGCACTACTCCCACAAGAGCTTTCTCCTCGCGCGCACGGACCCTGCCGCCGAGCCGCATCGCGGGATCGGGTTTTTTCTGGTCGACATGCACCAGCCCGGCGTCGAAGTCAGGCGCATCAAGCAGATGACGGGCGGCGGTGAGTTCTGCGAGATCTTTCTCTCCGGGGCCGAAGTCGAGGAGCGTGACCTGGTCGGGCAACCGGGCGACGGCTGGAAGATCGCGATGACGGTTTTCGGCTTCGAGCGCGGTGGCCTGGCGCAGGCCGCTCGCTTCGAGCGGGCCGTGGCCGAGCTGGCCAAACTCGCTCGTGAACGTGGAGCCGGGTCGGATGCCACCACGCGACAGAAGATCGCGCAGGCCCAGATCGAGGCGCACGTCTTCCGGCTGATCGGCCTACGCAACCTCACGAAGGCGCAGGAGGGCCACGCGCCCGGACCTGAAGCCAGCGTGACCAAGCTCTACTGGAGCGAGATGGACAAGCGCCTGCAGGAGGCGGCGATCGAGGTCGAGGGCATGTACGGTGCGCTCGCGCCGGAGTCCTCGCTCGCCATCGAGGACGGGCGCTGGCAGTACGGCTGGATGTGGGCGCAGGCCGAGACGATCTACGCCGGCTCTTCGGAGGTCCAGCGCAACATCATCGCCGAGCGCGTGCTCGGCCTCCCGCGCGGACGGTGAGAAATCAAGAAGGCCCCTCCTCATCGGGCCTGCCCGCCACCACCGCGCCGGCCATCGACCGCCTCAAGGCGCGCATCGGGGCGGACGGACCTGCCGTGACGGCGACCGTCGAAGCGGGCCACGTGCGGCGGTTTGCCGAGGCAATCGGAGATTCCAACCCGCGGTGGGCCGACGAGGCCCCGCCCACGTTTCTCGTCGCCCTCGCGCCGGTTTCGCTGCACCTCGCGGAGGCTGAGGAGTACGGCAAGGGCTGGCTCAACGGAGGCAACCGCTTCGAATATTTCGCGCCGGTGATGGTCGGCGACCGCATCACCGCGACGGGGCGGATCGCCGACGTGTACGAGAAATCAGGTTCGACGGGTACGCTCTTGTTCATCGTCTTCGAGACCGACTATGTCAACCAGCGCGGCGAGCTGGTGGCGCGGCTGCGCGGGACGGCGATCCGCCGATGAGCGTGAGAGTCGGCGAAGAGCTGCCCGACCTGGTCAAGCATCCGACGACTCGACAGCTCGTGCAGTACGCCGGCGCGCAGGGCGATTTCTACGAGATCCACTACGACCAGGACTACGCACATAGCGTCGCGCTGCCTGGCGTGATCCTGCACGGCCTGCTCAAGGCGGCGTTCCTCGGCCAGCTCGTCACCGACTGGCTGGGTGACCGCGGAACGCTGAAGACCTTCGAGGTCAGCTATCGCGGGGTGGACGTGCCCGGTCATCCGTATCGCTGCCGCGGCCGGGTCACGCAGGTCTCCGGCGACGACGTCGAGCTCGAGGTGTGGGGCGAGGACGAGACCGGCAAGCGCACCACAGTGGGAACGGCTACCGCGCACATGGCCGACTGATGGTGACCATCTATCTTGTCCTGAAGTTCATCCACATCGCGGCCGCGATCACCGCGGTGGGCTCGAACATCACCTACGGCGTATGGAACGTCCGCGCCCAGAGCAATCCGGCGCAGCTGGGATTCGCGCTCAAAGGAATCAAGTTCATCGATGACCGGATCGCCAACCCGGCCTACGGCGTGCTGCTCCTCACCGGTCTGTTGATGGTCTTCATCAACCACTTGCCGATCGGGTCGCTCTGGATCGTCCTCGCCCTGATCCTGTTCGCGGCACTGAGCGTGCTTGCGTTTCGGGTTTACTCGCCGCTGCTGCGGAATCAGATCAAATTGGTCGACGCCGGCGACGCGACCTCGCCGGAGTTTGAACGGCTGTCCCGCAGGAGCGCGATGGTTGGCCCGATCCTCGGACTCCTCGCCGTCCTGATCCTGATCATGATGGTGTTCAAACCGACCCTGTAACCCCACAGCACGGCCATCACCGACGCGTCGATCACGCAGTAGGCGCCCGCGATGGCGGAAGGCGGATTGCCCGACGGGATGTGGGTCCACGGCGCGAACTGCATCCAGGTCCAGTCCCCGAGAGACGTACCGAATATCTCGAGCTCGCTGACGATGATGAAGATCGCGGTAAACAGCGGCCAGCGAGGCGACCGCAGAAGGAAGTACGCGAAGACGGGGAAGCAGAGCGCGCCCTGGACGTCGAGCCTTCCGGTCACCACCGGCAATGCGGTCAATCCGAGCAGCCCCCACGTGCCCGCGAACCCGAGCACCGCATACGCGACCCGGCGGCCGTGGCGCTTGACCACTGGGGTCTGGGCGGCGAGCAGGCCGAACAGATAGACGATTCCATGCCCGGGCGGCACGAACAGAGGGAGGTTGTGCAGCCGGTAGCGGTAGACACCCCACACGAGCGAGCCGAAGACCTCGAAACACGTGGCCACCACGACGCAGACCCACACCTGGACGCGCTGCTCTTTGGGTGCCTTGAGTGCGGCGAGATAGAGCGCGGCGAATGTCAGCATCCCGAGCAGGTACTGCTGCCACTGCGCGGTGACGCGACTGTCCGCAAACAGGCCGATCGGCGTGTAGACGAGAAGGTAGATGTGAAGCCAGTAGGGCCTCAGCCGAGCAAAAGACACCGCCTCGATACTATCCGGAGCGATTCGCCACCGCCGCCGGTGCGGGTTTTCCGGAATCGCGCCACCCGCGCGCCTTCCGGGTTCCATGGGTCATGAGGACCAGCATGTCGGCCAGCTCGTCGAGGTCCGGATAGCGACCGCTGACGTGGCCGAGAGCGAGGGTCTCGGTCGCCGCGATGTGGATGTCGGCGATCATCTCTAGCCTTCGCTGCTCGCCGGGTGTGTTCGAGGGATAGCCTCGGGCGACCAGCTCCGACACGATGTCGCGCCTGGTGTTGCCGGTCAGGCGCCGGCTCGAGTCGCCGAGCGGTGATGAGGGATGGTGGCGGACTCGCAGCGCAAGCCGGAAAACGTCCGGGTTGGCGGCGATGATCTCCAGGGGCGTGCGAAATTCCTGTCGCAGCCTCGCTTCGTCGTTTGGCGCCTCGAGCGCCTCCCGCCGCTGCGTGGCCAGCTTGCCTCGCAGCTCGTTGAAGAGCTGGTCGGACAGCGCCCGAAGCAGGTCGTCCCGGTTGGCGAAATGCTCGTAGAAGGTGGCGCCGCCGACGCCGGCACGCCTGGCCACGATGCTCGCCGTAATCCGGGTTTCGCCGCCGGCCAGGATCAGCTTGCGGGCGGTGTCCAGCAGACGCTGCCGCGTCCGCTGTTTGGCCTCGCGACGGGTGACCGGGCGCTTCACCGGCTCAACTCGATCCTTGCCACGCGTGATTGACCGAGAGTACTATCGGTGAACCGCGTCTGGCGGGGAAAGTTTTTTTATTCGCGCACGAGACGGAGGTAGGAGATGGATTCCTCTTCGATCCGGCGACTCCCCAGGTCGTGGGGGACGCCGCTGCTGGCCGCGGTCATGCTCATCGCAGCCTGCGGTGGGGGCAATGGAAACGGGGGTACCAACACCGCGTCGGCGCCCGGTATCACGGCGACCACGATCACCATCGGCAGCCACCAGCCCCTGACCGGCCCCGCCGCACCGGGATACAGCGAGATCTCACAGGCTTCCAACGCCTACTTCCAGTGGGTCAACGATCACGGCGGCGTCAACGGACGGCAGATCAAGTACCTCTACGAAGACGACGGCTACAACCCTCAGAACACATCGACCGTCGTCCACAAGCTCGTGCTCGAGGACAAGGTGTTCGCGATCTTCAACGGCCTGGGCACGCCGACCCACCTGGCAGTGGTCGATTACCTGACCTCACAGAAGGTGCCCGATCTCTTCGTCGCTTCTGGGTGCGACTGCTGGAACCAGCCGTCGAAGTATCCCCAGACGTTCGGCTGGCAGCCTGACTACATCATCGAAGGCAAGATCACCGGCAAGTACGTCAACGACAACTTCTCCGGGCAGAAGGTCGGATATCTGTACCAGGACGACGACTTCGGCCAGGGCGGTGTGACCGGGCTCGACTCGCAGATCTCATCGTCGAACGTCGTGTCCAAGCAGAAGTACGTGCCGACGAACACCAACCTCGGGCCGCAGCTGGCCACACTGCAGGCACAGGGCGCGAAGGTGGTCGTCCTCTACACGATCCCCGCGTTCACCGCGATCACCTTGCTCACCGCCGCCGGCCTGCACTACCACCCGACTTGGGTGGTGAGCAGCGTCGGGGCAGACCCGACGACGCTCGGAGGTCTGGTTCTCAACTATTCGAAGGGCGCCGTCGGCGCGCAAGCGCTGAACGGCATCGTCACCTCCGGATACCTCCCCGCGACGACCGACACTTCGAGTGACTGGGTGACGCTCTTCAAGCAGATACACGACAAGTACATCTCGTCGCTGCCGTTCGACGGCAACGTCGAGTACGGCATGGCCGTGGCCTACTCCTTCGCGCAGCTGATGAAGAAGGCCGGCCGCAACCCCAGCCGGCAGGACGTCATCAACGCCCTGCAGAACGGACAGCTCGATCAGGGACCCGGACTGGTGCCTTTTGCATACTCGTCGAGCAACCACCTCGGTTATCAGGGGGTGCGAATGGCCGTCATCCAGAATGGCGCCGCGCAGTACACGGGCTCGGTTTACACCGCGACGGTGAGCGGCTCGGTAACCGCGTGCGGCGGCTGCGCTTCCAAGGCGATGCCGGCCAACGGAATCCCCTAGAGCCGCGTCCCGGCTCGGGTTAGGTTATGGACGTGCGCCCAGCGGGCGGCGGTGCCGCGGCTGCCGTAGATCCTGACCCGGGTCGCCCAGGCTCGCTCGAGGTCCGGTCGCTGACCGTCCGCTTCGGCGGCGTCGTCGCGCTCGACAATGTCTCGCTCGATGTGCCCGACGGGCGGATCGTCGGCATCATCGGGCCCAACGGGGCGGGCAAGACGACGCTCTTCAACGTGGTGTGCGGGCTGGTCAGCCCGCAGAGCGGCGATGTCATGTTCAACCGGCGCCCGATCACCGGGATTCGACCTCACGAGCTCAATCGGCTTGGCATCGCCCGCACCCTTCAAGGGCTTGGTCTGTGGCGCGGGCTGACCGTGCTGGAAAACGTGATGATCGGCGCGCGCCGTGCGTCAGGCCCTGGCTTTGCCGCGGCGCTGCTCGGCCTTGGGCGTTCCGACCGATACGAGGCGGGTTTGAGGGCGGACGCGATGGCTCAGCTTCGCGAGCTAGGCATCGAGGACTGCGCAGACCGCTACCCGGGGCTGCTCCCCTACGGCGTCCAGAAATGGGTGTCGCTGGGTCGGGCGCTCATCTCCAGGCCGGCCCTGCTCCTGCTGGACGAACCCGCCAGCGGTCTCTCCTCGAGTGAGCAGAAGCAGCTGATCGCGTTGCTCCGCTCGTTGCGCACGAGCATGTCGATCGCCCTGGTCGAGCATCGACTCGACCTCGTGATGACCCTGTGCGACCAGATCCACGTCCTGGACTTCGGCCGGCTGATCGCATCGGGCCCGCCGGAGCGGATCCAGAACGACAACGCGGTCACCGACGCGTATCTCGGCGCGGAGATTTCCGCAAACGATGTTGAGGGCGAGAGGGGTGCTTGAGGTCGAAGACGTCAGCGTCGCCTATGGCGGAGTGACCGCGCTCGACGCCATCAACCTGAAGGTGCCGACGAACGGAATCACCGCGGTCCTCGGACCGAATGGGGCTGGGAAATCGACGCTGCTCAAGGCGATCGCCGGGCTGATCAAACCGCAGCGTGGCCGAATCTCATACAACGGCAGCTCGCTCGTAGGCCGATCACCGGAGGACATCGTCCGCCTTGGAATCAGCATGGTTCCCGAGGGGGGCGGCGTGATCCGCGAGCTCACCGTCGATGAGAACCTCCGCGTGGCGCAGATGTGGCGTCGAGATGGACGCGATGCGCGTCGGGCCGTCGGCGAGGTCATGGACCTCTTCCCGCCACTGGCCATGCGCCGCCAGAACGCCGCGCACTCGCTGTCCGGCGGCGAGCGGCAGATGCTCGCGGTGGGCCGGGCGCTGGCGTCTCGAGCCGACCTGCTGCTGCTCGATGAACCGTCGCTGGGGCTCGCGCCGAAATTCGTGACCTTGATCATGCAAACCGTCCGCAACCTGTGCCGGGAGCGGGGGATCAGCGTGCTGCTCGTCGAGCAGAACGCGCGTAGCGCGCTCTCCATCGCGGATGAGGCCGTCCTGCTTTCCGCCGGACGTACCGTGGCCGCTCGCAGTGCAGGTGACCTTGCGAAGCATGAGGAGCTCTGGCATGCATACCTGGGCTACTGAGGCGGCGCGTCCATGAACTACTTCCTCGTTCTCACCCTCACAGGCATCGCCGCGGGGATGATTTACTCGGTGCTCGCCCTGGCCCTCGTCCTCATCTGGCGCGCCACCCGCATCATCAACTTTGCGCAGGGCGCGCTCGCGATGACGACCACCTACATCGCGCTTGCCGCAATCCAGGCGACCGAAAACTACTGGATCGGCTTTGTCGTCGCGCTGGCCGCGGGCCTCGTCCTCGGCGCTGTGGCGGAAAGGACGCTGGTGCGCTGGGTCGAGGCCGGGCCGCCGCTCAACGCGGTGATCCTGACGCTTGGCCTCCTCCTGATCCTCGAGGCGGTGGTGCCTATGATCTGGGGGGCGCAGATCCGCGCGTTTCCCGCTCCGTTTTCGATCGCCGCGACGCAGATCGGAGATCGTTTCGTCGCGCTGTCGCCGTTCAACATCTTCACGATCGCGATCGTGCTCGTCGTGATGGTCGCCATGCTGGTGCTTTTCCGCTACACGGGCCTTGGCCTGCGCATGCGAGCCACCGCATTCGCGCCCGAGATCGCGCGACTGCTCGGCGTGCGCGTCGGCCGCCTGCTCACCTTCGGCTGGGGCCTCGCCACGCTGACCGGCGCGCTGGCCGGGCTGCTTGTCGCGCCGACGCTGCTGCTTTACCCGAGCAACATGGACGCGATCCTCGTCTACGGGTTCACTGCGGCGGTGCTGGGAGGGCTGGACAGTCCGGTCGGCGCGCTGGTCGGCGGCCTCGGGATCGGGCTTGCGCTCTCGTACGTCGGGGGCTACCTGGGCGGTGACCTCGAGGCGATCGGCGCACTCGTGATCCTGATCGGGATCTTGATGGTCCGGCCGCAAGGCATCTTCGTGCACAGCGCGGAGCGCAAGGCGTGATGGCCATCCAGCGGCTGAATTCGCGCGGCACCCTATTGAGGCATGGGCTGCTTGGTCTTCTGTTCGTGATCGCTGCCGGCCTGGCGATCATGGCCCTTGATTCGTTCAACCCTTTCCTCGTCTACCAGCTTTCGAGCGTCACCTACATCGCGATCGCCGCCGCGGGTCTGACCGTGCTGACCGGGCTCAACGGCCAGCTCTCGCTCGGCCATGGCGCGTTGATGGCGATCGGGGCCTACACGACTGCCGTCCTCCTCAAGGCCGTCACCGACCTCAATCCGGCGATCGTCATGGCGGTGGCGGTGGTGGTAACCGCAGCCGGTTCGATCATCGTGGGTGCGGCTGCGGCGCGGCTGCGGGGACCCTACCTCGCCGGCGCGACGCTAGGCCTCGCGGTCGGTCTGCCCGGTGTGGCCGTTCGCTTCTCCAACGTGTTTGGGGGCGACGCCGGGCTCAACGTGCCCGCGCTGTCGAGCCCGGACGCACTGAGCACCGTCCCGCAAGAGGTCTGGCTCGCATGGGTCGGACTGATCCCCCTTGCGATCACCTTCATCTTGCTCGCCAACCTGCTCCAAACCCGATACGGCCGTGACTTTCGCGCGATACGTGAGGACGAGATCGCCTCTGCGCTCCACGGGATTCGCGTCGCGCGCACCCAAGTGGTCGCGTTCGTGCTGAGTGGCGCCTGCGCCGGGCTTGCCGGTTCGCTGATGGCCTACACCTCTAATCTGGCCGCGCCCGGGAGCTTCCCGCTCACCCTTTCGCTCGTGCTGCTGGCGGCGATCGTCATCGGCGGTCTGGGCACGTTGCCCGGCGCGGCCTGGGGCGCTCTGGTGATCGTGTTCATACCCAACTGGATCGGCACCTTGAACGACGCGCTTCACCTGCCCGGGCCGGTGCGCGGTCAGCTGCCGCTTGCGTTGTTCGGGGCCGTGTTCGTAGTCGCGATGCTGGTCTTTCCGCACGGGATCCAGGGCGGCATCCACCGCCTGCTGCTGTGGCGAAGGGCCCGGCGAAGAAGCGGAGCGACCGCCGAGGCCTAGAGGCCGTCCGGAAAGCCCTCGGGGCCTCAGTCGCCCGGCTTGGGGAGATCTCCGTGCTCGGGCAACTCGAGAGGCTGGTCGGGAGCGCTGAGCTCCGGATAGCCTCCGTCGGGCACGCCGGTGCCCCATTCGGTTGGAGGTCCCCACTCCGCGGCCGGCAGTTCCGGCTCGGACGCGTCGCGTTGCTCGGCGGGGCCGGGCGGAGCCTGAGGCGCGGGCTCGGACCAGGCCGACGGAAGCGGCGTTTCGGCCGAGTGGGGTGGCGGCGTCCCGAAGCCGGCCGAGTAGTCGGGCCTCGTCGCGCGGTGGACCACGGCCGCGGAAGGGAGCGCGACGGCTCGCGGGCGCCGGGCCATGCTCACGAGCCAGTAGCCCAGGGCGAGAGCGATCGCCACGGCGCCGGCGATGGGAAGGAAGACGAACGGCGGCTTGGAGATGACATCGAATCCGTTCAGCGTGGCCGCGACCGGCGAGGGGATAGGGGTCACGGTCGGATTCGCGTCGGGCGAGGCTGTGGGCGATGCAGTCGGGGGAGTCGGCGACGCGGAGGGCGTGGGAGTTGCGCTCTCGAGCGTGAAGTTGGCGCACGGGTTCGGCGGCACGCTCGCGCAGAGTTTGTGGATGCCTGGGGCGTCCGCCGAAAACGGTTTGACGCGCGTGTTGAAGCTCCCGTTGCTGTCCGCGGTAGCGCCGCCGGCGACCTTGTCCTGCTGGTCCCAGTAAAGAGTGACCTGCTCGTTGGGCAGGAACTGGCCGCCGGTCACATTGATGACGATGTTCGCCGCGCCGTCGGTGACGTCGAGAGAAAGGAAGGCGTTGACCGGGATCGGCGAGGGCGAAGGGGGACACGGGGTCGCGCCCGAGGCTGTGCCGCCGCACTCGGCTCGTACCGATGGTGCGAAAACGAAGAGAAACGTGGCGGAGGCTGCCGCTGCGAGCATCACGATGGCTGGACCAAGACGAGGGGACCCCGGGACACGCATGAAGCGCGGGAACGATAGCAGAGCCGGGATGGTTACACAGGCGGCCAGGGGATCGACCAGGCGGAGGTCGGCTCGGGGAAGCGCCAGAGGGGGTCGAGCACCCCGCGCAGCCTGCGCTTGAGCATGCGAACTTCCGGGGGGCTGAGCAGAGCCTTCAACGTTCCGGCGAGACCGCCGCGTTCGACCTCGACCAGCGCGCGCTCGATGTCATCACACATTTCGGTGGGCAGCGGCTGTCCGGAGAAATCCCAGATCACCGTCCGGAGCTTGTTGTCGACGTGGAACGTGAGGCCGTGGTCGATCACCCAGACGTTGTCCTCCACGTCGAAGAGGCAGTGCCCGGACTTGCGGTCCGCGTTGTTGGTGATCACGTCGAACAGCGCGACGCGGATCCACGTGTCGTCGTGCAACTTGTTTTCGCCCAAGAAGTGGCGTCCGTCCGCCTCGACGAACAGCTGCATCGCGCCGACACCATGCGGCGCCTTCTGCCGCACGACGGTGGGGGGAATCCTCGGCCAGCCCAGGACCTTGCTCAGCTCGTACGCCGCGACCTCGCGCTGATACAGCGTGCCGGCCTCGAAGTCCCAAAGCGGGGATTCCCCGCGCGCAGGCTTGTAGACGGCCCGAAGGTCCGATGGCCGGTGCGGTCCCAAACGGGCCAGGAACGTGTAGTTCGACGCGCCGTGCAGCAGGCCGAGGATCTTGACGTCGGGCAGCCCGATCAGGAGCTGCTCGGTGGCGTCAGAAGATCGGCCGGGCACCGTTCATGACCGGGCACGGGTGGCCCGATGCGTCCATCGGCAGTCCGCAGCGCGGGCAAAGCTTGCGCCCGGCCGACAGCACCGACTCGGCCTGCTTGGAAAAGGCCACGACCTGGTCGTGACTCAGCCAGAACCGGATGCTCGGCGCGTCGACGGCTTCCGTGGCCTCGGTCGACTCGCCGACGGCGGCCTGGCTGGCAACGAGGACGAACATCCGGCGTGCCTCGTGGTACCCGAGGCCCATCTCTCCGATCTGCCACTCCGGGTCGCCGGGCTCCGGCGGCGCGGGCGCGACCGGCTGCTCGACCTCCGGCGGCTCGATCTGCTGGGCCTCGAGCATCTGGTGCAGGCGCAGGATCAAGGCCTGGACCTGTGACTTCTCGCAGCCCAGCGTCAGGGAGCGCCCCGAGCCTGTCGCAAGGAGGAAAAACCGGCGCCGGCCGGCCTCGCCGACGGCCGCGACCTCGATGCGGTCGACCGGGTCGAGCTCGTAGATGGCCATCGACTAAAGACTAGTTGGGGATGTGGTTTTGCAGCCCGTGAAGCGGGGAAGAAGATCAAAGGTAATCACTTCGAATTCAAACCATCCCACCTGGAGGAACAGCGACATATGCCAAAAACCGTAGGAATCGACCTGGGGACGACCAACTCGGTCATCGCCGTCATGGAAGGCGGCGAGCCCGTGGTCATCCCTAACTCCGAAGGTTCCCGCACGACGCCCTCCGTGGTCGCATTCACCAAGTCCGGTGAAAGGCTGGTTGGCACGCTGGCTCGGCGTCAGGCGGCTGTCAACCCTGAGAACACCGTCTACTCGATCAAGCGGTTCATGGGCCGCAAGTTCAGCGAGGTCGACTCGGAGCGGAAGATAGTGCCCTACCAGGTCAAGCCGGGCAAGGACGACCGCGCCGTGGTGTTCGTCCCTAACGCCAATAAAGAATTCACCCCCGAAGAGATCTCGGCCTTGATCCTGCAGAAGCTGAAGGCTGACGCCGAGGCTTACCTGGGCGAGAAGGTGACCGACGCGGTCATCACCGTGCCCGCTTACTTCAACGACTCCCAACGCCAGGCGACCAAGAACGCCGGGCAGATCGCCGGCCTCAACGTGCTGCGCATCATCAACGAGCCGACCGCCGCTTCCCTGGCCTATGGCCTGGACAAGAAGGCGAACGAGACCATCCTGGTCTTCGACCTCGGCGGTGGCACCTTCGACGTCTCCGTGCTCGACGTGGGCGACGGCGTCTTCGAGGTCAAATCCACCAACGGCGACACCCACCTCGGTGGTGACGACTACGACCGCCGCGTCGTGGACTGGCTCGCCGACGAGTTCAAGAAGCAGAACGGGATCGACCTGAAGACCGATCGCCAGGCCCTGCAGCGCCTCACCGAGGCGGCGGAGCGGGCCAAGATCGAGCTTTCGAGCCGGCTGGAAACCACCGTCAACCTGCCGTTCATCACAGCGGACCAGACCGGCCCCAAGCACCTCGAGATGACCCTGACCAGGGCCAAGTTCGAGTCGCTGACGGCGGACCTGACCGAGCGCACCCGCGGGCCGTTCCTGGCCGCGTTGAAGGATGCCAACCTGACTCCGCAGCAGATCGACGAGGTTGTGCTGGTCGGAGGCTCCACCCGCATGCCGATCATCCAGCAGCTGGTCAAGAACCTGCTCGGCGGCAAGGAGCCGCACAAGGGCGTCAACCCGGACGAGGTGGTCGCGGTCGGAGCCGCGATCCAGGCCGGCGTGCTCAAGGGCGAGGTCAAAGACATCCTGCTCCTGGACGTCACGCCGCTTTCGCTCGGAGTCGAGACGCTGGGCGGGGTGATGACCAGGCTCATCGACCGCAACACGACGATTCCGACTTCCCGATCGCAGGTCTTCTCCACCGCGGCGGACAGCCAGACATCGGTCGAGGTCCACGTGCTTCAGGGTGAGCGCGAGATGGCGCGCGACAACCGCACGCTGGGCCGCTTCCACCTGGACGGCATTCCGCCCGCGCCCCGGGGCATGCCGCAGATCGAGGTCACCTTCGACCTCGACGCCAACGGCATCCTCAACGTCAAGGCGCAGGACAAGGGCACCGGACGCGAGCAGTCCGTCACGATCACCGCTTCCTCGACCCTGAACAAGGACGAGGTCGACCGGATGGTCAAAGAGGCCGAGGCGCACTCCGCCGAGGACCGCGCCAAGCGCGAAGAGGTCGAGCTCCGCAACCAGGCGGACCACATGATCCACCAGGCCGAGAAGGTGATCAAGGACAACGAGTCCCGGATCCCGGAGGACGTCAAGAGCGAGGTCAACACCAAGCTCGAGGCGTTGAAGAGCGCGGCCAAGGGCTCGGACACCAAGGACCTGCAGAGCAAGATGGACGACTTCAACGAATCGCTGCAGAAGATCGGCCAGCACATCTACCAGGGGGCCGGTGCGGCAGCACCAAGCGGGGCGCCGGCCGATGGCACGCCGCCCGGTGAAGATAAGAAAGAGGGCGACGTCGTCGACGCGGACTACCGCGAAGTCAACTAGGTAGATCTGGCGATGAGGGCTCGGACTTCGGTCCGAGCCCTTATTTTTGCGCGGGTGATCCGATACGTCCGGGCCAGGCGCCGGCTGTGGACCGCGGCCGGCCTTCTGGTCGGGGCGATGCTCACCGGCTGGAACCTGCTCGTCGCCGCGCCGCTGTTCGTCGGCGAGTACGCGGTCCGCAATGACTTCCGTCTCGCGTATGCCGCCGCGCTCGTGGGGCTCCGCGAGGGCTACGGGCGGCTCTACGACCTTTCGGCCCAGCGGGACGTGATCCTCGCCCTGGGACCGGCGTTCAACCCGCAGCCTTTCATCTCCCCGCCTCCCCTCGCGTGGCTGGTGACGCCTCTGACGGCCATGCCGTTCACGGCGGCCCTGGTGATCTGGTCGGTGCTCTTGATCGCCGCCCTCGTATGGACCTGGTACCTGCTGGCGCCAGGGGAGGGCTTGGCGAAAGCCGCCCATCTACTGCTGTGGGTCGGTCTGTTTCCCGTCGCGTTTGGGGTGATGGTCGGGCAGCCGGGCGCCCTGGTCGCGGCCGCCGTGGCCACCGCGTGGTGGCTCATCCGCGTTGGCAGACCGGTGCTGGCAGGTCTGGCCTTGAGCCTGCTCGTCCTGAAGCCGCAGCTGGCGCTGCTCGTACCCGTCGCCTTGCTGGCCGCGGGCTACCGGAAGACGTTTGTCTCCTGGCTCGTCGCGTCGGTCCTCATCGGCCTGCTCGCCGTGGCCCTGCTCGGCGTCGACGGTGTGGCGCGTTACCGCGAAGTCCTCGCTCAGACGCAGACCGCTGCGTGGGACATCACGCGCCGCTATTCGATCTCCGGTCCACTCCGCCTCGGGTGGCCGCTGCGTGTGGCTGAAGTAGCTGTCCTAGTCGTGACCATCGTCGCGGCGTGGCGGCAGCGCGCCAGCCCAGAGCTCGTGATCGCGGCCGGCATCGTAGGCTCGCTCCTCTTCACACCGTACCTCGGCTTTCAGGACTTTCTGATGCTTGTGGTGGCTGGGTGGCTCGTGATCCGGGCCGGCGCTTCGGCGGTGCAGGTTGGACTGCTGCTCGCCGGCTACGCGCTGCTGGAGCTGGCGCTGGTGGTGCTGGCGGTCCCGATCCTGGTGGCGGAAGTGGCTCTGCTGGTGTCGCTCGCCTGGGCAGCCTCGGGCACGCCGCGACATCAGGAGCAGAGGGTCATCGGGTCGCTTCGCGGCCAGCGCTCAGAGTCTGCCGGCGCAACCAAGTAAACGTACCGGTGCCGATTGGGTTTCGAATGTACTCGCGCGCCTGGGCCGCCGATGTGGCCACCGTGCCCGGTGGCCATCCGATCGTCAGAAACGTCATTGCCTTCCGCACGTCTGGCGTCAGCGAGGCGCTAAAAGGACGTTCATTTGCGCCCGTCTGGCGTCAGACGTGCGTAATTGGAGGCTCAGCTGGAGCCGACGGTGGGATTCGAACCCACGACCTGCCACTTACGAGGCGGCTGCTCTGCCAGCTGAGCTACGTCGGCAATTTCATCACTGAAATTTGGCGATGCTGCGAGGCCCTAGGCTAACATCGACTGGGGATGCGAACGCTCGACGTGGAACGACTCGCGGCCGGCGATTACGCCGTGATCAAGCCCCTTCTCGTCGAGCTTCACCTTACCGAGCAGACCCATTACGCGGACCATCCGCAGCTGCCGCGCGAGGAGATCGAGCGGCACCTCGCCCAGGTCCCATCCGCGTTTCGCGGCGAGAACGTCATCTACGCCGTGCGCGACGAGGTGGGGCAGCTGGTCGGCTTCTGCTGGATCGTGCTCTACGACCCGGGGACCGGGCTCGAGGGCGAGGTGGCCGAGCTGTACGTGGCTGAGGCCCACCGCGGCAGGGGTATCGGCGAGATGCTCGTGCGTCAGGCGGTGAGGCTTTTCGCCGAGCACCGGGTCACCCTCGCGTACGTGTGGACGCGGCCGGACAACGATGCGGCGGTCAAGCTCTACAGGTCGGTTGGCTTCGAGCCGAACCGCCAGCTCGTCATGACCTGGTACCCAACCGAGCCCAACTCCTAGTCCAAGCCGCCGCACCTACTATCAACTGATGCGTCCCATCCTGGCCGTCGCGGCCGGACTTGTCGTGACCGCGCTGGTCTCCGCCGCGGTCACACTTGCCATCATTCGCTTCCAGTCGCGGACCAATCCGCAGGAAATCAACCTGCGCAACGGCGTGACCCTCACGCAGGATTCCGCCATCGTGCAGGCCGCCGCCAAGGGCCGGCCCGCCGTGGTCAGCATCATCACTCAGCGCGAGCCGACGATCGTCCGCGGATCCGGTTACCTCGCGACAACCGACGGCTACATCGTCACGAATGTCAACGTCATCGCGGATGCGAGTGGGATGACGGTCCTGGTGCCTGGTGACTCGAAGGCGCATGACGCGCGGCTGGTCGATTACGACTGTCAGACCGGTGTGGCTGTGATCAAGGTCGATCAGGTCAGTGGGCTGCCGACCCTTGCGTTCGCCGATCCCACCGCATTGGTCCAGGGCCAGGTCATCGTCGCGGTCGGCGGCCCGGCTGAAGGCGGGGCGGTCGCGCCCGGGTATGTCAGCGCGCTCCACCGCGTGGCTGAGGCCAGGGACCCTCTCAACATCGGCCACATGATTCAGTTCAGCGACACGATCCAGACGAACGTCGCCATCGACGATGGAACATCAGGAGGCCCGCTGCTCAACATCCAGAGCCAGGTGGTGGGGATCGCGATGGTGTCGCCGGCGACCCTGGCCGGGTTCGGTCTCAACGTCGCGGACGTCCAAGATGACATCCAGCAGATCCTTACGACGGGCAAGGTCGTCGTCTCTTCGATGGGCGCGACGACAACGGATGTCACAGCAGAGGGTGCGGTGCTCAACGGGCTGCCGGAGGGGAGCCAGGTGGTCACGGTGATCCCCGGGGGCCCTGCCGCATCCGCCGGTCTTCGAGCGGGCGATGTCATCACGCAGCTCGACGACGTCCGTATCGACGCGGCGCACCCGCTCTCGCTACTGCTCCGCTCGCGATTTCACCCCAACCAGAGGGTCACGGTCACGTACTCGCGCGGCGCGAGCTCGACGCAAGCAGAGCTGACGCTGACAGCACAGCACCCCAGCTGTTGATGCCGGCGGTCATGTCGGGTGGCGTGCGCGAGGCGATCAGCGAAGCCCTGTTGAAAGCCGTGCGCGAGATCGGCGTCGACGGCGAGATCCCCGACCTCGAGCTGGGGAGGGCGAAAGTGCCGGAGCACGGCGACTACGCAAGCTCCGCCGGCTTGAAGCTTGCGCGCGTGTTGCGTCAGGATCCAAAAGCGATCGTCTCGCGGCTGGCCGAGACGATCCGTGTTGCGGACAACGCCGCGCGGGCGGAGGCTGCCGGCGGATACGTCAACTTCCGTCTCACCGATGACTGGCTGAGGGCGCTGGTGGCGCGCATCGCACCTGGGTATGGGGCTAGCGACATCGGGCACGCCCAGCGGCTGCAGGTCGAGTTTGCGAGCATCAATCCCACCGGGCCGCTGCACATCGGCCATGGCCGCGGCACGATCCTCGGCGACTCCATCTGCCGCCTGCTCGAGTTCACCGGGCATACCGTCCAGCGCGAGTACTACGTGAACTCGGACAACACGCAGACGAGAAAGTTCGGAGCGTCCGTTTACGCCCGGCTGCATGGCAAGGAGCCGCCCGAAGGGGGGTACACAGGCGATTACGTGACCGAGCTGGCCGAGATGGCGCGCCACGACATACCCGGCATCGAGAACCTGCCCGAAGAGGAGGCCGAGCCCAAGCTGCGCATGTACGCGCTGGCCAAGATGGTGGAGAGGATCAAGGCGACAGTGGCGCGTCTCAGGGTCCGCTACGACGAATGGTTCTGGGAAAACCGGTTGTGGGAATCGGGCCTTCCTCAAAAGGCGATCGAGCGATTGCGGGCCGCGGGCTACCTCAAGGAAAAGGACGGCGCGCTCTGGTTTGGCGACCCAGCCGACAAGGAAGAGGAGGACCGCGTGGTCATTCGGTCCAACGGCCAGCCGACCTACTTCGCGTCAGACCTCGGCTACCTCCTGAGTCGCTTCGAGCAGCGTGGCTACGAGCGTGTCATCGAGGTGTGGGGAGCAGACCACCACGGGTACGTCCCGCGGATGAAGTCCGCCGCCGGCGCCCTCGGCTTCGACCCCGAGACGCTCGTGATCATCCTTCACCAGATGGTCAACTTGAAAGAGGGCGCCTCGCGCAGCGGCCAGCAGGTCAAGATGTCGAAGCGCGCCGGGCGCTTCGTCACCCTCGACGAGCTGGTGGATCGAGTTGGTTCGGACGCGGTTCGCTACTTCTATCTCTTGCGGTCGCCGGATACGACGATCGAGTTCGACCTCGAGCTGGCCATCAAACAAAGCAATGAGAACCCCGTGTACTACGCGCAGTACGCGCACGCACGGCTCGTCAATGTCGAAGCCGCTGCAGGTGAGCGCCATCCGCGATTGCCGGAGAAGGCCGATGTCTCGCTTCTCGTCCATCCGTGGGAGCTCGACGTGGCGCGGCAGCTGGCCTTCTGGCCGGATGTGGTCGAGGACGCGACCGCGCTGCTCGAGCCGCACCGTATTCCTTATTACGTGCACGACCTGGCGACGTCGGTGCACCGCTTCTATCACGCGGGCAACGCGCAGAGCGAGCACCGGGTGGTGGTCGACGATCCCGAATTGACAAGGGCGAGGGTGGAGCTGTGCCGGGCCGCGCGTCAGACTTTGAGGACCGCGCTGGACCTGATGGGAGTCAGCGCTCCGGAACGCATGTAAGGACTCGAGGAGAAAGCATTGGACGTCACCTGGTTGGGACACGGTTGCTTCCGGCTCCGCGGCCGAAGCGCGGCGGTGGTCACCGACCCGTATCCGCCCGCGCTCGGCCTGAAGCTTTCGCGGATGGACGCGGAGGTCGTGACCATCAGCCACGACCACGACAACCACAGTTACACGCAGGTCGTCCGCGACGGCGCCTATGAGATCCGCGGTCCAGGGGAGTACGAGGTGGCGGGCGTCAGCGTGATCGGCGTCCCGACCTACCACGACGCGGAAAAGGGCGCCAAGCACGGTCGCAACACGGTCTATCTGATCGAGATCGACGAGGTGAGGGTCTGCCACCTCGGCGACCTGGGGCACAAGCTCGACGACGTCGAGGCGGAGGCCGTGTCATCCCCGGACGTGCTCCTGGTGCCCGTCGGCGGGCGGTCGGCGATGAACGCCGCGCAGGCGGCGGAGGTGGTCCGCCAGCTGGAACCTCGTTACGTCGTGCCGATGCACTACGCCATACCGGGCCTGAAGCTGGAGCTCGACCCGATCGACCGCTTCCTCAAGGAGATGGGGGTCACCGCGTCCGAGCCCCAGCCCAAGCTGGCGGTGCAGAAATCGTCCGTCACGGAGTACGAGACGAAGGTGGTCGTCCTGGAACCAAAGGCTGAAGTAAAGGTTTAGTCACCCGCGCGCTCCGGTAAAATCTGAAAAACCGCCAGGAGGGTCGTCTATGTCGAAGTACGTTTTCGTGACCGGCGGTGTCGTCTCCTCGCTCGGCAAGGGCATCACCGCGGCGTCGATCGGGAACATCCTGAAGGCGCGCCACCTCACCGTCTCCCTCCAGAAGCTGGACCCGTACCTGAATGTCGACCCCGGCACGATGAGCCCTTACCAGCACGGCGAGGTGTTCGTCACCGATGACGGCGCGGAAACCGACCTCGACCTCGGCCACTACGAGCGCTTCGTCGACGAGAACCTGACCGTCGCCTCCAACGTCACGACCGGGAAGATCTATCAGGACGTGATCGCGCGGGAGCGCCGCGGCGACTACCTCGGAGCCACCGTCCAGGTGATCCCGCACGTGACCAACGTGATCAAGGAAAAGATCCTCCGCGCCGCCAAGGACCCGCAGGCCGACGTGGTTGTGGTCGAGGTGGGCGGGACGGTGGGCGACATCGAAAGCCTTCCGTTCCTCGAGGCGATCCGGCAGCTGAAGAACGACCTCGGCCGGCAGAACGTCTTTTATGTGCACTGCTCGCTCGTGCCTGTCGTTCGCGGGCAGGAGATGAAGACGAAGCCGACGCAGCACTCGGTCCAGGCACTGCGGGCGATCGGTATCCAGCCCGATGCCATAATCTGCCGCTCGGGGCTGCCGATCGACAACGACCTCAAAGAGAAGATCGCGCTGTTCACCGACGTACCGCGTGAAGCCGTCGTGTCCGTGCCGGACGTGCAATCGATCTACGAGGTGCCGCTGATGCTCGAAGCCTCCGGGCTCGGCAAGGTGATGGCCAAGCACTTCGAGCTCGACGCGGCTGCGCACGTGCCCGATCTCCAGCCATGGATCCAGCTCGTCGATCGGATCAAGCATCCTCGGGCATCGGTTCCCATAGCGATCGTCGGCAAGTACATCCAGCTCCCTGACGCGTATCTGAGCGTCATCGAGTCGCTGCGGCACGCCGGCATCCACCACGGGCTGGCGATCGACATCCATTGGGTCTCATCGGAGAAGCTCGACGCCGGCGACTCGTCGCCGCTGATGGGGGTTGCCGGGATCGTCGTGCCCGGAGGGTTCGGCTATCGAGGCATCGAGGGCAAGGTCATCGCGTCGCGGTACGCGCGGCACAACCGGATCCCATACCTGGGGCTGTGCCTCGGCATGCAGTGTGCGGTGATCGACTTCGCGCGCGAGAAGCTGGATGCGCCAGACGCCAACTCGACGGAATTTGCCGCGTTCACATCGACTCCGGTGATCGACCTGATGCCGGAACAGCGAAACGTCGACCAGATGGGCGGCTCGATGCGCCTCGGCCTGTATCCATGCAAGTTGACGCCCGGGTCGCTGGCCCACAAGGCGTATGGGGAGGAGGTCGTTTACGAGCGGCACCGTCACCGGTTCGAGTTCAACAACGAGTACCGCGAGGTGATGAACGAGGCGGGCATGAACTTCAGCGGGCTCTCCCCGAACGGCCGCCTGGTGGAGATCATCGAGCTGGCGGATCACCCGTGGTTTGTCGCCAGCCAGTTCCACCCTGAGTTTCGCTCGCGTCCGAACCGCGCCCACCCGCTGTTCCGCGACTTCGTGCGGGCGGCGTTCCTCCAGAGCGGCATCGACCAGATGGAGCTTCGTCCCGCCGAGCTGCTCGAAGAACCAGAGAACAACTAGGGGAGTCGATGGAACAGCACAGGATCCTTTCACGCGGCCCCTCCGGGCCTACCGCCCACCTCCCCGTGAATGGGGAGGAGGCGCGCGGCGAGCTGTCACTCGAGCTTGTCCGCGTCACCGAGGCCGCGGCGCTGGTCTGCTCGCCGTTTCTTGGCAAAGGTGACCCAGACCGGGTCAGCCAGGCCGCCGGGGCGGCGATGCGCGATGCGCTCGAGGGCTCGGTTCTGACGGGCACCGTGGTGCTGAGCCCCCGCCATCAGACCGACCTCCCGCCTGGCATGGTGATCGCGGGAGGGGATCGGAAGGTCGACCTCGGCGCTTACGTCCTCGAGGGCGCAAGCCAGGTGGCCCGAGGCCACATCAACTCCGTGTCCACGCTGGTCGCGGTCGAGCCGGGAGGCTTTGCCCGCCTGCCTGCGATCGCGCAGGTCGAGAAGTTTGTGGCCGGGCCGGGCGCGAGGGGCGCCATCGACCTGGACGACTCGATCGCGGACAACCTTCGGCGGATCGCATTCGCCCACAACGTCCGGCTGCAAGACCTGACCGTCGCGATCCTCGAGCGCCCCCGGCACCAGGAGCTCATCGCGGAGGTAGCCGCCACCGGAGCGCGTATTCGCACCCTGGAGGAGGGGGACTTCGCCAGTTCGGTCATGGCGGCCCTGCCCGGCACGGGGATCGACGCCGCGATCGGGATCGGCGACCTGCACGCGACCCTGATCGCCGCCTGCGCCGTGCGCTGCCTGGGTGGGGAATTCCTGGCCCGGCTGCTGCCTCGCAACGACGAGGAGAAGGGATTGCTGGGCGAAGCGCCGTTGCAGGTGTACAGCCTCGCCGAGCTTGCACCCGCGGCCGACATCGCGGTCGCCATCACCGGTGTGACCGGCGGTCCCCTCCTGCCGGGGGTGTCTTTCGGAAGTGGCTACGCCGAGACGGCGTCGCTGGTCATGTCGAGCCGCCACGCCACGGTCCGTCACCTGACCACGAGACACCACCGGGCATAGAAAAAGGCTTCCGGGGAAGGTGGCGCGAAGCGCTGGATGGGGAGTCCCGGATTAGCTCTACCGTGTAAGGGGTATCAAAGAGTTGGTAATCCCTTGAGTCAGAACGACCCGTACATGCCGCCCCAGGGCGGCCAGTACGTCCCCCCACCGCCCCCGTATCGGTCAACGTCGGACATCCCGCCGCAGTCCCCGTACCACTACTCGCCCGCGCCCCAGCAAGGCGACAACCGCGGCCTGCTTGGGTGGCTCGGCTCTGGTGCCTTGGCGGTTTGGGCGGTCGTCAAGTACGGCCTCATATTCCTGGTCAAGATTCCGGCGCTGACGACGCTGTTCTCAGCCCTCATCAGCTTCGGAGCGTATGCCTGGCTGCGAGGCCCTGAGTTTGCGGCCGGCCTCATCGTGATGCTCTTCGTCCATGAGATGGGCCACGTCGTCGAGATCCGGCGCCAGGGCATGCAAGCCAGCGCACCTCTCTTTGTGCCCTTCCTGGGCGCGGCGATATTCCAGCGCCAGCACCCGAGCACGGCTTTGAAGCAAGCCCAGATCGGCATCGCCGGCCCGATCGGGGGAACGCTTGGCGCCACCGCGGCGTTCTTGCTTTACACGTCGACTGGAAACCAGGCTTTCCTCCTGGCCGCCGCGATCGGCTTTTTCTTGAACTTGCTGAACCTGATTCCGGTCTGGCAGCTGGACGGAGCCTGGATCCTCGCACCGGTGTCGCCCTGGTTCCAGGTCGCGGGACTCGCAATGATCGGCGTCAGCGTGCTGGTTTTCCATTTCGCGAGCGTCCTGCTGATCCTTGTCGCCCTGCTCGGGATCGGGACGATGCGGGCTGGCTTTCGCAACGCGAAGAACCCGTACTACACGTCGGTGCCGGCGAGTGCGCGGTTGGCCCTCGGGGCGGCCTGGTTGGGCCTTGTTCTCTACCTTGGGGTGATGAGCCTGCAGGCGGAGGGTTTGTTCGTCTCGTTGGCTCGGTAAACTACGTTTCCCTGGAGAACCCATGAAAGCACAGATTCACCCCACCTTCTACGAAGACGCGGTCGTCACCTGCGCGTGCGGGAACACGTGGACGACTGGTTCCACGCGCAAGGAGCTGAAGACCGAGATCTGCTCCGTCTGCCACCCGTTCTTCACGGGAACGCAGAGGATCGTGGACACGGGCGGGCAGGTCGAGCGGTTCCGGAAGCGGGCTGCTAAGACCCGGGCGTAGATGGCGGTCCCGGAGGTAGCCTCTCCGGAGGCCAGGGCAAAGCCTCAGCCGCCGCCGTTTTTCTATGGCGGCCAGGCCGTCATCGAAGGCGTGATGATGCGGGGCAAGAGCCACTACGCGGTTGCCATCCGGCTGCCCACCACCAAAGAGATCGTCGTCGATCGCGGCGAGCTGAAGGCGCCGATCTACACGAACCCGATCTGGAAGCTGCCTTTCGTGCGCGGACTGGCGTTGATCGGCGAGCAGCTTCATCTCGGCATGAAGTCGCTGATCTGGTCCGCCAACATGAACGCCGGCAGCCAAAACGTCCAGATCGGAAAGCGAGAGATCACCGGCTCGGTCGCGATGGCCGGCGTGTTCGCGCTTGTCCTTTTCATCGGCCTGCCTCTGTTCCTGGCGAGCGCGGCGGTGCACCGTAGCGGGAGCTTCCTGTTCGTGCTGGTCGAAGGCCTCATCCGGGTGGGCCTTGTCCTCGGCTACCTGGCGGCGATCGCGCTGCTGCCCGACGTGCGGCGCGTCTTCCAGTACCACGGGGCGGAGCACAAGACGATCAACGCCTTTGAATCCGGCTGGACACTCGACGTGGCCTCAGTGCGCCGCGCGAGCACCCTCCACCCGCGCTGCGGAACCGGGTTTCTGCTGGTCGTGCTGGTCGTCAGCGTGATCGTGTTCAGCGTGGTCGCCCTATTCCACCCCAACCTGTTCTGGCTGGTGATGAGCCGCATCCTGGCGATACCCCTGATCGCTGGAGCTGGTTTTGAGCTGATCCGCTTCATGGCGCGACATCGGTACAACCCGGTCGTGCGCATCGCGCTCCTGCCGGTGCTGGGCACCCAGAAGTTCACGACGCGGCAACCCTCCGACGACATGCTCGAGGTCGCGATCACCGCGTTCAACAGCGCCCGCCAGGGTGAGGAGGACAGCGCCGGAGCCGCGGCATGATCGATCGAGAGCACAAGGGGGGCAGGCCCCCCTTGTGGGGAACCCCCCAAGCGTTTGGGCCGACATGGCATCACCGGATCGTTGCGGTTGCCCGGCAAAGCCGGGCAACGCGGGAAAGACGAAATGATTGATCGACTGGAGGCGATCGCGCGCCGCTATCACGAGATCGAAAACGAGATGGCGCGGCCCGAGGTCGCGACCGACCACGAGAAGCTGACCCGCCTTGCGCGCGAGCAGCGTTCGCTGCGCCCGATCGTCGAGGCCTACGACGCATATCGCCGCGCACGCAAGGAGATGGAGTCGGCGCACGAGATGCTGCGGCACGAGAAGGACGCCGACATGCAGGAGTACATGCGGTCCGAGGAGCGCCGTGCGGCCGAGCAGGTGGCCCAGCTCGAGGAGAAGCTGAAGGTGCTGCTCCTGCCCAAAGATCCGAACGACGACCGCGACGTCGTGGTGGAGATCCAGGGCGCGGAGGGCGGGGACGAGGCCGCGCTCTTCGCCGCCGATCTCTTTCGAATGTACGCGCGATGGGCGGAGAAGAAAGGATGGAAGGTGGAGGTGGTGGACGCTTCCCCGACAGGAATAGGTGGCTACGACAAGATCACGTTCGAGGTCCACGGACAGGGCGCCTACTCCCAGCTGAAGTACGAGGGCGGCGTGCATCGCGTGCAGCGAGTGCCGAAGACCGAGGCTCAGGGTCGCATCCACACCTCGGCCGCGACGGTCTCGGTCCTGCCCGAGGCAGACCCGGTCGAGGTCGAGCTCAAGCCGGAAGACCTGGAGATCAAGGCCTCGACCTCGACAGGGCCCGGCGGGCAGAGCGTGAACACCACCTACTCGGCAATCCGCATCACGCACAGGCCGACCGGCCTCATGGTGAGCATCCAGGACGAGAAGTCGCAGCTTCAGAACAAGGAGAAGGCGATGCGCGTCCTGCGCGCGCGCCTCTATGAGATGAAGCTCGCGGAGCAGCAGGAGGCGATCGGCGCGCAGCGCCGCGGGATGGTCCGGAGTGGGAACCGCTCCGAGAAGATCCGCACCTACAACTTCAAGGACAACCGGGTGACCGACCACCGGATCAACCTCACGCTGCACAAGCTGGACCGGGTGATGGGGGGCGACCTCGATGAGCTCGTCTCGGCGCTCATCGGCGCGGAAAGGACTGCACAGCTCAACGGCGGCAACGAAGTGGCGTGACCATCGTTGAGGTCCTGAAGCTCTCCACCGACTACCTCCAGAAGCACGGTTCCGATTCGTCTCGACTTGACGCCGAGCTGCTTCTGGCTCACGCCCTCGGAATGCGTCGCCTGGACCTCTACTTGAAGTTCGATCGCCCGCTGTCCGAGGTGGAGCTGAGCGCCTACCGCGGCCTCGTCGCGCGGCGCGCCAAGGGCGAGCCGGTCGCCTACCTCGTCGGCCACAAGGAGTTCATGGGCCTGGATTTCGAGGTCACGCCTGAGGTGCTCGTGCCGAACCCGGACACCGAGGTGCTCGTGCAGCGCGCGGTTGCGATTGCTCGAGAATCTGAGGGCGCGTTCCGCGTGGCCGACGTGGGCACGGGATGCGGATGCATCGCGATCGCAATCGCGCACTACGCGCCGAACACGACGGTATGGGCGACGGACCTCAGCGGCGAAGTGCTTGCCGTCGCTGCGCGCAACGTCGCAAAGCACGGCCTGGATGCGCGCGTCCACCTCGAGCGCGGCGACTTGATGCAGCCGCTGGCCGGCGAATTCAACCTCGTTTGCGCCAACCTTCCCTATGTGGCCGCCGGCACGATCCTGCCCGCCGAAGTCACAGCTCAGCCGGCGGGAGCGCTTTACGCGGACAGCGGCGGCGCCGCGCTGATCGACCGTTTTCTCGACGAGGCGCCGGCGCGACTGGGGCGGGGCGGCCGAGTGCTGGCCGAGCTTGACCCGTCGATCATCCAGGCCGTCTCGCAGTCGGCCCGGCGAAACTTCGCCGGACATCGGGTGCACCGCGACATCAATGGTCGCGAGCGCGTTCTCGAAGCATGGTCCTGAAGCCAAACCAGGCCGGGCTGTTGAGGGCGGCGCAGCTCGTGCGGAGCGGTGCGGTCGTGGCTTTTCCAACCGACACGGTTTACGGCCTCGGCGCAAGTGCGGACGATGAGGTCGCGCGGAAGCGGATCTACCAGATCAAGGGACGGCCGGTGGGCATGCCGTTGATCCTCATGGTGGCGGCGGAATCACAGCTCGAGGGATACGTGCACGTGGACTCGCGCGCCGAGTCGATGATGCGCAGGTGGTGGCCGGGGCCGTTGACGCTCATCCTCCACGCGAAAGGCGGCGGTACTTTGGGCGTGCGCATCCCCAAGCACAAGGTTGCGCTCGGCCTGCTGCGGCACGCGGGCCCACTGATGACCACCAGTGCCAACATTCACGGCCGCGATCCCGCGATGACCGCGGATGAGGCGGCAACGCTTAGCGGGGTGATGGCGGTGATCGACGGAGGCGCGGCGCCGGGTGGCACGGAGTCGACCGTGCTGGACCTGACCGGACCCGAGCCGCACGTGCTGCGCGAGGGCGCCATCCCCGCGCCCGAGCTGCTCGGGCCGCCCGCGCCACGCTCGGGCTAGGATTCGGAGCGTGACCGCAAACATCACCACGATGTCCTTTCGCGCCCTCGGACGAGAGGATCCCGAGATCGCAAACCTCATCCGACATGAGTTCAAACGACAGTCCGAGACGCTCGAGCTCATCGCCTCGGAAAACCTGACGAGTCCGGCCATCCTCGAGGCGCTGGGCACCCTTCTCACCAACAAGTACGCCGAGGGCTATCCCGGGCGCCGCTACTACGGCGGCACCGGCGAGGTGATCGACAAGATCGAGACTCTCGCCGTCGAGCGGGCCAAGCAGCTCTTCGGCGCGGACTACGTGAATGTGCAGCCGCATTCCGGGTCGCAGGCCAACGCCGCCGTTTACATGGCGGTGTGCCAGCCGGGCGATCGCGTGATTGGGATGGACCTCAGCGCGGGAGGCCACCTGACCCACGGGAGCCCGGCCAATTTTTCCGGAAAGTTGTACGAGATCCACTCGTATGGCGTCGATCGCGAAACCGAGCGCATCGATTACGACACGGTGCAGAAGCTGGCCGAGGAGGTTCGCCCGAAGATGCTCCTGGCGGGGTTCTCGGCCTACTCGCGCATCGTCGATTGGGAACGCATGCGCCAGATCGCTGACTCAGTCGGCGCAACCCTGTTCGTGGACATGGCGCACGTGGCAGGCCTGGTGGCGGGTGGCGTGTATCCCTCGCCAATCCCTCACGCGGCGATCACGTCGACCACCACTCAGAAGACTCTTCGTGGCGCATGGGGCGCGATCATTCTTTGCCGGAGCGACTGGCAGAAGGCGATCGACTCAGCAGTCTTTCCCGGTACGCAGGGCGGTCCGCTGATGCATGCGATCGCCGCCAAGGCTGTGTGCTTTGGCGAAGCGCTCAAGCCCGACTTCAAGGTGTACGCCAAGCAGGTGGTGGTCAACGCCAAGGCGCTGGCCGGCCGCCTGATGGAGCGCGGCCTGCGCCTGGTCAGCGGGGGGACGGACAACCACCTGATGCTCATCGACCTGCGCCCTCAGAAGCGAACCGGAAAGCAGGTACAGGACATCGCGGACACCGTGGGGATCACGCTGAACCGCAACTCGATCCCATTCGACGACGCGTCGAAGTTCAACCCGAGCGGCGTTCGCGTCGGCACCCCGCTCGTCACGACGCGCGGCATGCGTGAGGGGGAGATGGTGGTCATCGCCGACTGCATCGCCGATCTCGTCGAGCGGATCGAGGAGGAGGCCACGCTGGACTCGGTCCACGAGCGCGCGCTCGAGCTATGCCGGAAGTTCCCGATTCCCTACGCGTTCGACTGACGGTTGACTGACTTCTTCTCCGACCAGGCCCTGACCAGCATCACGGAGCACCTGCTGCCCGGCCTGTGGCCACTCCTCGTTGCCTTCGCCGCGTGCGTCTTAGCCGTGCCCCTGGCAATCCGGCTCTCCCGGCGCTACGGCTGGATCGCCCAGCCCGGCGGCCGCCACGCGCACCCCAATCCCACACCAATGCTCGGGGGCTTGGCGATGTGGGTTGGATTCGGCGCGGCGGTGCTTGTGTTTGTCCCGCGCACCACGCAGACGATCGGCGTCCTCGCGGTGTCCGGGGTGGCGATGGGGCTTCTCGCCATCGACGACAGGTGGCCGATGCGGCCGCTGGTAAAGCTCGGTGTCCAGGTCGGCCTCGCCGTGGTCGCGGTGGTCGTGTTCGGGATCGAGATCCGGTTCTTCAGCCTGCCGGGCGGTCACCTCATCCTTCTGGGGTTGCTGATGGCGCCGGTCAGCGTGTTCTGGCTGGTCAGCATGGAGAACACGGTCAACTTCCTGGACGGCGTTGACGGGTTGGCCGCTGGGGTGATCGCCATTGTGGCGGTGATCCTCATGCTGGCCGCCGGCCAGCTCCTGCAGCCCGAGGTGGTGCAGCTCAGCGGAGCGCTGGCGGGCTGCTGCGCGGGTTTTCTGATCTTCAACTTCCACCCGGCGCGCATCTTCATGGGGGATTCCGGCGCGCACTTCCTGGGCATGGCGCTGGGCATGATCTCGATCCTCGGGGTCGCCAAAGTCGCGGTGGCGTTCGCCCTCGCCGCACCGGTGCTTGCGCTCGCCCTGCCGATCATCGACACGGGATGGGCGATCCTGCGCCGGCGCCGGCAGGGAACCTCGGTCGCGCGGCCGGACCTGATGCACCTCCACCACCGCCTGCAGTCGTTCGGCCTCGATCCGCGCCAGACCTGCTACGTCTTTTACGCCGCGAGCGCGCTGCTCGGTGGCCTCGGCCTGACCCTTTTCGGGCACGGTCGAATCCTCGCCGTGGTGCTGGTGGCGACCGCGGTCCTCACGACGACGGTCGCGGCCGACCTGCTGCAGCATGCGGGCTGGCGCGTGCCCGCGCCGTGGCTGCGCCGCCTTCTCGGCGTACCAGGTTCCCGGTAGGATTTACGGCGGGTATGGCGTCCAGCCCGAGCCGCGGGCCGTCAGGCGCCGAGCTGATGGGACTCGGTGCGATCCTGGCAGTCGCGGTCGTCGCGCCGATCGTGCTGGGCATCGTCCTGGATGCAGCCCTAAGAACCTCGCCAATCTTTTTGTTCGCGGGCCTGGTGGTCGGGATCGCGGCTTCTGTTTGGGTCGTCTACGTGAGGTATGTCAAGCGGTACTGGTGAGAGAGTGAAAGGGGTCACCGGTCGGGTCGTGATCGGCTGTCTGGTCGCGGCGGCGATCGCGTTTGCTGCTTTCTCGCTTGCGGGCAACGTCCGCGCCGGGGCCGCGGTCGCGCTCGGCCTCGTCCTCGGCTCCGTCAACGGCGCCCTCGCCGAACGGGCTGTCCAGGCCGGGGTCAGCCTGCGGTTGTCCAGCCTGCCGCGCTTGGGCCTGCTGTCGGGTGCCGCGATCGCGGGCGGGTTGCTGCTCGGCCTCTCCTATGCCTGGCTGGTCATCCTCGGTGTCGCCGGCGCACAGGCCGTGTTGGTCGCCTTTGCCGCGAGGTCCCTGTACAGCCGATGAGATTCCTCTTCGACAACCAGCAGCCGCCTGTGACGCATCCGGCGGTCGATCTTGGCTGTGGCAACTTCTGCACGTTCAACTACGACAGCCTCATCTCGAGCGCGCTGGCCATAGTGGTGACGACCCTCGCCGCGGTCCTGATCGCGCGCTCGATGAGCAGCGACCGGCCGAACCGGGTCCAGGCCCTGGCCGAGTGGGCGTTCTCGTACGTCCGATCGACGAGCCGCGAGAACGCCCCAGACGCTTCGAGCTTTGTCGTCCCTCTCGCTGCGACGATCGGCTTCTACATCCTCATCGCGAACTACCTCGACTTCTTGCCGATCACGTTGATCCCCAACGTTCGCCCCGCGAACACGGACGTGAATCAGACGGCGGCGATGGCGGTGGTCGTTTTCGTGCTGCTGCACTGGTACAACATCCGGTTGCGCGGCTTCAAGGGTTACCTCCTGTACTACACGCGACCGCATGAGCTGCCGGTGTGGGCGCGCGCGCTTTTCGTACCGCTCAACATCATCGAGGAGGTCGTCAAGCCGGTGACCCTGGCCCTGCGACTTTTCGGCAACCTGCTCGCGGGGTTGCTGATGATCTTCGTGATCGGGCTTCTTCTTCCCGGCTTCATCGCGCCCGCCGCGCTCGCGGTATGGAAGCTCTTCGACGTCCTGTTCATCGGTCTGATCCAAGCGTTCATCTTCATGCTGCTAACGCTCGTCTACTTCGGCCTCGCCCGCGAGGGCTTCGAGCAAGAGCACTCACACTAAGGAGGAGTTATGGATCACCTCGGAGCGGCAATGATCGCCTTCGGCCTGGCGCTCGGAGGGGGCGCCATCGGCGCCGCCATCGGCGACGGTCTCGCCGGCAACGCGACTATCAACGGTGTGGCCCGGCAGCCCGAGGCCCGCGGCCAGCTGCAGGGCATCATGTTCATCATCATCGGCCTGGTCGAGGGGATGTACTTCATCAACCTCGCCTTCGGGGCGCTGTTCGTGTTCTCGCTGGGCGCCAAGTGACCCATCCCGCTCTGTTTCTCGACGCCGGGCCGCTGACGATCAACGGCACGTTCATCGTCGAGACTGTCGGGTTTCTGCTGATGCTGCTCTTCCTCGCGAAGGTTCCGCTTCCGTTCCTTGGCATCCCGAAGCCCGTCTTTCCCTGGATCATCGACATCGCCGAAGCGCGGCAGAGGGAGATCACGGCAAAGCTGGAGGACGCTGAGCGCGCGAGGGCGGAGGCCGAAGCCCGGCTCAAGGAGGCGGACGCCAAGCTCATCGAAGCACGCCGCACCGCGGATACCGTGATCGAAGGCGCGAACCGCTCAGGAGAGCAACTCCGGCGGGAGCTTCGGGACAAGGCGGAGGCGGAGTACCAGCGCATCCTCGCGAACGCACAGAAGGACATCGAGGCGGAGCGTGAGCGGGCCCTGCAGTCGGCGCGGAACGAGGTAGCGGGCATGGTCGTGGTCGCCACCCAGAAGGTCATCGGCGAGACGCTGGACGAGCACAAGCACCGCCAGCTGATCGAGCGAGCCATCGAGGAGATCGCGAGTGGCGACGGCCGCAGCTAGGCGCTACGCGAAGGCCGTGTTCGAGCTGGCCCAGCAGGAAGGCCAGCTCGAGCAGTGGGGTCGCAGGCTGGCCGGCATGCGCGAGCTGTTCGCCGACCCGGAGGTGGCGGCTGTTCTGAAAAATCCGACCATCGCCACCGAGCGACGCGAGGCGGTGGTCGCGACCGCGCCTCAATTGATCGACGAAGAGGCATCGAATCTCGCCCGGCTGCTCATCGAATCCAACCGAATCGATGAAGCGGCGGCGATCGAGGAAGAGTTTCAGCGCCTGACGGACGAGGCTGCGGGTCGCGTGCGCGCCACCGTCACCACGGCGATCGAGCTGGGGGCGCGTGACCGCGAGCGGGTCGCCGGGGAGCTGTCGAAGCAGTTGAAGAAAGACGTGCGGGTCACGGTCATGGTCGACCCTCGCATCATCGGCGGGATGAGGCTGCAGTACGGCGATCGGATCGTCGATGGAAGCGTTGCAGCCCGGTTGGAGCAGCTCCGGCGCCGGCTGGCGGCAACGTAGTCTTCAGGAGAACGAATTGGGAATCAGCACGAAAGAGATCTCAGAGGTCATCAAAGAACGGCTCAAGGACTTCGACGCGAGCCTGGTGTCGGCTGACGTGGGTCGCATAGTCGCGGTCGGGGACGGGATCGCGCAGATCTACGGGCTCCAGAACGCCATGGCGGGCGAGCTGCTCGAGTTCCCGCACGAGACCTACGGCCTCGCCCTCAACCTCGAAGAGGACCAGGTGCGCTCGGTCATCCTCGGCGAGTACGGCCATCTGCACGAGGGCGACGAGGTCCGTACGACGGGGCGGCTGCTCGAGGTCCCGGTCGGCGATGAGCTCCTCGGCCGGATCGTCAGCCCGTTGGGCGTGCCCCTGGATGACAAGGGCCCGATCAAGACGAGCAAGACGTTGCCGTTGGAGCGGATCGCCCCCGGCGTCATCACGCGCCAGCGGGTCGACAGCCCCGTCCAGACGGGAATCAAGGCGATCGACGCGATGATCCCGATCGGCCGCGGCCAGCGCGAGCTGATCATCGGCGACCGGTTCACCGGCAAGACGACGGTCCTGCTCGACACGATCATCAACCAGAAGGGAAAAGACCTCTTCTGCATTTACGTGGCGATCGGGCAGAACGCAGCGTCGATCGCCCGGGTCGCCGCCACGCTGGAAGAGAACGGCGCGATGGATTACACGATCATCGTCGCGGCGACGGCGGCCGACCCGGCTTCGCTGCAGTACATCGCGCCCTACGCCGGCTGCGCGATGGGCGAGTATTTCATGGAGCAGGGCAAAGAGGCGCTCTGCTGCTACGACGACCTGACCAAGCAGGCATGGGCCTACCGCCAGGTGTCGGCGACCCTGCGGCGGCCCGCAGGCCGCGAGGCTTACCCCGGCGACGTCTTCTACCTTCACTCACGACTGCTGGAGCGCGCCGCCAAGCTGAACAAGGCTCACGGAGGCGGTTCGTTGACCGCGCTGCCCGTCATAGAGACGCAGGCCAACGACGTGTCCGCGTTCATCCCCACCAACGTCATCTCGATCACCGACGGTCAGATCTACCTTCAGTCCGACCTTTTCAACGCAGGCCAGAGGCCCGCGCTGAACGTCGGCATCAGCGTGTCGCGCGTGGGGGGCGACGCGCAGACCAAGGCGATGCGGCAGGTATCGGGCAAGCTGCGCCTCGACCTCGCACAGTACCGCGAGCTCGCGGCGTTCGCCCAGTTCGCCTCCGACCTCGACACCGCGACGCGAAACCAGCTCGAGCGCGGCGCGCGCCTGACCGAGCTGCTGAAGCAGGACAAGTACCAGCCGGTCCCGCTGTCCGAGCAGGTCGCGGTGCTCTACGCCGGGACGCAGGGGCACCTGGACAAGGTCCCGACCGCTCGGGTCCTCGAATGGACAGGGTCGTTCCTTCGCTTCCTGAAGAGCGAACGTCCCGGCGTGCTCGACGCGATCGACAAGAAGCAGGCGCTCGACGACGACCTCTTCGCCCGGCTGAACGCCGCCATCTCCACCTTCAACCACCAGTTCGGCGTCCAGGGCTACGAGGAGCAGCCCGACCCAGCTGGGCAGCCGGTGCCGGCCGAGCGGGCGGCCAGCAAGCCCGCGCCGGCCAAACCGGCGTCCACTGATAAGGCCTAGCAGTTGCCGGCTTTCAGGGACATCGTCCGCCGCATCGACTCGATCAAGAACACGCAGAAGATCACCAAGGCGATGCAGGTCGTGGCCGCGACTCGATTGCGCCGGGCGCAGTCGGCGGTGCAGGCCACGCGTCCTTACGCCGACAAGATGATCGAGGTGCTCCAGACGGTCGGCGAGCGCGCGACTGAGTACAAGCACCCGTTCCTGGTCCGGCGCGAGGGGAAACGCGGCGTGATGATTCTCGTCACCACCGACAAGGGCCTGTGCGGCGCGATCAACGTCAACAGCATCCGCGCCGCGACGCGCTACATGAGCCAGAACTATCCCGACGAGCAGCGGTACGTGACGCTGGGACGAAAGGGTCGCGACTTCCTGCTGCGATACCGCCGTGACGTCGTCGCCGAGGTGAGCGGCCTTCCCGACCGGCCCAGCCCGGGCCAGGTCCTGCCCGCGGTCACCGTCGCGCTCGAGGAGTACACGAAGGGCAACACCGACGCCGTGCTGCTGTGCTACGCGAAGTGGGTCTCGACGCTCCGGCAGGAACCGACGATCCGCGTCCTCATCCCGGCCGAGATCCCGAAGCGCGAGGTCGAACGTGAGGGACCCCAGGCGGACTACATCTATGAACCCGAGGCCGAGGCGGTCCTGGCAGGTCTGCTTCCACGCTACGTCGAGACCCAGGTTTTCCAGGCGGTGCTCGAGAACAAGGCGAGCGAGTACTCGGCCAAGATGATCGCGATGCAGAACGCGACTAAGGCGGCAGGCGATCTGATCGACGCGCTGACCCTTTACGCCAACAAAGTGCGGCAAGCCGGCATCACGACGGAGCTGATGGAGATCGTCAGCGGCGCCGAGGCCGTGAGCGGCGCGACCTGAGAGAGGAGTTCGAAGTGGCGAAGACGAAACACAAGACGGAAAAGAAGAAGGAAGCGATCCCCGCACGCGAAGGTCGAATCCACCAGGTCATCGGGGCCGTGGTGGACGTCGCCTTCGACCCCGGCGATCAGCCGGAGCTGTTCGAGGCGCTGGAAGTCACAACCGCGGATAAGCGCAATGTCGTGCTCGAGGTCGCGTCCGACATCGGCGACAACGTCGTCCGCTGCATCGCCATGGACTCGACCGACGGAATCCACCGGGGCGACCCGGTGCATGCAACCGGAGCGCCGATCTCGGTGCCGGTGGGCGTTGAGACCCTCGGCCGCATGTTCAACGTGATCGGGAACGCGATCGACGATGAGCCGACACCAGAGGGAACTACGCGATGGCCGATCCACCGGCCCGCGCCGCCGGTGTCGGAGCAACAGGCCAAGGTCGAGATCCTCGAGACGGGGATCAAGGTCATCGACCTGATCTGCACGTTCGCCAAGGGCTCGAAGATCGGGCTGTTCGGAGGCGCCGGCACCGGCAAGACGGTGATCGTGCAGGAGCTCATCCGCAACATCGCCTACCACCACAAGGGCCGCTCGGTTTTCGCGGGCGTGGGGGAGAGGACCCGCGAGGGCAACGACATGTACGTCGAGATGCAGGACGCCGGCGTGCTGCCTCAGACCGCCCTCGTCTTCGGACAGATGAACGAGCCTCCGGGCGCGCGCGCTCGTGTGGGACTCACGGGCCTGACCATGGCCGAGTTCTTTCGCGATGAGGAGGGAGCCGACGTGCTCCTCTTCGTCGACAACATCTTCCGTTATCTGCTCGCCGGCTCGGAGGTGTCGGCGCTGCTCGGTCGCATGCCGTCCGCCGTCGGCTACCAGCCGACCCTCGCCTCCGAGATGGGCGAGCTGCAGGAGCGCATCACGTCGACGCGCAAGGGTTCGATCACTTCGGTGCAGGCGGTATATGTGCCCGCCGACGACTACACCGACCCCGCGATCCAGACCGTGTTCGCGCACCTGGGCGCGACCCTACGGTTGGAGCGCTCGCTGGTCGAGATCGGCATTTACCCAGCGGTCGACCCGCTCGGCTCGTCGAGCCGGTTCGTCGAACCGGCGATCGTCGGCCAGGACCACTACGACGCGGCGCAGGGCGTGAAGAAGATCATGCAGCGCTACAAGGACCTGCAGGACATCATCGCGATACTCGGCATGGAGGAGCTCTCGGAAGACGACAAGCAGGCCGTGTCGCGGGCGCGCAAGGTGCAGCGATTCCTGTCGCAGCCCTTCAGCGTGGCGCAGCGCTTCACCGGGCGCGAGGGCCGCCTCGTGTCGATCGCCGAGACGGTGCGCGGCTTCAAGGAGATCCTCGAGGGCAAGCACGACGATTTGCCCGAGCAGGCCTTCTACATGGTGGGCACGATCGACGAAGCGCGACAGCAGGCCGAAGCGATGAAGAAGAGCGAGGCCAAGTAGTTGCCGGTACCGCTGCGGGTGGTCAGCGTCGAGCGAAGCCTCTTCGAGGGCGACGTCGACTTCATCGTGGCCACCGGTGCCGAAGGCGAGCTGGGCATCCTGCCGCGTCACGCACCGCTTATGACCATCCTCAAGCCCGGCGCCCTGAAGATCAAACAGGGTGGGGAGGAGCAGCTGCTGTTCGTCGGAGGAGGTTTTCTCGAGGTGCTGCCGGACCGGGTCACCGTGCTCGCTGACGTGGCCGAGCACGCCGAAGAGATCTCGATCGCGAGCGCCGAGGAGGCGCGCCGCCGGGCCCAGGAAAAGCTCGCGGGGACGCTGACCTCCGCCGAGGAGACCGAGTTCCAAAACGCGCTCGCCATGGCCGAGGCCCGCCTCCGCCTGGCCCGAGCCCGCCGCGGCTAAGGTTTAGGCCCTGATGGCAGGGCGCGACCGCGCGCTCCGGATCACCGGGGGCGCGCAGCTGGCCGGCAAGGTCTGCGTCAGCGGCTCCAAGAACGCCGCGTTGCCCGAGATGGCCGCGGCCCTTCTGACCACCGACCGCGTGACACTCCACAACGTGCCCAAGGTGACGGACACGCGGGTGATGGCCGAGATCATCGAGGAGCTCGGTGGGCGCTCCGAGGGCGACGGTACCGTGCTGCTCAAGACGGGCGCGGCCGTGCGCAGCGACGTGCCTGACGAGCTCGGCCGCCGCATGCGGGCCACGATCGTGCTGCTCGGCGCGCTGCTCGGCCGGTTCGGCAAGGCGCGCGTGCCGCGACCGGGCGGCGACGACATCGGCGCGAGGCGGGTGGAACAGCACCTGCGAGGTCTCCGCCAGATGGGCGCATCCATCAACGAGACGGAGGACGAGATCGTCGCCACGGCTGAACGCCTGCATGGCGATCGCATCGTCTTCGACCTGCCCACGGTCACCGGGACGGAGAACATCCTGCTCGCCGCGGTGAAGGCAGAGGGCAGGACCGAGATCTTCAACGCCGCGCGCGAGCCGCACGTCCAGGACCTGTGCCGCCTGCTCATTGCGATGGGTGCGCAGATCGAGGGGGTCGGGACCGAGCGCCTCATCGTCGACGGCGCTGACGAGCTGCGCGGCGCCGAGCACACCGTCATCGCCGACTACCTCGAGGCCGGGACGTACGCGATCGCGGTGGCGGCGGCCGGCGGCGATCTGCGAATCGAATGCAGCCGGCCCGAGGACCTGCCCGTGCTCCTGCTGAAGCTCGAACAGGCCGGGGCTCAGGTCGAGGCCGGTGAGGATTGGTTCCGCGTGGCGCGATCCCCAGCGTCGTCGCTCAAGCCGATTGACATGTCGACCTGGACGTTCCCTGGGTTTCCCACTGACCTCCAGGCCCAGTACATGGCCTTGATGACGCGGGCCGAAGGCGAGAGCGTGATCTCCGAGTATGTGCACGAGAACCGCTTCCAGCATGTGCGCGAGCTGGCGAAGATGGGCGCCGCCATCACGGTGGAAGGCCGGCTGCACGCGGTCGTGCACGGACCGTGCAGGCTGCACGGCACAGAGGTGGCGATCCCAGACATCCGGTCGGGCGCGGCGCTCGTCATCGCGGCGCTCTGTGCGGAAGGGGAGAGCGTGCTGCGCAATTCCTGGCACATCGAGCGGGGCTACCAGGACATGGTCGGCAAGCTGGCCTCGGTCGGCGCCCGGATCAAAAGCGTAAGCGTCGACTCGGACTCGAGCGGCTCAACCCACACTTACGAATAAGTTGTCGATCCTCTCCCGGAAGATCGGCATCGACCTCGGCACTTCGACGGTGCTTATCTACGTCAAGGGCGAAGGCATCGTCGTCAACGAGCCGTCGCTCGTCGCGCTCAACAGGGACGGGACACGCATCCTCGCGGTAGGCAAGCGGGCGTTTGAGATGGTCGGCCGAGCCCCGGACTCGATCCAGATTGTGCGGCCGATGCGAGATGGTGTGATCGCCGACTTCGTCGTGACCGAAGGGATGCTTCACCACCTGATAGGCAAGGTCCAGGGCCGCCAACGCCTGTTCAAGCCCGAGATCATGATCTGCGTGCCGTCGGGTGTCACCTCCGTTGAGCGCAGGGCCGTGACGGAGGCGGCGATCTCGGCCGGGGCGCGCCAGGCATGGCTCATCGACGAGCCGCTTGCGGCCGCCATCGGGGTCGGCCTTCCAATCGCGGAGCCGAGAGGCAACGCGATCTGCGACATCGGCGGCGGCACGACCGAGATCGCGGTCATCTCGCTGTCCGGCATGGTGGTGGCGCATTCGATCCGGGTCGGGGGCAACCGCATTGACGATGCCATCGCGAGCTACCTGAAGCGCAGGCACAACCTGTTGATCGGCGAACGCACCGCGGAAGAGGTGAAGGTCGCCGTCGGATCGGCGGTGTCGATGAAGCAGCCGCCGGTCACGGAGGTGCGGGGACGTGACCTGGTCACGGGCCTGCCCAAGAACGTTCAGGTCACGTCCAATGACGTCGTCGAGGCGATCCAGGAGCCGCTGCGCCTGATCGTCGGCGCGGTACGGGACGTGCTGGAGGAGACGCCGCCTGAGCTGGCGGCCGACATCTTCGACCGCGGGATCGTGCTCTCAGGCGGCGGGGCGCAGCTGCGCGGCCTCGATCGCTATATCTCGATGCACACCGGCATCCCGGCAGTGGTGGCGGACGAGCCGCAGACTTCAGTGGTACGCGGTACCGGACTCGCGCTCGAGAACTTTGAAGTGCTTAAGCGCAACCAGTCTTATCTGCGTTGAAGGGGCTCGTTGCAGCCCCTCCGGCCGTTCCGGCCACCTCCCCTTGAATGGGGAGGAGACTTATTGACTGGTCTACGGGTCGTTATCGATGGGTCTGGGCTCGAGAGGCCTCGGGCGGGGGTCGGCGTTTACACCACCCAGATCCTCCACGCGATGGCGGTTGACCGACCCGACTGGCGCCTCATCGTTTTCGGGCCGGCGGGCGGATTCGCCTACGTGCCCGAGGCGTCGTATCACCTGCTTCCGCGAACCCGGCTCGTCGGACGCCACCTCCAGTGGCCCGCCGCGTTGCGGCGCCTCAGCCCGGATGTCTACTTCGGCCCGGCCGGGGCGATGCCGCTGGGCCGGATCGGCATCCCTTCCGCGATCACGGTGCACGACCTGGCCATCTACCGCAACCCGCGTTGGTTTCCCGGCCGCCAGCCGTTGAGCACGCGCCTGGTCGTGCCACGGTCGATCCTGCGCGCAGACGTGGTCATCGCTGTTTCGGAAAACACGGCACGCGACACCGCTGAGCTGTTCGGCATCGACCGCGGTCGCATCCACGTCGTCCCGCATGGTGTCTCGCCGAAGCTGCGCCCGATGGGCGCCGAAGAGCTCGCCGACGCGCGCGCCAGGCTCGGTCTGCCCGACCGATTCATCCTGTTCGTGGGGACGATCGAGCCTCGCAAGAACCTCGAGACGCTGCTCGACGCGTGGGCCACGATGCGCGACCGCCCGGACCTCGTCGTCGTTGGATCGTGGGGTTGGCGCTACGAGGCCATACGCGGCAAGATGGCCCGGCTGGGTCCCAGGCTCCATCACCTCGAGTCGGTCGACCCTGACGAGCTGCCCGCGATCTACAACCTGGCCCGGGCGCTGGCCCATCCGGCTTGGTACGAAGGGTTTGGCCTGCCGCCGGTTGAAGCCATGGCCTGCGGGACCCCCGTCGTGGTATCAGACCGTTCGAGCCTGCCTGAGGTCGTCCAGGACGCCGGCCTCATCGTGCCCGCCGGCGAGCCGGAGGAATGGCGCAAGGCGCTGGAGCGGGTGGTAGGAGACACGCAGCTTGCCGCCGACCTGCGCCATAAAGGCATCCTGCGCGCGGCGCAGTTCAGCTGGGATCGCGCGGCCCGCCTGACGTGGCGCGCGATCGATGAAGCGATCAGCTCTCGACGATCTCTTTGATGACGGCAGCCACTCCGGCAGCGGTCTTGTCCCAGGAGAACTTGGCTGCGCGAGCGCGGGCGATCCGCGCGAGCCTGGTGCGCAGGGTCTGGTCGTTCAGCGCAACGCTGAGCACGCCTGCCAGCTCGTCGGGGTTGGCGGATTCATGGAAGTACAGCACCGCTTCGCCGCCGACCTCGGGCAGGGAGGAGGACTTCGCGGCCACGACCACCTTCCCGCGCGCCATCGCCTCGAGCACTGGCAGCCCGAAGCCCTCATAAAGGCTCGGCACGACCACCGCTGCGGCGCGCTTGTACAGCAGCTCGAGCATGGGCTGGTCGACCCAGCCGAGGACGCGGGTGTGCGTCGAGCTGCGAAGCGTCTCCGAGAGCCCGCGGTCCCGCTGCGGCCCCGCGATGACGAGCGTGACGCCGTCGAGGCGCTCCACCGCGGCCAGCGCCGCGGCCTGATTCTTGCGCGGCTCGATGCGCCCTACCTGCAGGACGAACGTGCCGTTCAGCCCCAGCTCGTTGAGTGCCGATGCGGGTGCGGGCGGGGTCGCGGGTGGGGTGATGCCGAGCGGCACCACGCGGACGCGCTCCGGCGCCACTCCGTACGCCTCGACCAGATCTTGCTTCGTCGACTCGGACACGGCGATGAGCAGGCGGCACCTGGCCATGGCCCAGCGCGTGGTCACCCGGAGGTAGGTTCGGGCGCCGAGGCTGTAGGCCTGCGGGTGGCGCTCGAAAGCGAGGTCGTGCACGACGGTCAGCACCTTGCCCGGCCAGGCGAACGGGATTACGTGGCCCGGGACGAAAAGGACATCAGGCCGTTCGCGCGCCAAACCGATCGGCAGACGCACCTGCGACCACATCCGGCGGAACGGCAGCACGACCGCGTCGACTTCGAGACCGGCGCGCGGGCGTGATGCGAAGAAGCGCCAGCGGTACTCGGGCGCCACGTGGGGCAGCCGCGCCGACACCTCGCGCGTGTAGGTCTCGGTCCCGGTCACGACAGCGCGCGTGGCGGGATTGACATCCACCGCGATGGTCGTCGGCCGCGATCCCCCCGCCACTTCTCGGACGACCTTAAGCTAACGGCCGTGGGGCATGTCGCCGGGCGCGTCGCAGTCGCGGCGGCTCTCTTGCTTGCCACCTCCTACCTCTTGCAGGCAGACGATTCGCGCCCATTCTCGGAGGCCCCGCTGCCGGTGGCCGCCGTGCAGCTCGCACCGATCCTGACCGTCCAAGCCGGCAACGGCGACCGCGAATATTTCGTTTCGCACCGAGACATCGTTCCGCTGGGCTCCTCCGCGATCAGCCTTCCAATCCTCATGTACCACTACATCCGCAAGCCTCCGTCGATCCGCACCGACATGCTCGGATTCAAGCTCTCGGTCTCGCCTGAGGACTTCCAGGCCCAGATGGACTGGTTGTATGCAAACCACTATCACCCGGTGAATTTCAACCAGTCTCGCGCCTATTTCGCAGGCAGCACGGCGCTTCCCTCCCGGCCGATCGTGATCACGTTCGACGACGGCTACCAGGACTTGTACACGGCAGCCTTTCCGATCCTCAAGGCGCACGGCTTCATGGCCGTCGCTTACATCGTGAGCGGGTACGTCGACCGTCCAGGCTACGTGTCGAGAGGCCAGGTGCTCGAGATGGACCGGGCCGGCATCGAGATCGCTTCACACACGGTCAATCACCCGGACCTCGCTCGCTCCGGATTGGGCTCGGTGACATTTGAGGTCGGGCAATCGAAGCGCTGGCTGGAGCAGGCGGTCGGCCACCCCGTGCTCGATTTCGCATACCCATCGGGCCAATACGACACTCAGGCAATCCAGGCGGTGAACAGGGCCGGCTACAGCACGGCGGTCACGACGTCTGTGTCGTCGACAGTGCACAGCATGGCCGACCGCTACACGTGGGGTCGGGTGCGAGTGGGCGGGGGGGAATCGCTGGCTGAGTTCATCACCAACCTCGGACCCAACATGCCTTCGACGACGATCTCGACTCTCGACGTCGAGCAGTCTTGAGTCAGGCTCGGATTCTTGGGGTAAGGGTCGACTGCCTGGACATGAACGAAGCGCTCGAAAGGCTCGAGCATTTCGTCGACGAAGGCGGACTGCACCTCGTCGCAACCGTGAACCCCGAGTTCGTGATGCGGGCGCAGAACGATGCCGAGTTCGCGCGGGTGCTCGCCTCGGCGCAGCTTTGCCTGGCCGATGGCTCGGGCGTGGTCTGGGCCGCGCGGCGGCAAGGCTGCCCGCTGCCCGGGCCGGTTGCGGGCGTCGACCTGGTCGAGCCGATCGCGGCGATGTGTGCGCGACGCGGGTTCCGCCTCTTCCTGCTCGGGGCCATGGCCGGAGTCGCGGATGAGCTTGCCGCCACGCTGCGCGAAGCCCACCCACACCTTGCGGTGACGGCGCACACGGGCGGCCCCGACCCGGCGCACGACGCCGAAACGTTGGAGCTGATCCACGAGCGCAGCGCCGACGTCCTTCTCGTCGCGTACGGCGCGCCCGCCCAGGAGCTGTGGATCGACCGGCTGCGGGCCCGGCTGCCGGTGGCCGTCGCAATTGGAGTGGGGGGTGCATTCGACTACCTGACGGGGCGGGTGCCGCGGGCCCCGGCGTGGATGAGAAGGGCCGGGATCGAGTGGCTCCACCGTCTCGCGCGCCAGCCCTGGCGCATCCGGAGGATGGCCGTGCTCCCCGCCTACGCGATCAAGGTTCTCAGCGCTCCCAAGTAACATCGCGCGTGCCGTGTTGAGCGTCGTGGTGCCTTGCTACAACGAAGAGCAGCGACTGCCGCGAACCATCGAGCAGATCGAGCGGTACCTGGATGGCATACATGTGGCGTACGAGCTGATCCTGGTCGATGACGGAAGCGCCGATGGAACGCGCATGGTGATGGATGCGGCGGTCGGTCGCCACGACGGCGTTCGCGTCGAGGCGCTGCCGCGCAATCGGGGCAAGGGTCGCGCGCTCGCCCTTGGCGTCGAGGCGGCAAAGGGAGACGAGATCCTGCTGACGGACGCCGACCTCTCGACACCGATCGAAGAGCTCGACAAGCTTCAGGCCGCGCTGGACGCAGGGGCCGGCGTCGCTATCGGGTCGCGCGCGCTGAAGAACTCGCGTGTCGAGATCTCGCAGCCGTTCTATCGCGTCATGATGGGCAAAGGATTCAACCTGATCGTGCAGGCGATCCTGCTTCCGGGGATCTGGGACACGCAGTGCGGATTCAAATTGTTTCGCGCGGACGTGGCTCGCCGGGTCTTCGCCGACCTGATCACAGACGGGTTTGGCTTCGATCCCGAGGTCCTCTATCGCGCACGCAAGCAAGGGGTGAGGATCACCGAGGTGCCTGTCGTTTGGCGCAATTCCGCACCTACGAAGGTGAACGCGGTGCGCAGCTCGCTCGACATGCTGAAGCACGTCATCAGGCTGAGGTTCGGAGTGTGAGCGGCGGTGGCAGGCTCACGCAGCGCAAGTCGCCGCCGACCGAAGTGCTGGTCGTGCTGCCAACCTTCAACGAGCGGGAGAACCTGGAAAGGGTTGTCGCGGGCGTCCGGCACCTCGGCCACGACGTGCTCGTTGTGGATGACGCATCGCCCGATGGGACCGGGCAGCTCGCGGACGAGCTCGCAGATGCGGACAACGGGATTCGCGTCCTGCATCGCGAGCGCAAGCTCGGCATCGGGAGCGCCTATGCGGATGCGTTCCGGATCGGGCTCGACGAGGGCTCGTTGCTGTTCGTCGAGATGGACGCGGACGGCTCGCACCGGGCGCAGGACCTGGACCAAATCGTGGATGCCGCGCGGGGAAACGGTGGCCTGGCCATCGGATCGCGTTACATGCGTGGTGGCGAGATCGCCGGGTGGCCGGCGCACCGTCTCCTTCTCTCCCGGGGGGCCAACGTCTACTGCCGGACGCTGCTGCGCCTCCGCGTCCGCGACTGCACGTCGGGGTTTCGCTGCTACACGCGCCAGCTCCTCGCTGGCATGCGGCTCGGTGAGATCGTCTCGCAGGGCTACTCGTTCCAGATCGAGATGGTCCACCGAACCGTGCGACTTGGCTATCCGGTGGTCGAGGTGCCGATCCGCTTCGAGGACCGTGTCGCCGGAGCCTCGAAGGTCTCGCAGGGAGAGATCAGTCGCGCACTCTGGACGGTTCTACGCCTGAGCATGTCGCGATGAAAACAGTTGAAAAAGTCTCCTCCCCGCAAGCGGGGAGGTGGCCCGCAGCGCCGGAGGGGAGAGAGGAGTCCCCAGCCCGGCTCTCCGAATGGAGATTGCCGCTCCTGGTCGGTCTCGCCCTTGCCGTCATCAGCGCCATCCCTTACCTCTACGCCTATGCCGTGCAGCCGTCCGGCCATGTCTTTGTCGGCTTCTTCTATCTGTGGGACGACGCGACCACCTACCTGGCGAAGATGCGCGAGGGTTGGGAAGGCTCGTGGGCCTGGCAGAACCGCTACACGACCGAGGCGAGCCCGACCGCATACCTCTTCATGTTCTGGATCGCGCTGGGGCACATCGCGGCGGTGACCAACCTGTCGCTGATCGTGGTCTTTCACCTGGCACGGATCGCCGGCGCCTTCGCGCTCATGGCTGCCGCCTGGCTCTGCATCTGTCACTTCATCCAGGACCGCTCGGCCCGTCGCTTCGCCCTGTTCTTCCTCGCGTTCGGCCTTGGGCTCGGCCTGGTCATCTGGGCGGCAGGGCGTCCGGCAGTGTTCGACGGGCCGACCGAGGGCCTCGACCTGCGCATGCCCGAGCTGAGCGCCTTCTACTCCATCCTCGCGCTGCCGCATTTCGCCTGGTCGGGGGTTTTTGCGGCGCTTGGGATAGCACTCACCCTGAAAGCGATCGAACGAGGAAGCCTGTGGTTCGGCCTGCTCGCGGGGCTGGCTTGGCTCGGTCAGGCCTCGATCCATCCGCAGATGCCGCTCCTGATGGGGGGCGCCACCGCGGTGGCGCTGCTGCTGCGTCCCACTCGCCCACGCGGCTGGGTCGCCGCGGCGCTGGCCTTCGCCATTCCCGCGCCCTACATCCTTTATTCGTACCTGGCCTTCGTGGGCAACCCGGAGGTCGAGCGGTGGACCTTCCATTCCAAGAACGCCGTCGCGCCCGAGACGGTGAGCTTGCTTTTCGCCCTCGGTCCGCAGCTCTTGCTGGCGGCGGCCGGCGTGCCGGGTGCTCTCCGCCGGCGGACTCGCGAGGATGTCTTCCTGCTCGCATGGCTCGTCCTGCTCGCCGCCATCCTGTGGCTGCCCAACCCGGCCGGCGATCTGAGACGGCGGTTCTTTGACGCCATCTACCTCCCGCTGGTACTGCTCGGCGCGCGCGGGATGTACGAGGCGATCTTGCCGCGGCTCCGCAGCCTGCGGGCGCGGCGCTTGATTCCTTTCTCTTATGTGACGGTCGCAGCAATCGGCAGCGCCTTCCTGCTCCTGGCGCCGTTGGCCGTCGCCGCGACGCCGCAGTACGAGATCAGCCAGGCCGAGTCCAAGGGCCTGACGTGGCTGGGTTCGCAGCCGGCGGGCCGCGTCCTGTGCATGCCCGGGGTCGGGCTTTACGTTCCGGCGTACAGTGCGGATACCGTCTACGTCGGGCACTACGACGAGACGTATAACTACGCCGCCAAGACCCAGACCGCGTTGAGCGTGCTGACCGGCCAATCGGACATCGAGCAGTTCATCCACGACAACCAGATCCGCTACGTGGTGTGGACCAGCGACCTCGGCTCCCCACCGCCGCCGGTGCTCGGCCCGCCGGCCTACGACACTCCGTACTTCAAGATTTGGGAAGTGCCCTGACGTAGATCACGGCGACCGAGTCCTGGTAGACCAGGGTCCACTCGGGTTGAGTCGCGAGCACGTTCGAGAGCGCCTCGCCTTTGTTGTAGACAACGTAATCGACGCCATACCGGTCGAGGATCTGCTTCCAGTCCGGCCGCAAGGTCTGGACGTCCTCGTAGTCGTTCAACAACGGATCGCCCATCAGGGCCGCTTCGCCGAAGATGAACACCTGCCGGTTCTTCTCCGGATAGAAGCGGAACGCGAGGTAGCCGCCCCAGCCGTACTGGTTGTACATGTGCGTGCCGACGTCCGGGTGAGCGGCCAGCCAGCCCGCCGCGGCGACCGGGTAGGTCGTCGCATCGACCTGCTGCTGTCGTGAGGCGGACACCTCGCTGGAGACGCGAAGGGCGGTGGTGCCGATGATGACCATCAGGACGATCGCGGTGACGACCGCGAACAGCGGCCGAGGGGGCAGGGTGATGGTCCACTTGCGAGCCGCGACGTACTCCCGCCACCACGAGCCGTACGTGTTGATCAGCACCGGGGTGGTCGCCGCGACGAAGAGCGCGATGTTGCGCACCGACTGCAGGGCGAGGAACAGTGCGATGGCGGTGAGCAGGAACTCGTACAGGGTCGGCCGGCGCAGGGCGAAGCCGCCGATCAGCAGGAACACCATGGCCTCGAATGGCCGTAGGTAGATCTGGTGAAAGTCGGGCGAGAACCACTCCACGATGAGCCGCTGCTGGGCGACGCTGCCCTGGGTCTGAAAGGGATACGGATAGAGGCTCAACAGGTGCGGCGTCACGGCGACGGCGAAGACCGAGGCGGCCGTGATCACCGCGAGACGGCGGACGTGCATCCGGTGGGCGGGGTTGTCCTGCTCCCACGCCCACATGAACAGCTCAGCGGCCAGCGCCACGCCCAACCAGGCGAACCCGATCACCCATCCGCCATGGAGGTTCGCCCATAGGACCATGACCAACGGGAAGAAGTTCAGTGCCCGGCTGCGCCCGCTGAGGTAGCCGTGCAGCCAGTAGAGCTCGAGGCAGCTCAGCGCGAACGTGATCATCTGGGCGCGCGGG
>WNGL01000555.1_pt1 | contig 57731 bp, 55 predicted proteins | sample 5400591 | NCBI WGS metagenome assembly WNGL01 (sample SAMN13153377, study PRJNA577476) | soil metagenome | isolation source: 80 cm soil or saprolite under Garry oak tree replicate 1 | place: USA:California | collected 2016-06-15 | reverse complement strand
GGTGCCGCTCCAGCCGACCGGGGGAGGGCACCCACCACCGGCAGGGCGAGCCGAATAGCGGGCAGTCGTTGTCGTACCCAACCAGTACTGTAAGACACGCAAGTCGCTTTAGTGATCCAGTACATCGCTGGTCGCTAGTGTCCTGCTTCTGAAGTTCGTTGCATAAGTTGGTTTCGTGCGTCCTGCCCGGTGACGCGTTGCAGGTAGCGGGCGAGGGAGTCGAGGATCTCCTCCGCGGTCTTCTCCCACACGAAGGGTTTCGGGTCTTCGTTCCACGTGCTGACCCACTCGCGGATGTCGTGTTCGAGGCTTTGCACGCTTTTGTGGACGCCGCGGCGGATGAGTTGGTCGGTGAGGAACCCGAACCACCGCTCCACCTGGTTGATCCAGGACGAACCGGTCGGGGTGAACAGCAGGTGGATGCGGGGGTGTCTGGCCAGCCAGGTTTTGATCGCCGGGGTCTTGTGGGTGCCGTAGTTGTCGCAGACCACGTGGATGTCCGGCAGGACGCTGTTCGTTCCGTTCGCCGTGGAGGCCGCGGTCGCCGGCTGGGGCACCGCGCCCGCACCACCGCCGGGCTTGTCCTGCTGTCCGGCCTGTCCAGCGAGCAGTTCCAGACCGCACCGGTCACCGTCACCGAATGCCTGCTCGCCGGGCTCGCGTACATCGCCGTCGCCGTGATGCTGCCCGGGCTGGCCACCGTCACCCGGCTGCCCCGGTGGGCGCTGTCGATCGCCGCCGCCGGCTACGCCTTTCATCGCCATCCAAGCCTGGGTCTACGGCACCCTGATCCCCGAGCTGGCGAACCGGCTGCCAGCCAACGAGTACGAGCAGATCGGCCAGCATCCGCATTTCCTCATGCAGGTGTTTGAGGTATCCATGGGGCTGGTCTGCGTTGTGAGCTTCACCGCCCTGGCCATTGTCGGCTGGCGGCGCCGGGCCATGTCCCGAGGGGCGTGCGTCCTGTTCCTCCTCGCCGGACTCGCGTCCCTACTCGGCCCCTTCCCGCCGGTCGGCCTGGTCGCAGGACTCGCACTGGCCTGGACCGTCCGCTCCGCGGCATCCACAACCCAGCAACACTGACCCGACACCGATCTGGAGGACTCGACATGCTGGCGATCCGAGTGAAACAAGTCTTCGACGGTCGGAAGGTCGCGGCCGGCGCAGGCGTGGTCTTCGTCGACGACGGTCGGATCGTCGGCGTCGAGTCGACGACAGCGGACATTCCGCGAGGGTGTCGCGTCCTCGACCGTCCCACTGCGACTGTCCTGCCTGGACTTGTTGACGCACACGTGCATCTCCTGGCCGACTCGGGGCCGGGCGCCCTTGACCGGCTGGCCGGCTACTCCGACGACGACTGTGCCCGGGTCATCGAGCAAACCCTTCGGGTGACCCTGTCCTCCGGCGTGACTACCGTCCGTGACATGGGCGACCGCAACTATGCGGTGCTGGAGTGGCGGACCCAGCATGCCGGCGCCGTGGCGCCCACCATCGTTGCGTCCGGCCCGCCGATCACCACACCGCGGGGCCACTGCGCGAACATGGGCGGTGAGGCGGCCGGTCCGGTCGCCTTACGCGCCGCCGTCCGCGAACGAGCAGCCCGCGGCGCCGACCTGATCAAGATCATGGCAAGCGGCGGTGCGATGACCGCCGGGGCGAGCATGATCCACGCGCAATATAGCGTGCAGGATCTGGCGGTAGTCGTTGCGGAGGCACACGACGCCGGCCTGACCGTCACCGCCCACGCGCATCCACTGGCCGCCATCCGCGACGCGATCACAGCCGGGGTGGACGGCATCGAACACTGCACGTTCATGACCCCCGCCGGGTTTGACTTCGCGCCGGACGTGATCGCCATGCTCGCCGAGCGTCAGATCGCCGTCTGCCCGACGCTGGGCAGCGCACCGGGTGCGACGAAGATGCCGCCGCAGCTGCTGGAGATCGTGCGCCTCTCGGGCCTGACCCCGGAGAGGCGCTATCAGAAGATTGTGGCGATGAGCGAAGCCGGGGTGCGGCTGGTGTCCGGCACAGACGGTGGCATCAACCCCGGCAAGCCGCACGGCATCCTCGCTCAGGCCCTCGCGCAGCTCGTCCTGGGCGGCATGACACCCGCCGACGCACTCGCCTCCGCCACGTCCGTCGCCGCCGAGGTGTGCGGACTGGGCCACCGCAAGGGAAGCGTCCAGCCGGGCCACGACGCGGACCTTCTCGTCATCGACGGCGACCCACTCACTGACATCGCCACACTCACCCGAGTCGACACGGTCATCCTCAACGGACAACCCATCTCGTAGCCGGCCAGCCCACAGGATCGACAAGTAACGCCGCCATTGGTCCGGCGCGCCGTCAAGGACTGGGCCATGACTGCATCAAGCAATCGCGGCGACCGGCCCATACACCGCGTACGGCGACTTGACGGACCGTACCTTGCCTGCCGCCATCGCGCCCGCCACCCACGGCGATGAGCCCCAAGAGCCGAAAGACTGAGCCAGTCACCCCCATGCCCCCGCCAAGGTCATCAAGAAGGTGACATATCGGTGAGAAGAATCCGGTGACAAGTCGCTGAGAAAATCACCGCGAGACCCAGGTCACCGCCATGGAGAAGGACAAGATTCCAAAGAAACTACACTGAGTGTGGGTCTCAGTAGATCTATCGGTTTCTCGTCGATCTGTCGGTCTATTTGTGGCAGGCAACGCTTCGGCGAACCGGGACCGATCAGGGCCGCGGTGTGCGCCAGCCCGGGGTGGTACCAGCAGAGCAACGGCCGTACCGCCTTGTGGTAAAGCAAAGCCGGCCGGAGAGTTCCACGCCCGGGGACGAAGGCATCAGAGGTTGGCGGCGCGATTCGCGGCACCGGCCCGGGCTGGGGTCAGCCGACGTACTCCGCGAGGCGGTCACCGGTGAGGGTGCTGCGGGCGGCGACCAGGTCCGCGGGCGGGCCGTCGAACACCACCCGCCCGCCGTCGTGTCCGGCGCCCGGGCCGAGGTCGATGATCCAGTCGGCGTGCGCCATCACCGCGAGGTGGTGCTCGATGACGATCACCGACTTCCCCGCGTCCACCAGCCGGTCGAGCAGTTCGAGCAACTGCTGGACGTCGGCAAGGTGCAGGCCGCTGGTCGGCTCGTCGAGCACATAGATGCCGCCATCGGTGGCCATCTGGATCGGTATGCGCGGCACAACGGCCATGCCGACCTCCTCCGGGAGTCGATCGACGGACTCACCGGAGAGTAGCCGCCGGGCCGACAAACGGTCCCCCACGAGGTGGGATGCTGTCAGTCTGTCGCACCGATGGGAGGTGCCTCGTGGCGGTGGGGTTCAGCGGAAGGTGCGCCGGTGGCGCGAGGACAAGCCGGGCGGGCTTGCCGTGGTTGACGTACCCGCTGAACTGGTCGACAAGCTCGGCGGGCGCCGTCAGATGCGGGTGACCGACACGCTCAACGGTGCACCCTTCACCGGAAGCACGATGCTGGTCGCCGGCGGCGGCCTGTGCGTCGGAGTGAGCCGCGCGGCGCTTCAGGCGGCCAGCGCCGCGCTTGCCGACGAGGTGGACCTGTCGATCTCGCCGGCCGCAGCGAACTAGCTCGCTACCGCTAGCGGACGATCGGCAGCAGGTCGTCCAGCGAAGTGATCACCCGGACGGTGGCGGGCGGTTGTTCGTCATGCGCGATGGCAACCCCCGCTGGCCGGCGGCGAACGCCTCCGGGAACAGGTCGGTCCGGTTGCCGGAGGCCGTCAAGCGCCGGTGCAGATCCCCGCGATGGTGGCCTCGATGGTCCGGTTGATCGCCGCCTCCTGCTCCTCCTCCGGGAACGCGCCGAGCGGGCCGTCGACGATGAGCGCGGCCAGACCGTGCGCACTCGACCAGGCCACCATCTCGGTGTACGGGCGGCGCTCAGGCTCGATCATCCCCAGCTCGGTCAGCTCGTCGAGGGTCTCGGCCAGCATGACGAAGCCGGGCGCATCGATCATGTTGAGCACGTTCTCCCGGAGCGACTCGACCCGGCAGAACGCGGTGCGGAACAGCCCCGGCTCCGCTACCGCGAACCGGATGTACCCGCGACCCAGGGCGCGCAGCCGCCGTACCGCCTCCTGCCGCCGGTCGGCGACCGGTTCCCCGGCGGCCACCTCGGCGCGCATGTGTTCGGCGAGGGCGGCCTGGCACCGCTCCTTGACCTCGTGGATGAGGTCGCCGTGCCCGGCGAAGTGCCGGTACGCGGCGGTCGCGGAAACGCCGACCTGCCGGGCCGCCTCACGCAGTACCACGGCCTCCGGGCCGCCCTGACGGGCCAGGTCGGTCGCCGCCGCGGTCAGCGCGTTGGCCAGGTCGCCGTGATGGTAGGAGCGCCGCCTGAGATTCGCCTGAGACACGGGTTCCATCCTGCCTCATGTTGACACCGTTAGCATCGTCTGGCATGTTCACAGCGTAAACTATGTTGACGGCGTAAACATCTGGGGGGCGGCGCCTTGCTTCACAGATACGGAGAATTCGTGGTCCGGCAGGCGAGGTTGCTCCTCGTCATCTCCGGCATCGTGCTGGTCGCTGCGGCGGTCTTCGGCTCCGGCGCGTTCGGCAAGCTCAAGAACGGCGGGTTCGACGACCCGGCCGCGGCATCCAGCCAGGCGCAACGCTTGATCAACGAGCGGTACGGCGGCCAGACCAACCTGGTGCTGCTGGTCGCCGCGAAGGCCGGTACCGTCGACGATCCGGCCAGCGCCTCGGCCGGCCGGCAGCTCGCCGGCACACTGAGCAAGGAGCAAGACGTGACCGGCGTCGTCTCGTACTGGACGGTCCCGGCCCCCGGCCTCAAGTCGACCGATGGCCGGCAGGCGCTGGTCCTCGCCCACATCACCGGCGACGAGAGCCAGCTGGTGACCAGGTCGAAGGACCTGATCGGCCGGTACGCCGGGGATCGCGACGGGCTCACCATCCTCGCCGGTGGACAGGGCGGCACCTTCAACGACGTGAACACGCAGGTCACGAAGAGCCTCGCGATTGCCGAGGCGATCGCGGTACCGGTGATCCTGGCCCTGCTCGTGCTGGTCTTCGGCAGCGTGGTCGCCGCGCTGCTCCCGCTCGCGATCGGCGGCATCGCCATCCTCGGCACCTTCGCCGAGCTGGCCGTCCTCGGCTCGGTCACCGACGTCTCGATCTTCGCGATCAACCTGACCACCGCGCTCGGCCTCGGGCTCGGCATCGACTACGCGCTGTTCATGGTCAGCCGGTACCGCGAGCAGTTGGCCGCCGGCGACGAGGTACCCGAGGCGGTAGCGCGCACGGTCGCGACGGCAGGCCGGACGATCCTCTTCTCCGCCGCAACCGTGGCCGCGGCGCTGGCCGCGCTGCTGGTCTTCCCGCAGTACTTCCTGCGCAGCTTCGCCTACGCGGGCATCGGCGTGGTGGCGATTGCCGCCGCCGGCGCGATGGTGGTGGCGCCGGCGCTGCTGGCCCTGGTCGGCCGCCGGGTCAACGCCGGCCGGCTGCCGTGGGCCCGCGCGCCGCAGGGCGGCGAGTCGGCCGCCTGGGGGCGGCTGGCCGCGCTGGTCATGCGCCGGCCGGGCGTGGTCGCGCTGCCGGTGGTCGCGGTGCTGCTGTTCGCGGCCAGCCCGCTGCTGGGCGTCTCGTTCGGCACACCCGACCAGGGGGTACTGCGACCCAGCGCGAGCAGCCACCAGGTCGCTGACGCACTGGTGGCCCGGTTCCCGGGCAACGCCTCGTCGCCGATCGACGTGGTCGTCACCGGCCCGGCGTCGGCGGCGGCGCTGACCGACTACGCCCACCGCCTGTCCGAGCTGCCCGGCGTGGTCCGGGTGGACTCCGCCGGGCCACGGTTGACCGTGGTGAGCAACCTGGTCACCAAGTCCGATGCCGCCCAGCAGCTCGTGCGCGCCGTCCGCGACGTACCAGCGCCGGACGACACCGGCGTGCTCGTCGGCGGCACCGACGCCCAGCTCATCGACACCACCCACTCGATCGGCAGCCGGCTGCCGCTGGCCGCGCTGCTGGTGGTACTGACGACGTTCCTGCTGCTGTTCCTTTTCACCGGCAGCGTGGTTCAGCCGGTACGGGCGCTGCTGCTCAACGCACTCAGCCTGTCCGCGACCCTCGGCGTGCTGACCTGGATCTTCCAGGAGGGCCGCCTCGCCGGCCTGCTGCACTTCACCGCCCGCCCGATGGACACCTCGATGACCGTGCTGATGTTCTGCATCACGTTCGGGCTGTCGATGGACTACGAGGTGTTCCTGATGAGCCGGATCAAGGAGCTGCACGACCAGGGCGCGGACACCCGGGTCGCGGTGACCCGCGGGCTGGCCCGGACCGGGCGGATCGTGTCGGCCGCCGCGGTACTGCTCGCGGTCAGCTTCTTCGCGTTCATCACCGGTACCGTCAGCTTCCTGCAACTGTTCGGGCTCGGCAGCGGGCTGGCGATCCTGATCGACGCGACGCTCGTGCGCGGGGTGCTGGTACCGGCGGCGATGCGGGTACTGGGCCGGGCCGCGTGGTACTCGCCGCGGCTGCTGCGCCGGGTGTACGCCCGGGTGGCGCTCGGCGAGGCGTGACGTCAGGAGCCGAGGACCTGCGCGGTGTAGGCGTTGGCGAAGACCCGGTCGGGGTCGAGCCGCTCCCGGACGGCGAGGAAGTCGTCGAACCGGGGGTACGCCGGGCGCAGGTCCTCGGCCGTCCGCCAGTGCAGCTTGCCCCAGTGCGGCCGGCCGCCCAGATCGCGGGCCACCGTCTCGAACGCGCGGAAGTACGGCTCGTACGGCATCCCGGCGTACTGGTGGATCGCGATGTACGCGCTGTCCCGCTGGTACCCGTGCGAGAGCCAGATGTCGTCGCCGGCCGATACCCGCAGCTCCACCGGGAAGATGACCGGGAACGGCAGCCGATCGACGATCTTCCGCAACTCCGCGAAGGCGGAAGGCAGGGCCGCGCGGGGCAGCCCGTACTCCATCTCGGTGAAGCGCACCCGCCGCGGCGTGCAGAACACCTCGTACGATGGCGCGGTGTACACCCGCGGCGACAGCGCCCGCGCCTCGATCTTCGCGATGGTCTTGACCGTCGCCGGGATCCGCCGGCCGACCCGGCACGCGGCGCCGAACACGGTGTTGGACAGGAAGTCGTCGCCCAGCCAGCCGCGGAACCGGCTCAGTGGCCGGTCGTCGGCCGCGACGACGTTGTTCGTCTTGGTCTGCAGCCGGTCGGTGTACGGGAACCAGTACATCTCGAAGTGGTCGTTGCCGGCGACATGCTCGCCGAGCGCGGGCAGGACATCGGTGATGCGGGCCGGCCGCTCCTCGGCGCGCAGCACGAAGGCGTCCACGCAGCGCAGCGTCACCTCGGTGACCACGCCGAGCGCGCCGAGCCCGACCCGGGCCGCGGCGAACACGTCCGGGTTCTCCGCCGCGTCGCACCGGATGGTGGCCCCGGTCCCGTCGACCAGCGTCAACGACTCGATGAACGTGGACAGGCAGCCGAACCGGGCGCCGGTGCCGTGGGTACCGGTGGCGGTCGCTCCCGCGATCGTCTGGACGTCGATGTCGCCGAGGTTCGGCAGCGCCAGGCCATACCCGGCGAGCAGCCGGTTGAGCACCGACAGCGGGGTACCGGCACCGACCGTGACGAGCTTCTCCGCCGGGTCGACGGAGACGACGCCGCTGAGCCGGTCGAGCCGCAGCCGGGTACCCTCGGTCACCGCGGCCGCCGTGAACGAGTGGCCGGCCCCGACCGGCTTGATCGTCCGGCCGTCCGCCCGCGCCTGCTTCACCGCGTCGGCGACCTCGCCGGTCGAGCCGGGCCGCAGCACCGGCGCGGTGTCCCGCTCGTTTCCCGCCCAGTTGGCCCATTCCTGTCCGGTCACAAGATTCTCCGAGTGTCAACACGGGTATAACGGCGATGCGTAGGTCCGCTCCGCTCGTTGCTCTGAGTAGGTTTGACGTTAGCGGGCGCTACGCCCCCAGCCCTGCGAAGGAGTACCGGACGGTGACCACCCAGGCCTCGACCAACCCGCTGCGCCGGGTCCCGGTCCAGGGACGCAGCGTGGCACGGGTGCAACGGATGCTGGACGCCTGCGCCGAGCTGGTCGACGAGATCGGGTACGAGGCGCTCACCACGACCCTGCTCGCCGAGCGGGCCGGGGTGGCGATCGGCTCGGTGTACCAGTTCTTCCCGGACAAGCGGGCCATCGTGCAGGCCCTCGCGCTGCGCAACCTGGAGGCATACCTGGCGCAGCTGTCCGCCCGTTCCGAAGCGGTCGAGTTCGACCACTGGTGGGACATCGTCGACGCGGCGATCGACGAGTACATCGCGATGCACCGCGAGACGCCCGGCTTCCGGACGCTGCACTTCGGCGACATCGTCGACGTGCACCTGCTGGACGCCGAGCGGGACAACAACACGATCATCGCCGAGCAGCTCGCCGGGCTGCTGGTCCGGCATTTCGGGGCGACCGCCGGGCCGCGGCTCGACTTCGCGCTGGGCATCGCGGTGGAGGCCGGCGACGCGCTGATCAAGCTGGCGTTCCGCCGCGATCCCGACGGCGACGCCGAGGTGCTGACCGAGGCCAAGGCACTGATCCGGGAGTACCTGCACCGTCACGTGAACACCATCTCCCGCTAGAGAAACGCCTTACCGTCGCCGCGGTAGGTGGGTACGACCTCGACGACGGTTGCGCCGGAGATCAGGTGCAGCGCGTCGAGGTGCTCACATAGCTCGCCGGCCTTCGCGTGGCGGAACCACACCCGGTCGCCAACCCGCAGCCCGTTGGCCGCGGGCCCGACCAGCGGCGTCTGTACCTCGCCGGCGCCCTCGGTACCGGTCAGCCGAAGCCCCTCGGGCAGCCAGGGCCTGGGCTGGCGGATCCGGCTGGTCTGGCCGGAGGCGATCCACCCGCCGCCGAGTACCGTCGCCACACCCGGGGCGGGGCGGCGGACCACCGGCAGGGCGAAGTATGCCGCCGGCTGCGGGCGCCAGGCGCGGTAGGCGTCGAAGAGCGTCGGCCCGTACAGGCCGGAGCCGGCGGTCACCTCGGTAACAGCGGGGTCCACGGCGGTGAGCGCGAGGCTGCCGGTACCCCCGCCATTGACGAACTCCAGCTCGGCGTGCTCGCGGACCGCGGCCACCGCGGCGCCCCGGCGGGCGAGCAGCTCGGGCAGTGACCGGCGCTGGATCGCCCGGATTGCGGCGGCGCGCAGCGGCTGGCCGGCCGGCGCGTCGCCGAGCCCGGCGATCTGTGCCTCGTAGGCCATGAGCCCGACCAGCCGGAACCCGGACCGGCCGGCGATCGCCCTGGCCAGCGCGCCGGCCTGTGCCGCGGTGTGTACCGGCGAGCGCCGTACCCCGACATGGATCCGCCCGGCGGCGAGCCGCCACGAGGCGTCCAGCTCCAGCGAGACCCGCACGGGTGGCCGGTTACGGCCGGCCACCGCGTCGATGAGATCCAGGTGCTCGACCGAGTCCACGGTCAGCGTGATCTCGCCGGCGAGCATCGGATCGGCCACGAGCGCCCGCAGCGCCGCCCGGTCCGCGGTCGGATAGGCGACCAGGACGTCGTCGGACACCCCGTCGCGGGCCAGCCAGAGCGCCTCGGCCAGGGTGTACGCCATGACGCCGCGCCAGCCGGAGCCGGCCAGCGCCCGGCGCAGCAGGGCCCGGCAGCGTACCGATTTGCTCGCGACCCGTACCGGCTTGCCGGCCGCGAGCGCGGCGAGGGCGTCCGCGTTCGCGTCGAAGGCCGTGAGGTCGACCACGCCGAACGGCGCATCGAGGTCGGCCGTGGCCTGCTCGTACCGGGCGCGCAGGGCGGCGCGCACGCTTCGTGACACACTTGCACCGTATCGGTTACCGGGCAGAAAGCGAAATTGTCTCGCGTAATTGGCCAGGCGTGCCGGAACGTGATCCTGCCGGGCCGCGCCGGAACATCGACACTGCACTCGCGCCGCTACAGTGAGGACATATGAAGTCCGACCGGCGCAAGGCTGACCCGCCGCCGCCGCAGGCCGGCGTCGAGCTGTCCGGGCTCGACAGCCTCAAGGCGCTGTGGCGGGTCCGGCCGTTCCGCCGGTTGTGGCTGGTCCTCGGGTTGTCCTCGATGGGCGACTGGCTCGGCCTGCTGGCCAGCGCGATCTTCGCGTCCGCCCAGGTGACCGGGTCGGCCGCCAAGGGTGTGGCGTTCGGCTCGGTGGTCGCCGTCCGGATGCTCCCGGCGCTGATCCTCGGGCCGGTCGCGGGCGTGGTGGCCGACCGCTGGAACCGCCGGTACACGATGGTCGTGTCCGATCTCGTGCGGTTCGTGATGTTCGCCTCGATCCCGGCGATCACGCTGGTGACGTCCGACTCGAAGATCATCGTCGGCTGGGCAGCGGCGGCCACGTTCGTCATCGAGGCGATGCAGATGGCGTGGGGGCCGGCCAAGGACGCCGCGGTACCGAACCTGCTGCCCCGGGCCCGGCTGGAGAGCGCCAACCAGCTCACCCTCGCCACCACCTACGGCGTCACGCCGGTGCTGGCCGGCCTGTTCCTCGCCGCGCTGACCACCATCGTCAATGAACTACACAAGTCCACCGGTACCAGTCCGTTCGAGCCCACCCACGTCGCGCTGTACTTCAACGCGCTGACGTTCCTCACCACCGCGTTCACGGTGTTCTTCGGCATTCCGGAGATCAGCGGTCGCCGGGTCGCCCGGCCGGCCAAGAAGCCGCCGCTGTGGAAGGAGTTCGTCGCCGGCTGGGCGTATGTCGGGAAGACCCCGCTGGTCCGCGGCCTGGTCCTGGGCATCCTCGGGGCGTTCGCGGGCGCCGGCGTGGTCGTTGGTACCGCCCAGTTCTACGCGCGCTCGCTCGGCGGCGGCGACTCCACGTTCTACATCCTGTTCGCGGTCATCTTCGTCGGCCTGGGTACCGGCATCGTCGCCGGGCCGCGGCTGGTCGCCGCGCTGTCCCGGCGCCGCTGGTTCGGGCTGTCGATCATCGTGGCGGCCGGGTCGGTGGCCGTCCTCGCGTTCGCCTGGCACCTGGTCATCGCCGTGGTCTTCGCGCTCGGGGTGGGCGTGGGCGCCGGGATGGCGTTCCTGGCCGGCACGACTCTGCTTGGTACCGAGGTCGGCGACGAGGTACGCGGGCGGGTGTTCTCGTTCATCCAGACCGGTACCCAGCTCACCCTGCTGCTGACCACGTCGGTGTCCAGCGTGGTGGTCGGGCTCGGCAGCTCGCGCGACATCTTCGGGGTACCCGTCTCGACCACCCGGCTGCTGCTCTTCGGCGCCGGGCTGTTCGGTGCGTTCGCCGGCGTGACCGCACTGCGCCAGATGGACGACAAGCGCGGGGTACCGCTGGTGGCCGACGTCATCGGCTCGGTCCGCGGTCGCCCGCTCAGCCTCGCCGACCGGGTCGCCCGGGCCGGCGTGTTCATCGTCCTGGAGGGCGGCGACGGGGCCGGCAAGTCCACGCACGCGAACCGGCTGGCCGAACTGCTGCGCGCCGACGGGCACGAGGTCGTGCTGACCCGCGAGCCCGGCGCGACCGAGGTGGGTACCCAGATCCGCAGCATGCTGCTGTCCGGCGGGGTGGGGCTGGCTGCCGCCGCACCGCGCGCTGAGGCGCTGCTGTACGCCGCCGACCGGGCCCATCACGTCGCGACCGTGGTGCGGCCGGCGCTGGAACGCGGTGCCGTCGTCATCTGCGAGCGGTTCGTCGACTCGTCGCTGGCCTATCTGGAGGCCGGCCGTACCCTGCCGGTCAACGAGGTGGCCTGGCTGTCCGGGTGGGCCACCGGCGGGCTCAAGCCGGATCTGGTGGTACTGCTGGACATCGACCCCGCCGAAGGGCTGCGCCGCGCCGACCACCGGCCCCGGGAGGCGACCGAGCCCGATCTGCCGGCCGTACAGTTCGCCGAGAAGGTGCGCTACGCCTTCCTCGACCGGGCCGCGAAGGATCCGAAGCGGTACCTCGTACTCGACGCCAGCCGGCCGGTCGAGTCGGTCGCCACGCTCATCGTCGACCGGGTCGAGCGGCTGCTACCGCCGGCTCGCGCCGGTACCGAGAGGCCGTCGCCGGCCGAGCCGGATGCGACCGCCGCGCCCACTGCGCCCGTCGCGGCGGTCGATGTGGTGCTGCCGGACGTGCCGCCGGCGCCGCTGATCGCCGGGCTCGCCACGACCGCGGTACCGGTGGACAGCGCGCCACCTGCCGACGAGGCGCCACCTGCCGCCTCGGCCGACCCGTCGGGAGCGCCCGCCGCCGCCGACGGGTCGGCCGAGGCGGAGAGCCGCTCGCGCGCGGAGAGCCGGTCCTGAATGGGAGATGTTTTCCGACCCCTGGTGGGTCAGGAGGACGCGGTTGCCACGCTGCGCCGGGCCGCCGCCGCGGCGGCAGCGATCGTGGCCGGGGAGCCGCCCGCGGCCGGCGCCGCGATGACGCACGCGTGGCTGTTCACCGGGCCGGCCGGCTCCGGGCGGTCGGTCGCCGCCCGTGCCTTCGCAGCCGCGCTGCAATGCGCCCGGCAGGGCTGCGGTACCTGCCCCGCGTGCCACACGACGCTCGCCGGTACCCATGCGGACGTGCGCTTCGTGGTGCCCGAGGGATTGACCGTCGGCGTCGGCGAGATGCGGTCCCTCGTGCTGCGGGCGCAGGGTGCCCCGACTCAGGGCCGCTGGCAGGTACTCCTCGTCGAGGACGCCGACCGGCTCACCGAGGCGGCCGGCAACGCGCTGCTCAAGGCCATCGAGGAACCGCCACCGCGCACGGTCTTCCTGCTGTGTACCCCGTCGACGCACCCCGACGACATCTCCGTGACGATCCGCTCCCGGTGCCGCGTGGTGACCCTGCGCCAGCCGTCGGCCGAGGCGGTCGCGTCGGTACTCGTCGAGCGCGACGGCATCGCCCAGGACGACGCGCTCTGGGCGGCTGCCGCGGCGCAGGGCCACGTCGGGCGGGCCCGCCGGCTGGCGCGCGATCCGCAGGCCCGGGCGCGCCGGGACGCGGTACTGGCCCTGCCGCGCCGGCTGACGGGTATCGGCGCCTGCTTCGATGCCGCTTCCGCGCTGATCGAGGCGGCCGGGGCCGAGGCGGCCGCCGCCGTGGTCGAGCTGGATGCCAAGGAGAAGGACGACCTGTCCACCGCGCTGGGAGCCGGGGGTACCGGTCGCGGCGCGGCCGGTGCGGCGCGCGGCGTGACCGCGGCGCTGAAGGACCTGGAGCGCCGGCAGCGGTCCCGTGCCACCCGGGCCCAGCGCGACGCCCTCGACCGCGCCCTGGTCGACCTGGCCGGGTTCTACCGGGACGTGCTCCTGCGTACCGTGGGAGCCGCGGTGCCGCCGGTACACGTCGATGCCGCCGATACCGCCGCGAAAGCGGCCGAGCGCTGGACGCCGGAGAGCGCGCTGCGCCGGCTGTCCGCGGTACTCGCCTGCCGGGACGCGATCGAGCTCAACGTCAAGCCACGGATCGCGGTCGAGGCCATGATGGTCACCCTCTGGCGCGGCTGACCGGGGTTATCCACAGGGGGTTACGCGGCTACCGTTTGTTCCCGTACGTTGGCGTCCGGGGAGGGCGAAGGGCTTATGGCCGACAAGGCGGTTCGCGGGGTCGAGGTGACGGTCAGCTCGCCGGACGGGCTCGTCGAGGTCGTGGTGACCGCCGACGGGACGATCCGCGACGTGACCATCACCGGCGCGCTGACTGGCCGCACCAGTGCCGAGCTGTCCCGCTCGGTCCGGCAGGCGGTCGTGGCGGCCGCCGACGCGGCTGCATGGGCGCGCAGCAAGCTGCACGCCGAGACGTTCGGCGAGCACCGGCCGATCGGGGAGGGCTGAGGGAGCGAGCGTGAGCGGCGCGGCGCGTCTGGACTGACGACCGCCGACTTGCTGATCCAGCCCAAGTGCTGGCTCACGACGACCGCACCGAGGAGGGAAGACGACGCTTAACAGCGCCGCGAAGCGAGCGGACGGGGAGGGCTGAGGGAGCGAGCGTGAGCGGCGCGTCTGAGCGTCGCGAAGCGAGCGGACGGGGAGGGCTGATGGAGGTCGACGAGGTGGCGGACCGGCTGGCGGCGGTCGCCGACGAGGTCAGCGGGGCGGCGCCGCTTCTGGGTCGGGTTCAGCCCGGCCCGGCCGGGTTCGGCGGGGATGCCGCCGGGCACCTGGGCGAGCTGGGCCGCGACCTGCACGCGGCGTGGACCGCGGCGCTCGCCGCCCGGGAGCGCGAGGCGGCCGGCCACGGCGCCCGGCTCACCGACCTGGCCGGGGCGCTCCGGCAGGCCGCCGACGGCTACCGCCAGGTGGAGGACGACGCGCACCGCCGGCACCGGACGGTGGGCTGATGGACCTCCTCGACCGCGTCTACCCGGTCGCCAGCGAGTTGCTGGAGCAGGTCGATGCGATCCTGCTCGCCAGCGGGGCTCCCGCCGACCATCCGATCTGGCCGCTGCTGCGGCGCGTTGGTGCCCTGCCCGGCGGGGCCGCAGCGCACCTGGCCGGCGTGGCCCCGGACGGGCTGACCGGGGCGGCGGACGCGCTGCGCCAGCAGGCCGACGGGTACCGCCAATGGACCGATGCGGTGCCGATGCCGGCCGCGTGGGGCGGGCCGGCGGCCGAGGCGTACGCGGCCGCATGGTCGGCGCTCTCCGCTCACCTGGCCGGCAGTGGACCGGACACGCTCGCCGGCCGGCTGGCCGATACCGCAAGCTACCTCGACGACGTGACCGCCTGGCTCGGCCGCAGCCGCCGGGCCTTGGCCGGTACCGTCGCCGAATGCCTGGGCAGTGCCGAAGCCGTCATACTCCGGTCCGCACCCGACACGGCTGACTGGCTCTCCGGCGGAGGCGGATCGCCGTCGCCTACCGCGGCTGCTCGCGCGGCGGCCACGATCGGCGGGCACCTGTTGCAGACGGTGGCCGAGATCCTCGACGACGGCCGTACCGTACACGACCGGTGGGCCGGCCGGCTCGGCGAGCTGACCTACCGGCCACCGGCCGCCGCGCCGGCCAGCACCGCGCACCTGCGGCTCGGGTAGCACCGCGCACCTGCGCGGCTCGGCTAACCGCTACGGTCCCGAACGTGCCCGGCGCCGCGAGAGCAGCAGGAGCAGGCGGCCACCGATCGCGATCAGCACGCCGATACCGACCAGCCATCCGGCGTTGACGCCGGTGAGCGGCAGGGTCGGGCCGTCGCCCGGAAGCGTTGCCGGCGCGGGCGGCGGGTCGGCCGGTGCGCCGGCGTTCACCTGCAACACCCCGACCCCGAGGTCGAGCAGCGTGTCGCTGCCGGCCAGGAGTTGCACCCGCAGGGTCCCCGCCTCGGCCGTGATCGAGGTACCGGTGACGTGCTGGGATACCGCGCCGATCGACAGGCGCAGCACCACGGAGCCGGCGCCCGCCGGGACAGCCGACCCGAGCGCCTCGGGCGGGACCGGGATGTCCAGGTGCTGGCTGGCCACCTCCAGCCGCCGGGTCCCGGCCTTACCGATCACCTCGAAGACCGGGGCGGTGTAGTGGACCGAGGACCGCGCTACGGTACCGCCGGCTGTCGCGGTCAGCGTCGGCTCGCTGACCACCCGCACCCGCACGCCCGCATCCGTACCGTCGAGCACGGATACCTCGCCGAGGCCGACCCGGGCGGTCACCGACGTCGCCGCACGCCGGTCGCGCAGGGACAGGCCGACATCGGCTGCGCTGTTGACGTTGCGCGGTACCCGGACCATGCTCCAGCCGCCGGGCTCGGGCAGCACCGTCGCGTCCACGAGCGCCGTCGAGGACGACGCGCTCGGGCCGGCCGGCGAACCGCACCGGTACCCGGCCGGCCACGTCGCCCTGGCGCGCAGGTCACCGGTACCCACCTTGGCGTCGCCGACATCGACGGGGGCCGCACCGACCTGGTGCCCGGACCCCGGCGGCGTCGGCGGGGCCTGCTCGGTCGCGGTGCCGGGCGCGGCGAGCGGCCCGTCCAGGGCGCGCGCGGTGGCGGTGGTCCGCGAGCTGGACATTTCGACCTGGCTGGATGCGACGCGCAGCCCGACCGGCGATTGTCTGGCGGCGGCGGTGGTGCTCGGCGCCGCGGCGTACACCCGGAGCAGGTCGGCGCTCGCGCCGCCGTTCGCGCAGCCACGCGCCGGGGGCGCCGCCGCGGCGGGCAGCGCGGGCGCGAGCGCGGCGGCGAGCACGGCCGCGGCGAGGGCGTAGGGCAGTCTGGATACCGGCATGGGGGCCTCCGGTCAGCGTTGGGGGTTCGCCGTTGCCCAACGCGCCGTGCCCGGCCCGGTTACGCCGGTGCCGGGTTTCTCCGGATAAGCCAGTTATCGGTACGGGATAAGGTGTCCTCATGGGCATGCTGTGCGCCGTGAGCTTCAACCGGTACGGCCGGTTGTACTACCTCGATCCCGGGCAGCACCAGATCGGCGTCGGGGACAAGGTGCTCGTGCCGACCGACGACGGTCCCGAGGTGGCCGAGTGCGTGTGGGCGCCGCAGTGGGTCACGGAGGACACCTCGGGCTTCCCGGCGCTCGTCGGCCCAGCCGGAGACGAGGATCTGCGCCGCGACGAACTGATGCGCAAATGCAAGGCCGACGCCAAGGTGGCCGCGAAGAAGCTGATCCGCGAGCACGAGCTGCCGATGAAGGTGGTCGCGATCGACCACGTGCTGGAGAGCCCGGGCAGCACCGGCGGGCGGACGACGATCTACTTCACCGCACCGCACCGGGTCGATTTCCGTTCCCTGGTAAGGGATCTGGGCGCGACGCTGCACTGCCGGGTGGAGCTGCGGCAGTTGTCCGCGCGCGATTCGGCGCGGGTACAGGGCGGGATCGGTTCGTGTGGACGGGATCTGTGCTGCGCCACGTTCCTCACCGACTTCGAGCCGGTGACCATCCGGATGGCCAAGGACCAGGACCTGCCGTTGAACCCGTTGCGTATCTCCGGTGCGTGCGGCCGGCTGATGTGCTGCCTGAAGTACGAACACCCGCTGTACCAACAGTTCCAGGCCACCGCGCCGTCGATCGGTACGCGGGTGTCCACACCGGACGGTGAGGGGCGGGTCGTGGGCCACAGCGTGCCGCGCGACGCCGTCGTGGTACGGATGGACGCCGACGGGTCGCGCTGCTCCTGCAGTCGCGCCTCGGTCTGCGGCTCGCGGCAGGCGTACGAGGCGACGCATGGGTGAGTTGCTGGTCGCGGTCGAAGGGTTGGACGGCGCCGGCAAGAGTACCCAGGTGGCGCTGCTGGCTTCGGCACTGTCCGCCGTGGACGTTGTGTCGTTCCCGCGCTATGACACCTTCTTCGGCCGGCACATCCGCGCCCTGCTCGACGGGACCGGCGACGTGTCCGCGCAGACCGTGGATCCGCGCTCGATGGCGCTGTGGTACGCGCTGGACCGGGCGCAGTGGGCGCGCGACCGGAAGCCGGTGACCGACGGCGTGGTGCTGCTGAACCGGTACACGCTTTCCAACGCCGTGTACCAGTCGGCCCGCGCTGGCGATCCGGCGCTGTTCGACTGGGTACTGCGTCTGGAGTTCGCGGAGTTGGAGCTTCCGCAGCCGGACGCAACGGTCGTGCTCGACGTGCCGCCGGAGGTGTCCAAGAACCGCGTCGCGCACCGTGGGGACGCCGACGGCGACGTGTACGAGCGCTCCGCCGACCTGCTCGCGCGCGTGCGCGACGGCTACCTCTCCGCCGCGGACCGGCTGCCCAGCGTCGTGGTGGTTCCTTCGATCGGTCCACCCGCGGCGGTCCATGCCGCCGTAGTCACCGCGCTGGCTCCTTTTCTATCCGGATCGGTGGCTCCGCCAGCTTGACCGCGATGGGCTGTTTCGGTTGCAGCCACGGTTGGTCCACCGGATCGTCCGCTCGTACTGTCCACTGTTGACAGACGCGATCCACCCCGATCGGGTAGATGGTCAGCGCGCCGTCGGTGCCGATGTGCATCCGCAGGAAGCTCTTGGAGTCCACAATGGACTGTCCGGCGTACAGCTCGTTGAAGTTCACCCGCGCCGTGCTGGCCAGCAGCAGGTACGCCGCGACCACCTCGGCGGCCACGAAACCGGAGATCGGCAGGTAGATGACGGCCGCGGCGATCAGCGGCAACGGCCATCGCCAGTGTACGAACGGCAGGCGCGCCCAGATCTCGGCACCGAGCACACTGAGTCCTATGTGGACAATGCCGTGTGCGATACCGAAGAGCCAGTGCTCGGTACGCCGCGGACCGACCTTCGGCATCGCGAACGCGGTCGCACCGCCCAGGATGATGACGCCGACCAGCGCCACCGGGACGGTGATGAGATGCTGTTCCACGCCCGCGGCGTGCATCACGATATCCACCACACCGAGCATGAACAGCGTGTGCACGAGGCCGAGGAGCGCGAGGAAGCTGGGGTTGCGCCGGGGCATCCGGGCGAACACCCCGGCCGCGTACCGCTTCGAGACCGCCTTGGTGGGGAACGTCGCCTTGAGGCCGTACTCCTTGGCGGTGCTGGTCTTCCGGGACAGGCTCTGCGGCGGAGGCACCGGGATGGACTCGGGAAGCCGGTGCGTGCCGTACAGGTACGCCCCGCCGCCGCCACACGTGACCAGCTGCCGGTCCGGCCCCTCGTAGCGGGCGTAGTGGTGCAGGTCCCCGGATAGCATCAGCCGGATCTGCGCCCCGGTCGGTTCGATGACCGTCCGCACGATGTAGTCGATCGCGTCGTACGCCCCCGGGTCGTTCTCCGCCTTGACCCAACCCGGCGTCGGCGGGCACAGGATGACCGTGTCGCCCGGGTGCAACTCGGCGGCGGCCCGGTGGAAGTAGGTGAGCTGCGGCTCGTCGATGTACGCACCGAACTGCGTGTCGACCGCGAACAACCACCACCGGTGCGGCAGCTGGATTGCGAAGTACGAGCGCGCCTGCGCATTGCACCAACCGCCCAGCCGGTCCTTGCCGGCCTTCGCGAACAGCCGGATGAACGCGGTCAGGCCGTCGTACCAGTCGTGGTTGCCCGGCAGCGCGTACAGCGACGGCTCCGGGCCAACCGGGGGTACCGGCAACGCCGCCTTGTACGGCCCCTTGAGGCGGTCCTCGTACTGCTGGTTGCTCGGCGTCGGGTACACCTCGTCGCCGCCCATCACCAGCACCCGGCCCCGCGGCAGCGGCGGCACCCCGTCGACCGCCAGCTCCGGCTGGGCGAGCAGGTAGGCGACAGTGTACGTGGGATCGAACCCGTCGCCGAGGTCGGCGACATAGTCGAACCACAGCTCAGCCCCGTCGGCGCCCTCATCGAAGACGGTGTCCGGCAGGGCCTGCTGCAGCTCGCGCTTGTCCAGGTAGGCGCCGAACCAGTCGGACAGCACGACCCGCAGCGCGGTAACGGCGAGCTGTCCGGGGGACAGCCACGGTACCGGGCCGCGGGGGATGAACCCCAGTTCCTGCGGGTGGAGGCTGCGTGGGCGGGGCTCGTCGGCGGATACCGGCTGGGCATCGACAGTCATGGAACCGGAGGGTATCGGAATCCGCTGGTATTTGGCGGGAGGGGATCACGTACACTTGACCGACGTTGCCGCCTTAGCTCAGTCGGCCAGAGCGACGCACTCGTAATGCGTAGGTCGTCGGTTCGATTCCGACAGGCGGCTCAGACACCCGCAGGCCAGGTCAGAGGAAATCTGACCTGGCCCGCCCTCGGGTCGGACGCGGCAAGTGGACACCAGGCCATTGAAGTGGCACATGGAAATGCGGGTCGGTGTAACTGGACCGACCCAGCGGATGCCAGTGGTACGAGGCTTGCACCCGGCCACCACCGTCGCGCACGGCGTAGTCGTAGGCCCTGGTGCTGACCTTGTAAGGGCCCTTACCGGGCTCGTCGGTCTGGATGATTTCGTACATCGGGCTGAGGTCGAGGGTCAACTCGTCCGTGATGTTGATGGGACCGTTCGCGAGGGTTAGGGAATGGACCTTGCGGGAGGCGTGGCGTCCGCCGGGGCTGACGATCAGAACATCGTTGGCAAGGCAGGACACGTTCTGTTGCAGCGGCTCACTGAAGGCTGCGAATGCCTCCCGGGGATTTCTACCGGCCAAAGGGGATCAAGATCGACACAGCGTTCACATTCGGGTCGACAGCTTCCAGGTATCCACCGGCGTCCCACCGTCGAAGGAACTCCTCGCCGGAGACGCCCAGCAGTGTGCGCGCCTTGTCGTCGAGGATCTTCCGGCCCTCTTCCGGGGTGGCTTCGCGTACGTCGCTGTGGTCAGTCGTGATCTTGGTTGCCATGTCAGGTCGCCCTTCCCTGAGCGGCCCAGTGCAGGCCTTTGCACCGACAAAGCTAACGTCTAACGACCACGGTACCGGCGGAAGTCTGCACTCAGGCCTCGTCGCCGATCGGGGTGCGCCACTGCTTCACGCCGCGCCGGAACCGGGCTCGGATACCGAACGTCTCGGGGTGGTCGGGGCACGGCTGGGCGAGCCGACACGGAGCCGGGCAGCGGCCGTACACAGCCAGGCGCAACAGTCGGGGCACCGGATCTCCTTCCGGGGAGGGTGCGCGGCGGCCGGGTTCCAACCCGGCAACCCTGACGGAGAGCCTTCAGCCCGACCGCCGCGCGGGAGTGTCACCGTCCAAGTTGAAGGGCAAGGAAAGCGACGAGGAGAACTTACGATATCAAGGTATGTCTAGTCAACCTGTGATGTCATGTGATCAGATGGTGCGCGAAGGGCAAGGGAGAGCGCACCATGGCCGCACCGAAATGGGCGTCACTGGCGGACGACATCCGAGACCAGATCACCTCGGGGTTGTTGAAGCCGGGAGACAAGCTTCCGTCGACCTCGAAGCTCTGTCAGATGTACGGAGTGTCGACGATCGTGATCCGGAACGCGATGATCACGTTGAAGGCGGAAGGGTTCGTCGAGGGGGTACCGGGCGTCGGTGTCTTCGTCACGAAGGACCCGCCGATCGGCAACCGGTGACGGTCCGGTCGCGCCCGCCGTACCCATCGTGGTCGCGGGGGACGGTGTGGCGTGGGCGTGGACCGCGGTCGAGGTCACCGGCGCGTATGACCTGAGCCGGCGCGCCGACCTCGCCCGGTCGACCCCGGCGCAGCGCCTCGACTGGGCGCTGGGCGAGCAGGCCACCTATCTGAAGCGGCTGCTCGCCGTCCGGCCGGGCGAGGTCGTCGCGCTGCGCTGGGTCCGGTCCGAGCCGGGCCGGTTGCGGCTGTGGTTGGTCGCCCGCACCAGCGCGTCGGTACCGGAGACTGCCGCCGCCCGGGCGGTCCAGTTGGCGGAGGAGGTGGCCGCGGTACCCGTGCATGTTCTTGCCGAGCCGGTCGCGGACCCGGCGGCGGCCCAGGCGGTTCGAGCAGCACGCTGGCCGGGTCGGCGACCATGCCGACGAGCGGGCGCTGGTGGCGCTGCTGCTGCTGCTCGATGCGGTACGGCGATGTCGCCGGGAGCCGCACGTCGTGGTGATCGAGGGCGCGCACCACATCTTCCGGGGCGGGGACTCCGGGCAGGCCGAGGCGCGGGCGCTCGCCGGCGAGCTGATCCTCCAGCGGCTCGCCGCGGATCGCCAGGCATGCGTGCACGTCGGCGACCGGGCCGGGGATGCCTGGGGCATCGCGCGGCTACGGATCGTGCACGAGGGTCCGTTCGACGCGGTCGTCAGACAGGACGGGCCGCCGGTACCGGTCCGGGTACCGGATCTCGCCGCGTACCGGAGCCGGCCCGAGGATGGTGAGCTGCGTACCCGCCACGCCCGGCTGCTCGCCGCGCCCGCCGAGGGAGCCGCGCCCACCGCGCCCGCCGAGGCCACCGCGCCACCCGTCGAACCCGTGCCGGACGGCGTGTAGTCGCCCACAGTTACGGAATACCGGTTGCAGCCCGTGGCGTTGCAGGAAATGCTTGTACCGAGCAAGTAATCATGAGAAGGGGCCTCATGCCGGACGAACACGTCCAGATCGGGCGCCAGCTTGGTGTGTTCCTCCGGCGTGCGGAGCGGTTCTGGACCGGACTGCGCGTGGAACCGGACGGACCGAGCCTCGACCGAGGGGGGTACCTGTTGCTCGCGCAGCTGGCCTCCGACGGCCCGCGGCGGCTGTCCGCGGTGGCGGAGGACGCGCGTCTGGACCTGTCCACGGTCAGCCGCCAGGTCGCCGCGCTGGAGGCGGCCGGACTGGTCAGCCGTACCCCGGATCCGACCGACCGGCGGGCCACCCTGATCGAGGTCAGCAGCGCCGGCCACGAGGTACTCGGGCACAACCGGGAACGGTGGCAGGCGGTACTTCGTGAGCTGCTGGCCGACTGGACCCCGGCCGACCGCGCCGAGTTCGCGCGGTTGTTCGGGCGGTTCAACGACGCGCTGGCCAGGCGCGAACAGGAGAGGAAGCGATGAGCGCAGCGCACCAAAGCGCCTCGCGGAGCGCACTGGGAGGCGTCATGAGTACGACCGTCCACGACACGAGGCCGGTCCTGAGCCACCGGCAGATCCTGGTCCTGATGAGCGGGCTGATGATGGGCATGCTGCTGGCTGCCCTGGACCAGACCATCGTCGGTACGGCGCTGCCGACCATCGTCGGCAAGCTGGGCGGGATCAACCACTACTCCTGGGTCGTCACCGCCTACCTGCTCGCCTCGACCGCCTCCACGCCGCTGTACGGCAAGGTGTCCGACCTGTACGGCCGCCGGCCGGTGCTGATGTTCGCGATCGGCGCGTTCACGCTCGGCTCGCTGCTCGCCGGCGCCTCGCAGAACATGACCGAGCTGATCCTCACCCGGGGCCTGCAGGGCCTGGGCGCGGGCGGGCTCATGACGCTCGCCTTCACGATCGTGTCCGACGTGCTGCCGCCCCGCGACCGGGCCCGGTACCAGGGTCTGTTCGGTGCGGTGTTCGGCCTGGCCAGCGTGGCCGGTCCGCTGGTCGGCGGGTACTTCGCGCAGCACGACTGGCGTTGGATCTTCTACATCAACGTGCCGGTCGCGATCGTCGCGATCTTCGTCTGCAACCAGGTGCTGCGGCTGGTCCCGCACCACCGGCGCGAGCACCGCATCGACTGGTACGGCGCGCTGCTGCTGGTCGGCGCCGTGGTCAGCCTGCTCATCGCGCTGTCCTTCGGTGGCTCGCACGGCTGGGCCTGGGGCTCGGCCCGCATCCTCGGGCTGTTCGCCGGGTTCGCCGTCCTGGCGGTCGCGTTCCTCCTCGTCGAGGTACGGGCTGCCGAGCCGGTGCTGCCGCTGCGGCTGTTCCGCAAGCCGACGTTCTCGCTCGCGAACGCGGCCACCTTCGTGCTCGGCTTCAGCATGTTCGGCGCGATCATCTACGTCCCGCTGTACCTGCAGATCGTCAAGGGCGCGACGCCGACCCGGTCGGGCCTGCTGATGCTGCCGATGATGGTCGGCATCATCGGTACCTCGATCGGCGCCGGCCGGTTGATCAGCCGGATCGGGCGGTACAAGTGGTTCACCGTCGCCGGTACCGCGATCATGGCCGGCGGGCTGGGTCTGTTCACCCTGCTCAAGGTCGACACGCCGCTCTGGCAGGCGTTCGTCTACATGCTCGTGATCGGCATCGGTCTTGGCATGGCCATGCAGCCGCTGATCCTCGCCGTACAGAACAGCCTGGACCTGCGGGACATGGGCGCCGGTACCTCGGCGGCGACGTTCTTCCGGTCGCTGGGCGGGTCGGTCGGCGTGGCCGCGCTCGGGGCGGTACTGAGCAACCGGCTGATCGCCGAACTGCGGCCGGCGCTCACCGCCGCGCTGCACAAGCTGCCACCCGACCAGGCCGCGGTGTGGGCACCGAAGCTGGGCAACCTGTCCATCAACGACCCGGCGTCGCTGAAGAAGCTGCCCGGGCCGGTGCTGGACGGGATCCAGCACGCCTTCGTCAACACGCTGCACCCGATCTTCCTGGTGGCCGGGCTCGTCTCGCTGCTCGCCGTGGCGCTGTGCCTGGCCCTGCACGACGGGGTACTGCACGGGCGCGGCCACGGCGGCGAAGGCGGCCACACCGTCGATGCCGGAGAACTCGCCGAAGCTAGCGTTGGCTGAACGGGGACTAGCCGTGTGTGACGCTCACCACTACCGTGGTGATCATGCGGAGCACGATGATGGACCTCCCCCTGCAGATCTCCCGCCTGCTGGAGCACGGCAGCACGGTACACGGCGACGCCGAGGTGGCCACCTGGACCGGTGCGGGCGTCCGGCGGACCACCTACCGGGAGCTGGGCGCGCTGTCCGCGCAGCTCGCCCACGCGCTGCGCGACGACCTCGGCGTCACCGGTGACGACCGGGTCGGCACGTTCATGTGGAACAACGCCGAGCACTTCGCGGTCTACTGCGCGGTGCCGAGCATGGGCGCTGTCCTGCACACGCTGAACATCCGGCTCTTCCCCGACCAGCTCAGCTACATCGCCAACCACGCGAACGACAAGGTCGTGATCGTGGACGGGACGCTGATCCCGTTGCTGGCGCGCAGCCTGGCCGAGATGAAGACCGTCGAGCACGTGGTCGTGGTCGGCGAGGGCGACCCGGCACCGCTGTCGGTCGCGCCGGTCACCGTGCACCCCTGGGCCGAGCTGATCGCGGACAAGCCGACCGGGTACGACTGGCCCGACGTCGACGAGCGCGACGCGGCCGCGCTGTGCTACACGTCCGGTACCACCGGGCACCCGAAGGGCGTCGCCTACTCGCACCGGTCCGTCTGGCTGCACTCGATGCAGGTCTGCTCGCCGGAGGCCTTCGGGGTGACCAGCCGGGACAAGGTACTCGGCATCGTGCCGATGTTCCACGCCATGGCGTGGGGTCTGCCGTACGCGGCGCTCATGTCCGGCTGCTCGGTGCTGATGCCGGACCGGTTCCTCCAGGCCGCTCCGCTGGCCGAGATGATCGAGGCGGAGAAGCCGACCCGGGGCGCGGCGGTACCGACGATCTGGACCGACCTGCTCGCCTACCTGGACAGCCACCCGGCCGATGTGTCCTCGCTGCGGGAGGTCGTGGTCGGCGGCTCCGCCTGCCCGCCATCGCTGATGCACGCGTTCAAGGACCGGTACGACATCCAGATCATCCACGCGTGGGGGATGACCGAGACGTCGCCGCTCGGCTCGGTGTCCCGGCCGCCGGCCGGCGCGACCGGCGAGGACGCCTGGCGGTACCGGTACACCCAGGGGCGGGTACCCGCGTCGATCGCGGCGCGCATCGTCGGGCCGATGGAGGACGTCCTGCCCACCGACGGCGAGTCGGTCGGCGAGCTGGAGGTACGCGGGCCGTGGGTCACCGGTACCTACCTCGGCGACGACGAGCCGGACCCGGGTAAGTTCCGCGACGGCTGGCTGCGTACCGGCGACGTCGGCACGCTGTCGCCCGACGGGTTCATCACGCTCACCGACCGGGCCAAGGACGTCATCAAGTCCGGCGGCGAATGGATCTCCTCGGTCGAGCTGGAGAACCATCTCATGGCGCATCCGGCAGTCCTCGAGGCCTGCGTGGTCGGGGTACCGGACGACCACTGGGGCGAGCGCCCGTTCGCGACCGTGGTGCTCCGCGAGGGGGCCACCGCGACCGTGGACGAACTGCGCGAGTTCCTCGCCGGGCACGTGGCCCACTGGCAGGTACCGGAGCGGTGGGCGTTCATCGAGGCGGTACCGAAGACGAGCGTCGGCAAGTTCGACAAGAAGGTGATCCGCAGCCAGTACGCGGAAGGCGCGCTGGACGTCCGTACCCTCGATTAAGCCGACTTGCGCGCGGTCTTCTTCGCCGGAGCTTTCTTCGCGGTGGTTTTCTTAGCCGGCTCGGCGGTCTTCTTCGCGGTTGTCTTCTCGGCCGGCGCCTTCTTGGCCGGCGCCTTCTTGGCCGGCGTCTCCTTCTTGGCCGGCGCGGCCTTGCGCGCGGACCGGGCGGACGTGATCGGGGTCGGCTCGCCCGCCCCGCCCTCGCCGCGCGCGGCCCGGGCCCGTTCGACCGATGCCCGCAGCGCCGCCATGAGGTCGACGGCGGCCGGGGCAGCGCCCTCCTCCTCCGGTGGCGCTACGATCTCCCGGCCTTCCACCTTCGCCTCGATGACCTCCTGCAGGGCCTCGCGGTAGTTGTCGGTGTACGCGTCGGGCTGGAAGTCGCCGGCCATCGAGTCGATGAGCGACTCGGCCATCGCCTTCTCCTGCGGGCGGATGCTGATGTCGTCGTCGAGGAAGTCGAAGTCGGGGGTACGCACCTCGTCCGGCCAGAGCATCGTGTTGAGCACGAGCACGTTGTCCTTGACCCGCAGCGTGGCGAGCTGCTCGCGCTGCCGCAGGGCCACCTTGACGACCGCCACTCTGTCCACATCGGACAGCGCTTCGCGCAGCAGCGCGTACGGTTTGGTGGCGGTGCCTTCCGGTTCCAGGTAGTACGCCTTCGCGTAGAGGATCGGGTCGACCTGGTCGGCCGGGACGAACTCCAGCACCTCGATCGCCCGCGACGTGCTCAGCGGCAGGTCCGCGAAGTCCTCGTCGGTGAGCACGACGATCTCCCCGCCGCCGATGTCGTACCCTTTGGCGATGTCGTCGTAGGGCACCTCTTCGCCGTCGAGGGAGCAGACCCGCTTGTACCGGATCCGCCCGCCGTCGGTCCGGTGCACCTGGTGGAACCGGATGTCCTTCTCTTCGGTCGCCGAGTACAGCCGGACCCCGATCGACACCAGGCCGAACGAGACCGCGCCCTTCCAAATCGCCCGCATACTCGCAGGATACGGGCTTCGCAGCGATTCCGGGTCTGCGCAGGGGCCGCCATGATCGCGATACGATCGCGAGGTGCCCGGCGCACCGATGCTCGCCATGACCGGTCCCTTACCGGTCGGGCCGGGCTGGGCTTACGAGTTCAAATGGGACGGGGTACGGGCGCTCGCGACGGTACGTGACGGTGCGTTGCGGCTGCGGGCACGCAGCGGCGCGGACATCACGATCGCCTACCCGGAGTTGGCGCCACTGGGTCGGGCGCTGGCCGATGCGGTGCTCGACGGGGAGATCGTGTCGCTGGACGCAACCGGGCGCCCGTCGTTCACGACGCTTGCGGAGCGGATGCATGTCCGCGAGCCGGCCCGCGCCGCCCGGCTGGCCGCCGCCCGGCCGGTCACCTACATGATCTTCGACCTGCTCCGCCTGGACGGCGTGGACCTGACCGCCCTCCCGTACCGGCAGCGGCGCGCCCGGCTCGACGCGCTGGACCTGTCCGGCGAGCGCTGGCTGGCACCGCCGTCCTTCGCCGACGGCGCCGCGACGTTGGCGGCCGTACAGGAACTCGGGCTGGAGGGCGTCGTCGCCAAGCGGCTCGACTCGCCGTACCGGCACGGCGTCCGGTCGCTCGACTGGATCAAGAACAAGGCCGAGGCGTCGGCGGAGTTCGTCGTCGGCGGCTTTCGCCCGGGCGCGCGGGAACTCGGCGCGCTGCTGATCGGGGTACCGGGGTCGGATGGCAAGCTGCTCTTCCGCGGCCGGGTCGGCGGCGGGATCTCGGCGGCCGCCGAGCGGGCCCTGCTCGCCGAGCTGAGGCCACGCACGTCGGCGGTGTCGCCGTTCGCCACCGAACTGGCCCGCGAGGATGCAAAGGACGCGACCTGGGTACGTCCGGAGGTCGTGGTGGAAATCAAGTACGGGCAGCGGACCCCGGAGGGCCGGTTGCGCTTCCCCCGGTTCCTGCGCCTGCGGCCGGACCTGACGCCGGAGGAGTGCGTCGATGCCTGACCGCTTCCTCGTCCGCGTCGGCGACCGCGAGCTCGAACTGTCCAACCTGGACAAGGTGCTCTACCCGGCGATGGGCTTCACCAAAGGCGAGATCATCGACTACTACACCCGGATCTCCGGCGTCCTGCTGCCGCACTTGGAGGACCGCCCGCTGACCCGGATCCGGTACCCGAACGGCGTGGCCGGCAACGGGTTCTTCGAGAAGAACGCGCCGGGCGGGGTACCGGACTGGGTGCGCGTCGAGACGCTGCCGGCGCCCGGCTCGACCAGGGACCGCGAAACGATCGACTACGTCGTCTGCGACGACCTGCCGACCCTGGTGTACCTCGCCAACCTGGCCGCGCTGGAGCTGCACGTACCGCAGTGGAAGGTGGGCTCCCGAGGCCCGGACCGGCTGGTCGTCGACCTCGATCCCGGCCCGCCGGCCGGACTCGACGAGTGCGCCAAGGTCGCCCTGCTGCTGCGCGAACGGCTGGCCGCAGACGATCTGGTCGCCTACCCGAAGACGTCCGGCAAGAAGGGCATGCAGCTGATGTGCGCGCTGGCCGCCGAGCAGTCCGCCAAGGACGTGTCGGCCTACGCGAAGGTCGTCGCCGAGGAGCTGGCCGGCCGGTACCCCCGGCTGGTCACCGCCAAGATGGCCAAGAACCTGCGACCGGGCAAGGTGTTCATCGACTGGAGCCAGAACAGCGCGACCAAGACCACCGTCGCGCCGTACTCGCTGCGTGCGGAGGCCACGCCCACCGCGTCGGCGCCACTGACCTGGGACGAGGTCGAGGCCGGCAAGGTGCGCCCGCTGCAGGCCACGCAGGTCCTGGCCAGGATCGACCGGTACGGCGACCTGCTGGCTCCGCTCTGTGATGGCGGCCCGCGGGTGCCTGCTTGACAAGTTAGTGGTCAATAACTAACTTCAGGACATGAGCCCGGGCACCCGCATGAAAGCCGCCGAACGGCGGGAGATGGTGCTGGCCGCCGCGCAGTTCGAGTTCGGGGCGAGCGGGCTGCAGGGCGCCTCGACCGAGGCCATCGCACGCCGGGTCGGCGTCTCCCAGCCGTACCTCTTCCGGCTCTTCCCCTCCAAGAAGGCGATCTTCCTCGCCGCCGTCCAGCAGTGCTACGAGCGGCTGGAGGCGCGGTTCGAGGCGGCCGGGAAGGGGCTGACCGGCGAGGCGGCGCTGGAGGCGATGGGCCGGTCGTACAACGAACTGCTGGACAACCGCGAGGTGCTGCAGATGCAGCTGCAGATGTGGGCGGCGGCCTGCCAGGACGAAGAGGTCCGCAGCGCGACCGGGCGCGGCCTGAGCCGGCTGTGGTTACAGGTCGAGCGGATCAGCGGCGCCGACCAGATGCGCATCATGCAGTTCTTCGCCAGCGGCATGCTGCTCAACGTGTTCGCCGCGCTCGATCTGCCCCGCATCAAGGAGCAGCTCGGCGAGGCGCTGACCGGGCTGTCGGCGGTACCGCGGCGGTGATTTTTTTTGGGCAAAGAGATTAGTGACCAATCACTAGTTGGGGGAGTCGTGAGAAGAGCGCTCTGGACGTACCTGGCCACCGGGGTCGCCGTGTTCATGGTGTCGATGGACAACCTCGTGGTGACCAACGCCCTCCCGGTGATCCGCCGCCAGCTCGGCACCGGCCTGGAGGGGTTGGAGTGGACAGTCAACGCGTACACGCTGACCTTCGCGGTACTCCTGCTCACCGGCGCGGCGCTGGGCGACCGGTTCGGGCGCCGCCGGCTGTTCGCGATCGGGCTGACCATCTTCACCGCCGCCTCGGCGGTGGCGGCCGCGTCACCGGACATCGGTACCCTGATCGCCGCGCGCGCCGTCCAAGGAGTGGGAGCGGCGGTCGTGATGCCGCTCACGCTGACGCTGCTGGCCAGCGTGGTACCGCCGGAGCGCCGCGGGATGGCCTTCGGGCTCTGGGGCGCCATGGCCGGGCTCGGCGTCGCGCTCGGGCCGGTGATCGGGGGCGGGATCACCGAGTACGCGTCCTGGCACTGGATCTTCTGGATCAACGTACCGGTCGGCGTGCTGCTGCTCCCGATCGTCGCGCTCGTCCGGGAGAGCCGGGGCGGCGCCGGCCGGCTGGACCCGGTGGGTGTTCTGCTCGCCACCGGCGGCCTGTTCGGCCTGGTCTTCGGCCTGGTACGCGGTAACGGGCACGGCTGGACCAGCGGCCAGGTGCTCGGCTCGCTGATCGGCGGCGGCGTCCTGCTCCTCGCGTTCGTCGCCTGGCAGGCCGCGGCGCGTAGCCCGATGGTGCCGCTCGGGCTGTTCCGCGACCGGGGCTTCGCGCTGATCAACACGGTGACGCTGGTCATGGCGTTCGGCATGTTCGGCGCGGTGTTCCTGGGCGCCCAGTACCTGCAGACCGTGCAGGGCTACACGCCGTTCCAGGCCGGCCTGCGTACCCTTCCGTGGACCGCGATGCCGGCGATCGCGGCACCGCTCTCCGGCATCCTGTCCGACCGGTTCGGCGCGCGGCGGATCGTGGCGCTCGCGCTCGCCCTGCAGGCAGCCGGGATCGCCTGGCTCGCGCTGGAGGTCACGCCGACCCTGCCGTACCCCCGGCTGATTCCCCCGTTCGTGCTGGCCGGCCTGGGCATGGGCCTGTTCTTCGCGCCGGTCGCCCGGCTCACGCTCGGCTTCGCCCCGCGGGAACTGGAGGGCGTCGCGTCCGGTACCTCCAACGCCCTGCGCCAGTTCGGTACCGTGCTCGGGATCGCCGTACTGGGCTCGGTGTTCTCCAGCTTCGGCGGGTACACGAGTGCGGCGGCGTTCGTGACCGGTACCGCCGCGGCCCAGAAGGTCGGCGCGGTCGCGCTGGGCGCCGCCGCGGTACTGGCCCTGGCCCTGCCCGCGGCCCGGAAGCCGAGCGCATCCGAGGTCGCCGAGCCCGCCGCGGAGCTCGCGCTGGTTTGACCCGATTCCGGGGCAGGGCGTCGCGCAAGCTCGCCTTGCCCCGGACACGCGGACTGGGCACGATGGCCTGATGCGTGCGCTTCGGTGCGTAGCCGCCGGCCTGATCTCCGTTGTGGGAGGTCTGGCCGTCGCGGCCTACGCCGCTCCGGCGACGGCGGCACCACCCTTCGGTGCGACCCTGACCCTCGACCCGTCGAGCGGGAAGGCGGGCACCACGATCACCGCGACCTTCCAGGTCACCGAGCCCCTCGCGACCACCTGCAAGCTGCGGGTGACCTACCGGTGGGACGCCCAGGTCATCGGCGCGGACCGGACAGACTCCTGCGTGTCCAGGGTCCGGTTCAAGGCGCGCGGCGGCCGCGACCTCGGGCCGCACGAGGTGAGCGCGGTGGACGCCACGACCCACCAGGCCGCCGCCGCGATCTTCACGATCACCTCGGTCGATGCGACGCCCGACCCGACCGCCACACCGACAAAGCACAGCAGTCCATCGAGCGCGACGGACAACCAGTCGGCGGACGCCGTGCTACCGCTGCCCGTGGATACCGGCCCGTCGGCGGTGGCCCCGAACCCGCAGGTCCTGCCGCAGGTCAAGCCGGCCTCGTCGCCGCTGTCCGCGATGGCGCTGATCGTCGGCGGGGCGCTGGTACTGGGTGGCGTGGCGATCCTCATCCTCGTCGTCCTGCGGATGCGCCGGGGCGACCGGGGTGGTTGGGACGGGTATTCCGCCGAGGGCCTCGAGCCGGTGACGGCCGGCCCGCCCGGGGGGTACCCGCGCACGCTCGGCGAGTACCCGACGGAGCGGCTCTCCGCCGGGCCACCGGAGCGGACCCAGCCGATCGGATTCGGCCGGCCCGCGGGCGGCGCGCCGACGGTGACCCAACCGATCGCCTACCCGGCTCCGCCGGAGGTACCTGACTAGCCTGTCGACCATGACGACGGCCCGGGACCGGGTGTTGACCACGGTCGACACGCTCAGTGAGTTCAGCCAGCGGTCCCGGGCCACCGTGGCCGACCGGTTGCGGCGGGTCCGGGCCGGCCTGCTGTTCGCCGCGCAGGCCGCGGTGGCCGCCGGCCTGTCCTGGCTGATCGCCAACAACCTGCTGCACCACGCGCGGCCGTTCTTCGCGCCGATCGCGGCGGTCATCGCGCTCAACGTGTCGGTCGGCCAGCGGCTGCGCCGGGTGTTCGAGCTGGTCGTCGGGGTGGCGCTGGGCATCCTGGTCGGCGACACGCTGATCTACCTCATCGGTACCGGTGGCTGGCAGATCGCGCTGGGCGTCGGGCTCGCGATCCTCGTCGCGATCTTCCTCGGCGGCAGCCCGATCGTCATCGGTCAGGCGGCCGCCTCCGCGGTCCTGGTGGCGACGCTGGCACCGCCGTCCGGCGGGATCTACTACAGCCGGTTCCTCGATGCCCTCATCGGCGGGTGACCGGCATCCTCGTGATGGCCCTCCTGCTGCCGGTGAACCCGCTGACCGCGATCCGCCGGTCGGCCGGTCCGGCGCTGGACGTCATCGCGGAGGGGCTGCGTGACTGCGCGGCCGCGCTGCGGGACGGTTCCCGGGAGGATGCGGACGCAGCCCTGTCGAGGTTGCGCTCGGGAGAGACGGCCGTCGTCACGTTCCGCAACGCGCTGGCCGGAGCGCGGGAGGCGGCCACCCTGGCGCCGGTCTACTGGCGGTCCCGGGGGCCGCTCGCCCAGTACCTCGACGCTGCCGAGCACGTCGATCACGCGCTGCGCAACGGGCGGGTACTGGCCCGGCGGACCGTCGCCCTGTTGCGCGACGGTGAGCCGGTACCACCGGGGCTGGTCGACGCGCTGCTGGCGCTCGCGGACGCGGTGACCCTCCTGCGCGACGAGTTGGCCGCCGGTACCGAGCCGGAGCGCTCCCGCGAACGCACCCTCGACGCGGTACGCGCCGCCGCCGAGGTGTACCGGGCCGGGGTCGGCTTCTCCGGCGGCGTCGTGGTGGCCCAGATCCGTACCATGGCGACCGACCTGCTGCTGGCCGGCGGGCTGCCGCGGCCGGTCGTGGAGAAGGCCGTTCGCCGGGCGGTCGGCCGGCTACCCAGCCGATAGGCTGCGACACATGACCGACTTTCCGGCGCCCGCCGGGCCGGCGCCGGTCGTCGCGGCGCCGCCGCGGTACCAGTGGAAGCGCGCGACACTGCTGGTCAGCATCGTCGTCGGGTTCGCGGTCTGCGGCATCGGCGTGCTGGTCTACCTCGGCGTGAACATCGGCATCACCGCGCTGCTGGTCGGCGTGGTGGCCGCGATCATCCCGGTACCGGTGCTGGTGTTCTGCTTCCTGTGGCTGGACCGGTACGAGCCGGAGCCGATCAAGTACCTGGCTGCCGTCCTGGCCTGGGGTGCCTGCGTGGCGACCGCGGTCGCGCTGCTGCTCAACGAGGGCGCCGCCACGCTGGCCAAGCACCAGCACCTGCCGACCACGCTCGTCGCGGTGCTGACCGCGCCGGTGGCCGAGGAGAGCATGAAGGCGCTCGGGCCGCTACTGCTGTTCCTGTTCCGCCGCAAGGCGTTCTCCGGGGTCGTCGACGGCATCGTCTACTGTGGACTGTCCGCGACCGGCTTCGCGATGGTGGAGAACATCCTGTACCTGGGCGGGTACGGGTACGCCGCCGGTGCCGACCGCGCCGGGGTCGCCGGCGGGGTGGCGAGCGTCATCGGCATCTTCGTGGTCCGGATCGCGCTGTCCGGGTTCGCGCATCCGCTGTTCACCGCGATGACCGGCATCGGGCTCGGGGTGGCGGCCCGCTCGGCGGACAAGCGGGTCCGGGTACTGGCGCCGATCGCGGGCTGGCTCACGGCGATGATCCTGCACGGCTCGTGGAACCTGATGGCGCTGCTCGCCAACCAGACCAAGAACCTGCTGATCCTGCTGTACGGGTACTTCTCGGTGATGATGCCGATCTTCTTCGGCATGGTGGGCTTCGCGCTCTGGCTGCGCTCCTGGGAGGGCCGGCTGACCCAGCGCATCCTGCCCGAGTACGTCCGCGCCGGATGGCTGTCGCCGCCGGAGGTCGCCGCCCTGGCCACGATGGGCCGCCGCCAGTCCGCCCGTACCTGGGCGCGCCGGGTGGCCGGCGACCGCGGCGCCGAGGCGATGCGCGGCTTTCAGTACGCCGCGACGCGGCTGGCGCTGCTGCGCGACGGCCTGCGCCGCGGCCTGCACCTCACGCCTGACGAGCTCGCCGAGGCGCTGGCTGAAGAGCGCGCGCTGCTCGAGAGCATCTGCGCGTACCGGGCCGTTTACACCGGCCGGGATCCGGTGACCCCGCCGGCGCACTGGGACGGCCAGCGGTACCACCTGCGGTTCCCGGACGGCAGCGTGCGCACGCTGGATCCGCCCGGGCAGCCCGTGGTACCCGTTCCGGTCATGCTGCTGCCGAGCTACAGGTAGAGCCCCGTCCCGTCGGTCTCCACCCGGCTCGCCGCGACCGCGTGCACGTCGCGCTCGCGCAGCAGGACGTACTCCCGCCCGTGCAACTCGACCTCTGAGCGGTCGTCCGGGTCGAAAAGCACCCGGTCGCCGACCACGATCGACCGCACGTGCGGTCCGACGCCCACCGCGGTTGCCCAGGAAAGCCGCCGTCCCATGGACGCCGTCGCCGGGATGACGATGCCGGTCTTCGAGCGCCGCTCGCCCTCGGGGCCGTCGACGCGGACCAGTACCCGGTCGTGCAGCAGGCGGATGGGCAGTCCGACTTCGGACTCGGTGGTGGTCACGTCGGAACGGTACAACGACATCTCAGGCCCCCTCGGTACGGTATGGGGGTGAGCGCAGCGAGGCGCGGCGTCGTCTGGACTGACGAACGCCGCCTTGCTGAGCCAGCCCAAGTGCTGGCTCACGAGGAGCGAAGCGACGAGGGACGACCGTTCAGGGCCGCCACGCGCAGTCCGCGGGCCGGAATGGTCGCTAGGCGCACCAAGGCGCCTCGCGGAGCGGGCAAGGAGACGCCGTGAGCCGGTTGGAGCAGGTGCGGGACAACATCCGGCGTGCCTATGCGGCCGGGCGCGCGACCATGCGCCCGAACCACCACGAGGACCTCGACGAGCCCATCGTCCTGGCCGACGAGACGACCGAAGTCTCCGCCAACGACGACGAGCAGGTGCCGTACCCATTGCGGATCGCCGCTGCGTGGTCGTGGCGGATGCTCATTGTCGCGGCGGGCGGATTCGCGGTGCTCTGGGCGGTCGCCAAGCTCCACCAGGTGGTCATTCCGGTGGCCATCGCGCTGCTGCTGTCGGCCCTGCTCAGCCCGGCGGTGGTGTGGCTTCGCAAGCGGGTACGCCTGCACCGCTCGTTGGCCACGGCGATCGTGATGATCGGCGGTCTCGCCCTGGTCGCCGGTACCTTGACGCTGGTCATCACGCAGTTCGTGTCGAGCTGGCCGAACCTGAGCCAGAAGGCGTCGGGCGGCATCCAGCAGATCCAGGGCTGGCTCAAACGGGGTCCGCTGCACCTGTCCGACCAGCAGCTGAACGCGATCGTGGGCGAGGCGCAGAAGTGGCTGACCGACCACCGCTCGACGCTGACGACCGGCGCCCTGTCCACCGCGACGACCGCGCTCGACGTGCTCGCCTCGACGTTCCTCGTCCTGTTCACGACCTTCTTCTTCCTGCGCGACGGCCGGCGGATCTGGCGCTTCCTGGTCAACCTGCTCCCCGCCGCCGCCCGGGAACCGCTGGCCAGCGCCGGTGACCAGTCCTGGCAGACGCTGGTCGCGTACGTCCGGGCGACCGTCCTCGTCGCGTTCATCGATGCCAGCGGCATCGGTATCGGGCTGGTGCTGATGCGCATCGACCTGGCCTTTCCGCTGGCCGCGTTGGTCTTCCTCGGCGCCTTCATCCCGATCATCGGGGCCACTCTCTCCGGTACCTTTGCCATCCTCGTCGCCCTGGTCACCCGGGGACCGTTCTGGGCGCTGGCGGTGCTGCTCCTGGTGATCGGCGTACAGCAGCTCGAAGGGCACGTACTCCAGCCGGCGATCATGGGCAAGGCGGTGGCGATCCACCCGCTCGCGGTGATCGTGGCGATCGCGACCGGCCTGGTCCTGGCGGGGATCGTCGGGGCCCTGGTCGCGGTACCGATCGTGGCGGTGCTCAACACCGGCGTGCGGCACCTGGCCGCCCGGCGAAGACACCAGCCCGAGCCGGCCCCGCCGGACCAGGTGGTCGTCCGCGGTTAGCCGGCGAGCCGGCGCAGCGCGCCCAGCACGACCTCCTGTTTCGTGGTGTACCAGAACGGCGGCACCGAGGCGCGCAGGTAGCCGCCGTACCCCCGGGCGGTTTCCAGCCGGGAGTCGAGCACGGCGACGACTCCCTTGTCCCCGGCCGTGCGGATCAGCCGGCCGACCCCCTGGGCGAGCCGGACCGCGGCGATCGGCACGCTGACCGCAGCGAACCCCGACCCGCCGGCCGTGTCGACCGCCGCGGCCCGGGCCGCGGCCAGCGGCTCGTCCGGGCGCGGGAACGGCAGCCGGTCGATCACCACGAGCTGGCAGGCGTCGCCCGGCACGTCGACCCCCTGCCAGAGCGAGAGCACCCCCATCAGGCAGCTCGCGTGGTCCTCCCGGAACCGGCGGACCAGCAGCGGCAGCGCCTCCTCGCCCTGCAGCAGCACGGTCAGGTCGGTCTTGGCCCGCAGCACCTCGGCGGCGCGCTCGGCCGCCCGCCGCGAGGAGAACAGGCCGAGCGTGCGCCCGCCGAGCGCCTGGACGAGCGCGACCAGCTCCTCGGCGGCCGCGTCGGACAGGCCGGACTGGGTCGGCCGGGGCAGCTTCGCGGCGACGTACAGGATGCCCTGCCTGCCGTAGTCGAACGGCGAGCCGACGTCCAGCGACCGCCAGGTGCCGGTATCACCGGTCGAATCGCCCTCGGCCAGGCCGAGCGCCCGTGCGATGCTGTCGAACCGCCCGCCCAGCGCCAGCGTCGCCGACGTGGCGACCACGGTCCGCTCCGCGAACAGATGGTTGGCCAGGGTACTGGCGACCGACAGCGGCGCGACCACCACCGCCCGGCGCCGGTCGTCCTTCTCGATCCAGGCCACGTCGACGTCGGCCTCGGCCAGCAGCCGCTGGGCGGTCTCGGCCAGCTCGCCGATCACCGCCTTTGCCTGCTGCTTGCGGACCGGATCCGGATCGTCGGCCTTGACGTCGCCGATCGCGTCCAGGGCCCGCCGGCAGGCCGGGTTGAGCAGGGTCAACGCCTCGCGTAGCGGCGCCGGAAGGCCATTGACGATGCGCCCGGGCGGGGCCTCGGTCAGCCCGAGCGCCAGCCCGTCGCCGGCCTCCGTCAGCGCCTCGTAGTGCTCCGGCGGGATGAACGCCCGCGCCCGGCGAGCCGCCCGGTCGATCAGATCCGGTGTCAGGTCGGCCTGCGCCGCGCTGGACACCCGGTCGGCCAGCTCATGGGCCTCGTCGACCACGAGCAGCTTGTGCGGCGGCACGATGTGCCGCCCGGCCAGCATGTCCACGGCCAGCAGGCTGTGGTTGGTGACGACGATGTCGGCCTCCCGCGCCCGGGCACGGGACGCCTCCGCGAAGCACTCCGCGCCGTACGGGCAGCGGGCCGCCCCGACGCACTCCCGCGCCGGCATGGACACCAGCCGCCAGGCCGAGTCATCGACGCCCGGGTCCAGTTCGTCGCGGTCACCGGTCTCGCTCTCCAGTGCCCACTCACGCAACCGCTGGATCTGCTTGCCGAGCCGGCCGGCCTCGCCCAGCCACCTCGTTTTCCCCGCCGTGGAGGTCTCGAAGAGCGCGTCCTCCGGCTCCTCCTCGGTGGTGCCCTCCAGCCGGGCCAGGCAGGCGTAGTGGTGGCGACCCTTGAGCACGGCGAACGTCGGCCGGCGGCGGAGCAACGGTTCGGCGGCGTCGGCCAGCCGCGGCAGGTCGTGGTCGACGAGTTGCGATTGCAGCGCGAGCGTGGCCGTCGACACGACGACCGGGCCGTCGACCAGCAGGGCGGGTACCAGGTAGGCCAGCGACTTGCCGGTACCGGTGCCGGCCTGGACGAGCAGGTGCTCGCCGGTCTCCGCCGCGTGGGCGACTGCGGCCGACATCGCCTGCTGGCCGGGCCGGCCGGTGCCGTCCGGGACGGCTCCGACGGCGGCGGCGAGAAGCTCCTCGACGGTGGGCCGGCTACTCACGGGGGATGACCCTACCCGGTACCCCTGACGCAACGGGTACTCGTCCACAGCGTGGCGAGTTATCCACAGCGCCAACATTCGCCCTTGCTCACTTGGCATTCTCGGCATCAGGGTGGCCGGGTGGTTCCCGTCCGGTTCTTCTACAGGTGGGGTAGCAGGGTGGTGATGTCGGCGACCTCGCCGACGGTGTCGGGGCCGGATTCGGTGTCCGGGGTGGCGGGGATGCCGGGTGCGCCGTCGGTGGCGAGCATCGGGGTCCACTCGTGCGCGGGTAGGGCGGCGATGGCCCGGCCGGTGTGTTTGTCCACCGGCCAGCCCACGCAGTACTCCACCCGCATGCCGGGTGTCCTCGGGCGTCGGGTTCTCGGTTCAGCGAGGTGATCCAGGCCAGCAGTTCGTGGGTGGCGCCAGCATCGTCGGCGGTGATGAGCAAGGTTGCGCCGCCGCGGCGGTGGGATCTGGGCGATGGCCCGGGTCAGCAACTCGATGTGATCATCAGCGTCGTTCGCGTCGGCGGTGCCGGGCCGTAGCCGCTCGGCCAGGCACTCGCCGGTGTTGTCGCAGATGACCGCGAGGGGGTGCAGGCCGTAGCGGCCGCGCATCCGGCCGGCCTGCTCCTTGCGGGAGTACGCGTCGATGAAGTGCGCGTCGATCCGCAGCACGATCTGATCGCCCAGGTCACCGTTGGGTACCCGGGCCGGCGGGATCCGGCCGTGGCGGGCCACGATCAGGTCCCAGACCCGGGCCCGCACCGCGGCGCGGGCGGCGTCGATACGGTCCAGGGCGGCCTGGTCGACCTCGCCAAAAGCCCGCGACAGGGTGGCCGGTGAGGCCACCTCGCCGAGCAGATCGGGCTGGTGGCGCAGCACATCGATCCCCCGCACGGTGTTCCCGCCGTCGGCCATCATCACCGCCGCGTCGGCCAGCACCCGCCCCGGTCATGGCCCGGGGTGAAATCCTCCCGGTACAGCGCCCGCGACAGGGCCGCGGTCAGACCGGTACGGTCGGCGGTCAGCCGCAACGCAACCGCACCCGCGTGGGAGACCACACCCTTGCCGCCGGTAGTGACTGTCAGCCGCTTCGACCATCCGGTAACATCTTTCACGCGAAAGGTGCCTCCCGACATGGGCTATCTCTGACTTCGACACTCAGATTCTCCCAGATCAGGGGCACTTTTCACCGTCCACATGAGACACATCACGTCAAGATTGTGAAACGTCGAGTCATACGCGGCGACCCAGTTTCCGAGTGTTCCCTCGACGGTGTCGAGTTCCCGAGCGACCTGGGCAACCGGACCCGACGACTCGATCACCCGCTTCACTGCCTCGGCCCGATAGTCCGGAGAGAACTCCTACAATGTGCGGACACAGTTCCTCACCTTGCAGGAAAGGATCTTAGTAGATCCCTTGTCCGGAAAGCTCGGGGCACCCCCAGCGCAAGACAGCGGTCGAGTTGGTGGCGGGCCGAGGCCAGATCGTGGTGGAATTGTGCCCGTGACGGACGGAGGCGCTACGTGGTGGATGAGGTGACGCTGGCCAACATGCCGGCGCACGTCCTGGATGAGTTGGTGCGGCGCGGGGTGGATCTGCGGACACTGGCTCGGGTGGTCGATGTCCACCGGGATGAAGCGTTACTGCTGACCGGGTCCTACGCCACCGGGGAGGCGAACCCCACGTCCGACCTCGATTTCCTGGTGCTTTCCGGATCCCGTAGGCCCGAGGCACCCGATGGCGCCTCGAATCACCCGTCCATCTTCGGCGACAGCTTCGACGTCCAGCTCGGCGATCTCACCGTCAACATCGAATATGTCGCCCGGGACTGGGCGCTCGCACTGGGTACGGTGGTCGATGCGGTTCGGGAGTCGGCACACGCCAAGCCGTGCCTGCCAAATCTTCAAGCGCTGGAGGTACGGCTGGTCCAGCGGATCGCGACGGGGATACCGCTGTCCGGGCGCGACGTGGTGGAGCAGTTGCGTGCCCGGTTGGACGTGTCGACGGTCCACGCGTCGTCTGCGGCGCTGAACTTCGTGATGGCGATCAGCCTGCTGGAGGACACCCGGGTGTTGGCACCGCCGATGCAGCAGGTGATGTTCCGCGGCGCCGGTGAGGCGCTGCTCCTGGCCGCGGTCAACGCGTTCGGCCCGATCACCTATGACGTCAAACATCTGTACCGGCGAGCCACGAAACTCGCCGCGCTGGCGGACATGCCGCGTGTCTTCGCCGAGCGCGAACGTGTTCTGTTCGCCGATCGCCTGACCGCGGAGGAAGGCACGGAGCTGCTGGTGGAATTGGCCAGCGACCTGTACGACGCATTCCACTCAGAGCGCTGCCCACCTCTCATCCTCCCCATGCTTCAACCGTTCTGGGAGCAGTGGCGGCGCGCTGGCATCGTGATCGGCCAATAGGAGGTAAGCGTGCGCGTGGCGGTGCTGTCCGACATCCATGGGAACCTGCCCGCCCTGGAAGCCGTGTTGGCCGATGTCGAGCGCGTCGGCGTCGACGCGATCGTCCTCAACGGCGACCTGGCCGACGGCCCGATGCCGGCGCAGACGCTGGACCGGCTGGTTAGCCTGGGTTCGCGCGCGGTCTGGGTAGGCGGCAACGGCGACCGCTCCCTCGTGGAGGCGTACGACGGGGTTCTCCCGGCGGACGGCGGTTCCGCGGGCGAGATGGCCCGGTGGTGCGCGGCGCAGATCACCGTGGCGCACCGTGACCGGCTCGCCGCACTGCCACTGACCGCCAGCCTCCACGTCGATGCGCTCGGGCAGGTGGCGTTCTGTCATGCCACAGGGCGCGCCGATGACGAGATGGTTCTGGTGGACAGTACCGTCGAGCACTTCCGCGAGGCATTCGCGATGATCGCCGAAGACACGGCGGTGCTTGGCCACAGCCACATGCCGTTCGACCGGTTGGTGGACCGCCGGCGGTTCGTCAACGCGGGGTCGGTGGGCATGCCGTATGGGCACAGCGGTGCGTCGTGGGCCCTGCTCGGGCCACACGTGACGCTGTGCCGCACAGGATACGACCCGACCTCGGCCGCCACCGCCTTTGCCGGTACCGATACCATGCCCGGCCTGGCCGACTTCATCGCCGAGAATGTCATCACCACCCCGAGCGACGCTGAGGCGCTCACCGTCTTCCGGAAGGTCATGGCCGACCAGGCGACGAAGCGCAACACCTAGCCTGAGTCTCCCCCAGTTGGGTCTTGGTGGCTCTCGGCGTTGCGGTGCTTGGGTTTCGGGTCAGATTGGCCTAGCACCACGATATGCATCTCATCCGATCGGTTTCGGCGGCCTCACACGGCACGCTCCACCGCCGGCTCGCCACTCTCGCCACGTGCCGCCTGGCTGGCGAGCGTGAGCGCACGGATGCTCGGCGCGCATAGTACGGCGAGCGAGATGGCCGAGACGGCGAGTCCGGACACCACGAGCGCACTGCCGACACCCAGGCCAAGCACCAGCGGTCCCATGAGAAGCGCTCCCATGGGCATCAGCCCGTCGAACGCCAACGACGCGACGCTGCCCACCCGGCTCATGAGCGCATCGGGGACGTTTTCCTGTATGAGCGAGTGGTAGAGAGAGTTGAAGAAGTGCATTCCCACGCCGTATGTGACAGCCGTGGCGTAGGACAGCGGTTGGCGCCCTAGCGCGCCGGCCAACGCAAGCGAGCCTGCCATCGCAGCGAGCATGCCGAACAGCGGCAGGCTGACCCGGACGACGACAAGCCTGCCGAGGATCAGCGCGCCTACGAGCGCGCCGACGCCTTCCAGTGCGTAGAAGAGGCCGAGACCGCGGGCGCCGAGGATGCCTTCGGGGGCTAGCAGAAGTGGTACCGCGACATCGAGACTGCCGGTGAATACAGCATTGGCCACTGCCCCGACCGCGAACGACAGCACCAACCACGGCGTACGGATGACGTACCGCAACCCTCCGGCAAGCTGTCCGATCAGACGCTCGCGCGGCGCGGCGGTCAGCGGCTCCCGGCGTCGGGAGCTGCGGATCCGTGAGAGCAACAGCCCGGAGCCCAGAAACGTCAGTGCGTCGACGGCGAACGCCGCAGCCGGGCCGCCGGCAAGTGCGAGCGTGGCGCCGAGCAGCGGACCGGCGATAAGGCCGACCTGTTGGCTGATCGACAGCGCCGAGTTTGCCGCGACCAGACGCTGCTTCGCAACGATCTCGGTGATGAAGGCGAATGACGCCGGCGCGAAAAACCCGGATCCGATACTCACGACCAAGGCGAGGACGACGATGAGCCACGGGTCGGGGGAGAGCAGGACCGCGATGACGATGCCCGCTGATGCGCCGAAGCGCAGCAGGTCCGCAGTGATCATGATGTTTCGCCGGCTGCTCACCTGGTCGGCGATCGCGCCGCCGAACAGGTAGAAGAGCAGCGGTGGTACCAGCAGCGTGGCGGTGGCCGCCGACACGAAGGCCGGCGAGTGGGTCAGCCCGATCAGATATGTGATGAAGGCGATCCGGAAGACGTAGTCGCCCAGTATCGACATCGTCCGCGCGGTCCAGAAGAGGCCGAAGTCGCGTTCTCGTACGGGCCCGAGGAAGCGGAGGACGTCACTCACCGCCCTGCCCTCCAATCAGCGCCCGCCGGAGCCGGACAATGCCGGTTCGCAGCTGGTCAGCCGGCAACGCGAAAGAAAGCCGGAGGTGACCCGAAGCGGCGAACGCCGCACCGTCCACAACCGCGACCCGGTGGCGGAGGCGCAACCATTCGGCAACGTCTGCACGCGCACCATCCGGTGCTTCGCCCGCCAACCACTCACGGAGATCCGGAAACAGGAAGATGCCGCCGCGAGGCCGTGGGCACCGCACACCCGGTATGCCGGCAAGCGATGAAAGGCCGTGGTCAAGGTTGGCGTCGAGGGTCGCCCCCAGCTCGCCGCTCGTGCCGTCGGCCAGAACCGCGAGGGCGACGTCCTGCGCGTAGGAGCAGGCACCGCCCAGGACGTGCGAGGCGAACGCCACCGCGGGTCCCAGCACCGAATCAGACGCCACCGCCCAGCCCAGGCGCAGCCCGGCAAGCGCGTGGCTCTTGGTGAGCCCGTCGATGACGACACAGTGGTCCGGCAACTCAGGCCACAGGTCGAGCACTGACGGTGCCGGTCCTCCGGACAGCGGTATACCGCGGTAGATCTGATCGAACAGCAACAGGATTCCGTGGTCGGCAGTCCACCGCACCACATCGGTGAGTTGGTCGGCCGGAGTCACCGCGCCGTCCGGATTGCGGGGCGAATTGACGATCAGTGCGCCAGTGCGTGACGTCCGGGCGGCGCGCAGGTCGTCGAGGTCCAGCTCACCCTCGTGTGGCCGGCCGGGCACGACGACCGGCACGCCGCCGGCCGCGCTGATCAGCGTCGGGTAGCTGGCCCAGTAAGGGCTCGGCAGCAGCACCTCCGTGCGATCGCCGAGTGCACCGGCGAGGACCGACAAGATGGCCGATCGGGCGCCGGACGCGACCAGCACCTGCCGGGCGTCAATCCCGCCCCGGCCCTGCCGCGTCATGTATCCGGCGATCGCCGTGCGCAGCGCTTCGCCACCGGCGGGCGGCCAGTACGGCTGGTCGGCCCGGCGCGGCCCGGCCATCGGCAGCACCGGATGTACCGGCACCCGGACATCACCGGTCGACAGGACCGACACATCGGGGGCGTGGACACCGGCCGCGGTCGGTGCCAGCACGGTCATCGCGGCCCGTCCCCGCCAGCCACTTGATCGAAAAGCGCGCCGACGGCCGGTGCCGGTGTCTGATGAGAAGCGGCAGACGCCGCCTTGTCAGAGTCCCACGAGAACGATCGCATACAGCCCCCGAATCGATCTACTGCGGTATCGTGGTAACCCTATCGGTTGGCGCCCGGTCGGTGCTGCCCCGTTGCCGGCCGAGCCAGCCAAAACCCCGGTCTCACCTGTGTAAACAAACCGATTCACGAAATGCCGGTACCCACGTGGCGGCTGAGTGCACCGACCGGTCCGGTGACCGGCTCGCTGTCGCCCGGCTCGGCGGCGATACTCTCATTCACCCGTCCGGTCTTCCACGGGCATCGTCCAACCCGCCATCGCCGCCTTGTGAGCCTTGCGCTTCGCCTCGTCCGGAAGCGCCTTCGCGACAAGCAGGCGAGGCAGCAGTTCCCGCTCGTTGGTCAACGCACGAAACGCTAGCCCGATCGTGACATCGTGAACCGGGCGATGCACCACGGTCACCCGGTCCCCGCTCTCGATAGCCCCTGGCTCGACCACTCTCAGGTATGCCCCGGGACGCGCCCGCGCGGTGAAGGTCCTCACCCAACCGGTCTCACCGAGCCATCCGGCGAAGGTACGGCACGGAATGCGGGCAGCCGCGACCTCCAGAACCACCTGGTCGCCAATCCGCCACCGCTCCCCGATCAGCGCGGCCGTGACGTCGACTCCCGTGGTCGTCAGGTTCTCGCCGAACGTCCCACACGGAAGCGACCGCCCCAACTGGACAGCCCAGACATCCAGATCCTCGCGGGCATAGGCGTAGACGGCCTGTTCCTCGCCACCATGATGCCGCAGATCGCAGACGCGGTCGCCGACCAGCCCACCGCCTCCCGACCCCCGGGGACCGGGCGCCCGGACCTCGACCGGGCGGGTGACCGGCCGCTTGTCGATGCCTGTCACGCCCAGATCCGAGTGCTCGGTCGGCCTGGCAACGCCAAGATTCACCGAGATCAGGCGTGGCATAGCCGCACGGTACGCCACGACAACCCGTTCCCGCGAACCGCTTCCACACCGCACACGCGAATCCCGGGCCCGCAAGAAGCGGCAGGTCAAGATCGGCGTATATGTCGAGGCCCGAGCGTTCGGGAACAATTTTTATTTCGCTGATGCCCAGGTCGGGGGGCCGTTCTGGGCTTGTCCCGGTCAACCGGGGGCGGACCGACCTCGTTGAGTGGGGCTAAGGTCGCCGACAAGGTTGACTGTCATCACGAGGGATGTCGATGGCCTTGCTGTGGACCTCTGGCATGCTCAGTCCGGAATCGCTGCTGCTCGACCAGCAGGCCTGGCTGCTGAATGCCTACCGGGTATTCGCGACACGCCTACGCGGACCGGAGCCCGCCTACCCGTGCCATCTCGGCGTTCAGGGGCAGCTCAAGGGGCACAACTGGTTCACCGCCTTGGACGAGACGAGTCCGGGTTGGGGGGTCAGCGATCTGGCGGGGACCATCAACGAATTCCGCCGCCACGCGTGGCAGGGGCCGAAGCGGCAGAGCCTCATCGTCTTCGTCGGACCACCCGAGCAGAACCCCGACCTGGATCGTGACACCGAACGGTTCTGGTCCGTGCTCAGCAGGCTGTCCACATCGGACGAGGTTCCGTGGCCGACCGGCCACGCCGCGGACACGCGGGATCCCCAATGGCAGTGGTGTTTCGCCGGTGAACCCTGGTTTGTCTTCGGGTGCAGTCCGGCCTACGTGGATCGTCACAGCCGTGATGTCGGGCCGTGCCTGACCCTCGTCTTCCAGGTGCGCCGGGTGTTTGAGGGGCTCAGCGGGGCGTCGCCGACCGGGCAGGCCGCCAAGCGCAAGATACGCGACCAGCTCCTCGCCTACGACACCGTGGGCGTACATCCCCATTTGGGTGACCCGACGCAGTCGTCGGTCTTCAAATGGCGCCAGTACATGCTGCCCGACGACCAACAGACGCTCAGCGAAGAGAGCTGTCCTTTCCAGGATCTGGTGCGGGAGAAGGGTCACGGCGGATGAGCGCGTCCTCGTTCTGGTCCACTCACGTCTTCGTCCTGGCCTCACCGGACGCTCTACTGCGTGGGCTTGGACTCCCTCTCGTACAGCGACTGCGTCGCGAGGGGTTCGCACCGGTCGCGGGCAAGCTCGTCCGAACCACGCCTGACATGATCGACGCGCTGTACGCCGATGTCATCGCCGGTAGCTGGCAGACCTGGCGTTACCGCCTCGTAGATCTGTCCTTCGCCGTCGGACCGACGCTCGCCCTGATCTGTCGGTACACCGGTCCGGTCGACGACCCGCACGAATTGATGCGCCAGCGTAAGGGCAGTTCGCACCCGCACCTGTCGGCGGAAGGCACCATACGGCGCCATTTCGGCGCCATCAACAACGTGCTGGGCATCATGCACGCCTCGGACGGATCAGCGGAGTCCGAAAAGGACAGCTCGATATTCGGGCTGACCGAGTCCGACGCCATCACCGACCGGCCGCTCGCCAGGGAGTACGTCGACTATCTGGCTGAGCTCAGTTGCCCGGTCCTGCCCGAAAATCGTGGATACCTCGGTGTCCTGGCCGGGGTACGGGCGCGGATTCTGCTGTCGACGCTGCCCGAGCTGCCGAGAGAGCTGGTCGGCAAGGTGCGGTCGGAGTTCGGGCAGCCGGCTGAGCTCGCTGCCGACGACGCCGGCAACCGGCTCTCCGCATTGCTGACCGAGTCGCTACCAGAGGCCTTGCTGGAGGCGCTCACGTGTGAGTTCACCCCGGAGTGGCGGGAGGAGCATCCACGGTCGCGGCTGTGGGAGGTGCTGCACCGGTACGGTGTCGCGCTCGACGCCTGGGAACGCCTGGTCCTCGACACGTCGTTGTACTTCCCGTCCGTTCGTACCCACACCGCGGTTGTGGTCAGCCGGTGAGCGGCATCCATGTGCGCGAGCCGGCCCGCGCAGCCGACGTCCTCGACTCGGTGGAGCAGATCGGCCGCCGCGAGTGGGAGAAGCTGGTCGCTGCCTGCAACGCACCCGTCTTCTACAGCTACGACTTCCTGCGTAGCATCGAGCTCCACCCGCTTTCCCGGCCGTCAACGCCGTTCTACCTGGTCAGCCGGGCGCCGGATGGCACGCTGGAAGCGGCCCTCGTGCTCTATCTCCAGGAGACGGTCGACCCGTTCGCGGCGCAGCCCGGCTCGCCGACCCTGCGGATGTTGGTGGGTGGAGTGTGGCATTGCTACGACACCACCCTGCTGACCTCCCGGCCGGTCACCGACGACCTCGTCATGTCGTTGGCCGGGACCATGCGAATGCTGGCTGACGACCTCGGCGCTGACGTGTGTGGCCTGGTCAACGTCGCGTGGGAGGGCGCTCTGGCCGACGCCCTGCGCGCGGCCGGCCTCATGGGGAACGAGACCACCCCCCGCTACCGCCTGGTCCCGCCGGGCACGGGGTTCACTGTGGACGATCACCTCGCGGCCACGGGCAGGGCGTCGCGGCGGTCACTGCGCCAGTACGTCCGCCGGGCCGCGCGAGCTGGCGTACAGATCACCTTCAACGAGGGCCGCGACGCGCTCGGCGACGACGTGCTGGAACTGTGCACGATCACGGCCGACAAACACGCGCCCGGCTACTACCCGCCAACTGAACTCGGCGAACTCCTTCTGCGTATGGGTGAAGCCTGTCGTGTCCTTCGCGTCGATCTCGACGGCACGCTGCTGGCCACCTCGATCTGCCTACTCGATGAGACCCGGGCCCATTTCTGGGCGGGTGGTTGTCGCTACCCGCGTGAGTTCAACTGGAGCCCCCAGTACGTGCTGTTCCACGCCGAACTGGAGGCGGGGCTCGCCTTGGGCCGACGAACGCTCGAGTTCGGACGGCGCAACGACGAGTTCAAACAACGCTACGGCCTGCAGCGCCACCGGCTCGGTCGGTTCATGGTGGGTGAGCGGACATGACGACGGCGCGGATCGTGCGCGGCCTGGACCTGGCGGCGTGGCGTCACCTCCAACCGAGGTCCGCCCTGCACGACGAGGCGTGGTTGTCGGTGATGTCCAGCCGCCTGCCCGGGGAGGTGTTCACCGTCACCTTGGGCGAAGACCTGGGATTCTGTGCCGTACTGGTCTCCGATCCCGACGCCTACGAGGCGTACAACCCCTACGCCGTGCTGTGGCGTGAGCCGCCGGTGTTCGCGCTGCCCGGCCGTGCCTGGCGGGCCGCCGGGCTAACGGATCTCGACCGGGGTAGCGGGAGCACGCTGCCCGCGTTGGTGCTCGTGGCGCCCGGATACCTGGGCGATCCGGCTGGGCACCTGGCCGACGACCCCGATGCGGTCGAGCGGTTGATCAGACAGGTCAGCCAGTGGTGTGCCGCGACCGGGGTGGTTAGCTTGCACATCCTGTACTCGGCCGGCCCCGTCGTAGCCGGCGTGATTGGCCGGGTGGGTGGCTCGACCTACCCGATCACGACGAGGTCGGTGTTACCCGTGTGGTGGGACGACTGGGATGGCTACCTGCACGGGTTGCCGCGCCGGCGCCGAGCGGACATAGCCCGCCAGGAACGGCGAGCCCGGGAGGCCGGCCTCGACGTACGGCGGCTCGACGTCGGCGAACATTTCGAGGACATCCTGGCCGGCCGGTGCGCGTTGCTGCGCCGCTACGGCCAGCACGCCGATGAGGCGGCGGAGCGCCGGCGGCTCGGGGCGTTGGCCGAGGCGTTCGGGGACCGGCTGGTGGTTTACGGGGCGATCCGTTCGCGGGAGGTTGTCACGTGCGCCGTCTGCGTGGTCAACGGACGCAGCATGCACGTGGTCTACACCGGATCGAGCGACGCCGCCCAGACGCTGCCGTTCGCCCATTTCCTGGCCACGTTCCACGGGCCGATCCAGAGCGCCTCACGGAACGCTTTGGACGAGATCGACTACGGCATCGGTCACAGCGACGGCAAGGTTTTTCGAGGCTGCCGGAGCCAGCAACTCTTCGGACACGTGATCGGTATCGGTACCGAGCGCCAGAGCCTGTTGGGACAGGCCTCGCGGCTGCTTGCCGCGGCGTACCGGCCGACCGAGGGGTCGGTGCCTCAACCGTCCAGGGCAGCAGGTCCCGTAACGGCTCAGGGCAAGGGGTGAGGATGGATTCGCCGGGCTTTCAGGACAGAGCCGCCAGGCTGCTGCGGTCTGCGGCCAACGACCTCAAGCGTGACGACGGGTCGGCCGAGGCCGATCTGGGCCTGTCAGCGGGGGAATTTGCGGCTCTGACCGCAGGCCGCAAGCCCATCACCTGGGAGCTGATCGGGCGGGCGGCGCAAGTCTGGCCGTTGAACGAGCGGGATCTGCTGCCGGCGCACGACGACTGCCCCGACGGCGTGACCGTGTTTCCGGCCGACCAGTCCAAGGCCAGTTCACGCATCCTGAGCCGCGGTGGCGCGCCGTACTACGAATATCGCGACACGGCCATGTCGCGGGTGGCGTCGTTCCGCCCCGAATGGATCCGCATGCTCTGCGTCGTGGACGACCCGTCCGTCGACAACCCGGCTCTACGCTGGAACAACGGGCACCTACTCTACCAGTTCACATACTTCGTCGGCCCGGTGAACTACTACTACCGATGGCAGGGAACGTCGTACTGCGAGGAGATGAACACCGGTGATTCGGTGTGGGGCCTGCCTTTCGCTCCGCACACGTTCGCGGCGCGTTCGGCCGACGAGCCGGCGTACATCCTGGCGCTGACCTACGGCGGGGGCCTGCCCGGCGACGCTCAGCGAGAGCTGTCGGTGTTGGGACCGGAAACGGCCCGACAGTTGGCGCTTCCAGTGCAGCCGCCGGCGGCGCAGGGCGAGTTCATCCGCTCCTTTCTCGACGCCAGGCTGGTCGGCGAGGCCCAACTGGCGTGGCGATCCGCGGTCGGTCCGGACCGCCTCGGCCTGATCTGCTCGGGCGAGGTCGCCGCGACGGAAGCGGAGTTGACGGCGATCGCCGCCGCCCTCGACGTCTCACCGCGGGATCTGCTGCCCGCCACCGACGGCACCCGGTTCGGCGTCCACATCAGGCGGCGGGACGACGCCCGCGAGTGGCGGTACCCGGCCGGGCAGCCGGCCTACACCGTGACCGAACTCGCCGGTGACCCGCTACACCCGCATACGACGTCGGTGGAGGTCAGCGTCGAAGCCAGGCAGCCCGGGGACGGCAGTCGGCTGGTCACCTACCAGCACCAGTACCTGTACGTACTGGGCGACCAGCCGTTGACCATCCACTGGGAGCATCGGGGTACCCGCCACTCCTGCGAGCTGGCACCAGGCGACTCCTGCTACGTGCTCCCCCAGGTGCCGATCGCGTTGCGCCGCGGCGACGCGGCCCCTGGACGGGTGCTGATGCTGCGCATCGGTGGGGCGGTGACCAATGAAATCCGGTTCGCGCTGAGCACGATGGCGGCTGGCGGCATCGATCGGTACGTCAACGAGGACAGGCTCTGGTATTCCCCGGGAGGGGCGAGCTAGGAAGGCGAGTACATGACGGGGAGCTCGGCGACGACGGCGAAGGCGATACGACTCAGAAGGCTGCTTGACGGCCCGGAGTTGGTGCGTGCTGTCGGGGCACACAACGGACTGACCGCGTTGCTTGCGGCGCGCGCCGGTTTTGAGGCGATCTGGGCGTCGGGATTCGAGATCTCGGCAAGCCATGCCCTGCCTGACGCGAGCCTGCTCAGCATGACCCAGCTCCTCGACGCGGCGGAAGCGATGGACATGGCCTGCCCGGTGCCTGTCATCGCAGACTGCGACACGGGGTTCGGCGGCCCCCGCAACGTCGAGCACACGGTCCTCAGCTACGAGCGACGAGGGATCGCCGGAATCTGCATCGAGGACAAGATGTTTCCGAAGCTGAACAGCTTCGCCGCTGTCGCCCATGACCTGGTCCCGGTGCCGGATTTCGTGGCGAAGGTCAAGGCGGGAAAGGCAGCCCAGAAGTCGGAGGATTTCATTCTCATCGCGCGGACCGAGGCCCTCGTCGCCGGTCTGGATCTGGAGGAGGCGGTGAACCGCGCGCGGGCGTACGCGGAGGCCGGCGCCGACGCGGTCCTCGTACACAGCAAGAGCCGTGAACCGCTCCAGATCCTGGAGTTCGGCGAGAAGTGGGACCTGGACACACCCTTGGTCGCCGTACCCACCACGTACGACGGTGTATACGAGCACGAACTCAAGGCGGCCGGGTTCAGGCTCGTCATCTACGCCAATCACGCCATCCGGGCGGCGATCCGTGGCATCAACTCCGCCCTTGCCGTGCTGTCGCACGCTGGCCGCAGTCGAGAGGTCGCCGAGCAGATCGTACCGATGAGCGAGGTCTTCGGCCTGCAGGGCATGACCGCGGCGTTTGAGACAGACCAATGACCTCGGTGGCCTCAGGGGAAAGCCTGCTCGACGGCTTGGCAGCGCTGTCCGTGCGCCTGGTCACCGGCGTACCCTGCTCATACTTCGCCGCACCGCTGCGGCTGCTTCAGGCCGGCGCCACCGATCTGCGTTACGTCGCGGCGGTCAACGAGGGCTCGGCACTGGCTGTGGCCGCCGGGGCGTCGTTGGGTGGCGACCGGACGGCGGTCATGGTGCAGAACTCTGGATTCGGTAACCTCATCAACCCGTTGACGTCGCTGGTGTTGCCCTACCGGATTCCGGTTCTGGTGCTCATGAGCATGCGGGGCTGGCCGAGGGCCGGCGCGGGCGAACAACAGCACCACTGGATGGGCAGGGTCGCCCAGGACTGGCTGCGTTCGCTGGAAATACCACATTGGATGGTCGGCCCTGGGCAGGCAGCACTCGACGACGTACTCCCCGAAGCGCAAGCCGCGCTGGCGGAGCGGCTCACACCGTTCATCCTGGTGGCGAAGGGAGCCATCGCCGACCCGCCCGGCGGGCCGGGGCCCGATCCGGCGCGGGCCCAGATCTGGGTCACGACGCAGGACCAGACAAGGCAGCAGGCCCAGCCGACCAGAAGTGAGATGATCGCCGCGCTGCTCGCCGAGGTCACCGACGAGCGCATCCTGGCCACCACCGGCTGCCTGTCCAGGGAGCTGTTCAATCAGGGCGACCGTGCCACGCACTTCTACATGCAAGGTTCGATGGGCCATGTCGCGAGCATCGCGCTCGGGGCCGCTCTGGCCCGACCCGAGCACCGGTTCGTGGTGCTCGACGGCGACGGCGCCATGCTGATGCACGCCGGGACATTGGCAACCGTGGGACACTTCAGGCCGCGCAACCTGAGCCACATCGTGTTCGACAACGGCGCCTACGAGTCCACCGGGGCGCAGCCGACCGCCGCGGGCGGCACCGATTTCGAGGCGCTGGCGAGGGCGTGCGGCTACCGAGAAACCCGGACGGTGGACTCCGTCGCCGGATTGCCCGACGCGGTCCAGTGGGCACTCAGATCAACCCAGGCCAGCCTCCTCGTCGTACGCGGACGGCTCGACGCGGCTCCTGGCGGGCGCGCGTCGGAGGCTTTCGCGCCGGATGAAATCGCCGTGCGGTTCGCCGGCACGATGGCCGGGGCGCTGCGATGACCACAGTGGCGGTAGGCGTGTTCGATGACCTGGAGGCCCTGCCCGGCCATCCGGCGGCCTACTTCGGTCCCGGGGCCCGCCATCGTCTGCCCGACCTCCTGGGCAGCGCCTGGCCGGACCGGGCGGCGCCGGTCTGCGGGACCCGGGCACGACAAGTTCTGCTGGTACGGGGACGGAAATCGTTCGAGCGGTCCGGCATCGCGAGCGTCATCGCCCGCCTCGTGCCCGGCGTACGGGTCGAGCACCTCGTGGTGACCGCGCCCAACCCCACCATCGACACCGTCCGGCACGGCGTTGCCGTGGCCAGGCGGACCGACCCGGACGTCGTCGTGGGAGTGGGCGGCGGCAGCGCGATGGATCTCGCGAAGATGGTGGCGGTACTGGCGTCTCAGCCCGATGACGTGGCGCGGTACCTGGTCGACCCCGTCCCGCTGGTCGCTCGTCGGCCCAGGTTAGTGCTGATGCCCACGACGTGCGGTTCAGGCAGCGAACTCACCCAGTTCGCGACCGTCTATGTGGGACACCGCAAGGTGTCGCTCGACTCCGGAGTCGCCCGGGCGGATCTGGTCCTCGTGGATCCCGAACTGTCGGCCAGCGTCCCTCCGGCAGTCGCGGCGGCGGCGGGAGCCGACGCACTGTGCCAGGCTATCGAGTCCTACTGGGCCGTATCGGGGTCGGCATTGTCGCGGGCGATCGCCTGGGAGTCGTTCGAGATCGCGGTCGCGGCGCTGCACGCTACGGTCACGGCGGAAACCTCGCCGCCGGGAGGTACGATCACCGCCGATCTGGCCAGGGCCGCGGCACTCAGCGGCGCCGCAATCAACCTGACCCGGACGACGGCGGCACACGCGTTGTCGTACGGGCTCACCGGCAGGCTCGGCCTTCCACATGGCCTCGCCGTCGCGCTGCACATGCGCTGGCTGCTCAAACACAACGCGGCCGTGAGCCCCGGTGACTGTCGACACCCGGCCGGGGCGCAGACGGTCGCCGGGTATGTGGCCGACCTTGAAGGTACCTGCCTGGCGGCGACCGGCGGCATCCTGTCCGCGCTACTTGAACGGATGCTAAAGGCCGGAGGCGAGCCGACGGGCCTGGCCGACCTGGCGCTGGACCGCGCGGAATGGGTCGGAAGTTGGACCGATGCGGTGAACTCCGCCCGAGCCCGTAACAATCCGCGCCTGGTTACCGCCGAGGATGTCCACGACGCTTCCCTAAAGGGTGGTCGCGATGACTAGACCTCGGGTCCTCTACACGGATCCACCCTGGCTCATCGACGGTTCCCGGATTGACGAGGCACTGGCGACAGTCGAGGCGGAGGTCCTCGGCGATCGGGCGGAGGTCCTTTTTGGACCGTTCGCGGACGGGCGATACCAGCTCACCGGTGAGGCGATGCTGGAACGGGTGCGTGACACCCAGGTCGTCGTCGTGTACCGGTGCCAGGTGACCGAGGACCTCTTGGATGCCGCCGGCAAACAACTGGTCGCCGTGGTACGCCAGGGCGTCGGAGTCGACAACCTCAATGCCGTCCTGCTGGCCGGGCGTCGCCTGCTCGCGTACAACGTGCCCGACTACTGTGTGGACGAGGTGTCGTCGCACACGACCGCGCTCGCGCTGGCCCTGGAGCGGGCCGTCCTACCGCAGCACCTGTCGTTGGTCGGCGGGCGGTTTGACATCTACGCCGGAGGCACGCCGCGCCGGACCAGTAGGCGGGCCCTCGGCATCGTCGGATTCGGCCGGATAGGGCGGGCGGTAGCCCGCAAGCTCGGGCCGCACTACGGGCAGGTCATCGTCTACGACCCGTACCTGGGACGCGATCTTGCCGAGGGCTACGGTGGCCGGGCGGTGGATACCCTCGAGGAACTGCTGGGCGCTGCTGACCTGGTCAGCCTGCACTGTCCACTGACGTCCGAGACGCGGCACCTGATCGACCGCCGCGCCCTCGGGCTGATGCGCGACGGTGCCTACCTGGTCAACGCGGCCCGTGGTGCGCTAATCGACCCGGTCGCCCTCGGGGAGGCGCTCGACGGTGGGCGGCTGGCGGGAGCGGGGCTGGACGTGTTCTCGCCGGAGAATCCACACGACGATCCGGCCTGGAAGCCGGTTCTCCGGCATCCCGCCGTCGTGGTGACGAGCCACCGGGCGTACCTGTCCAGTGACGCCGAGGCCAGCAGCCGGCGGCGGGTGGCCGAACTCGTGCGGTCTGTGCTGGACGGTGCGACGCCCGTGGTCGGCCGGGTGCCGGGCGAGGAAGGGATCTGATGTCCGCTCACGACGCATCGGAAGATCGCATGCCCGTGATCCTGCTGGACCGGATCGGCCTGTCGTTCTACCAGGATGCCCAGGGTCGCAAGTTCCTGCCAGCCGACCGGTACGCGGTACGGCTGGTCACGACACTGGAAAAGGCTTCCGAGGCGGTCGGGCCCGAGTTGGAGTCGGTGGTCGCGGTGCCCCGGTACGACGAACCCGCGCTCGCCGATGCTGTGCGGTTCCAGGCGTCGTTCGGTGGGACACGACCGGTACGCCTGGTCGCCGTCACCGAGCGGATCCTGCTACTGGCCGCGCAACTACGTGAAGAGCTCGGCATTCCGGGGCAGTCGGTCGACGAGACCCTGCTGTTCCGGGACAAGATCATGATGAAGGAGCACCTGCGCGACCGCGGCATCCGGGTACCGGAGTTCGCTCCGTTCTCCGTGGCCGCAGCCGTTGACCTACTTCGCACCCATGGTCGGGTCGTCGCCAAGCCCCGCCTGGGTGCGGGAGCGGTGGATGTCACCATACTCACCACGGCCGGAGAGGTCGGTGGCTTCGCCGAGTCGTTTCGAGACCGGCTTGAGGAGTTCGAGGTGGAGCAGTTCATCGACGGTGAACTGTTCCACGTGGACAGTGTCGTACAGGACGCCAAGGTCGTGGTCGCGGTGGCCGCACGTTACCTCGACCCGACCACCTCCTACCTGACGCTGGCGCCGAGCCGGGACATCTCGGTACCACCGGGCCAACTGCTCGATCGCCTGCTGGACTTCAATCAGCGGGTGATCGCGTGCTATCCGGAATTCACCGGAGTGACCCATCATGAGATGTTCGTCGCGGGTGACGAAATCTACTTCTGCGAGATCGGTGCCCGGGCCGGTGGCGGCGGGGTGATCGCAGCGTTCCTCTCCCGTACCGGGATCAACCTCGATGAGGCGGTGGTGCAGGCACAACTGCATGGGACGGTCCCGACCAGCCGCCCACCGGCCGAACACTACACGGGCTTCGTCGTCATCTACTGCGGGCCGGGTGTGCTGCGTGAACCGGTCCGGGTTCCTGAGGAGCCCTGGATTCTCGAAGCGCAGATTCTGGCTGAGCCGGGCGACCTTCTGTCGGCACCGGCGAACTGCAACGACGCCATCGCCATCGTGTCCGTGCGAGGCGACTCCGAACAGGAGGTTCTCGATCGCCTGGCCATCGTCACCGAACTGGTGACCTCGGCGGTGACGACAGCTGCCTGACCTGGTGTATCGCTGACTAGTGTATTGCAACATCCGATGCGTGTGCTAACGGGGAGTGAGCATGGACGTCAAGGTGGGAACCGCGGCGGCTCGGATATTCAACTCGGCGGTGGCGGCTGCGGCCGTCGGCGCGGCCTGGGAGCTGGGAGCACTCGACGAGCTGCATGACCACCACAAGCTGGACATCGATGAATTCGCGGAGGCGAGGTCGCTCGACCTGGAAGCCACGCTCGCGATGTTCTACGCACTGTCCACTGTGGACATTGTGGAACGACACGGCACGGTGGTACTGCCGGGGCCCGTCTTCGAAGAGGTGTGTGCGACCAGGTCGTTGTTTCACTGGCTGACCCAGGGAAGTGGCGAGTTGTTCCGACGGATGCCGGCATTGCTGCCGCGCGACAACCGGAGGGGAGCCTTCTACACCCGGGACGCGGCCGCGATCAGCTACGCCTGTCGCGAAATCAACGCCAACTTCTTCGACCCGGCGTTCTGGCGGGTCATGGAGGGCCTCGATATCGGCTTTTCGATGGTGGCTGATCTCGGCAGTGGCAGCGGCGAGCGCCTGTTGCAGATCGTCAAGCGGTATCCGCACGTACGCGGCCTCGGGCTCGACGTCGCTCCGGCTGCCCTGGCCTTCGCCGAAGCCGAGGTCAGAAGTGCCGGCCTGGGCGACCGGGTGACATTCGTCGAGGCGGACGCGCGATCATTGACGCCCAGACCGGAGTATGCCCCGGTGGAGTTGCTGACCTGCTTCATGATGGGGCACGACTTCTGGCCCCGGGAGAACTGCGTCGCGTCGCTGCGCCGGCTCCGGGAGGCGTTTCCCAACGCGCGGCGGTTCCTGCTCGGCGATACCGCGCGAACCGCTGGCATACCCGACAACGAGGTCCCGGTGTTCACCCTGGGCTTCGAAGTCGGCCATGCGCTGATGGGTGTCTATCTGCCTACGTTGCAGGAGTGGGACACTGTCTTCGCCGACGGCGGCTGGACGTGCCTGCGCCGACGTGTCATCGAAACCCCCGCCGCGTCGGCCATCTTTGAGCTGGAGCCACGTCGGTGACCGGTCACCAGGACGAACCGGTCCACGCGGAGGCGCCAGCCAGCCCGCAGGCCACATAGCATGAAACTCCTGACCATGCTAGTGTCCTGCGTCATTAGTTCCTTTACTAAATCTGCGAGCTGCATCCGGTCCCAGCCAACGGAAACTGGTGGTAAAATATGTAAATGAATTTAAGGCGCAGGACACTAGCCCGACGTGGGACGCCTCGCCCGGCCAAGGATGTGTGCACTCGTGGGATGCCGGCCACGGTGCTGCGGAAAGACAAACGCGAAGGATCCCTCGATGGAGAATCCGGCATCGCGGATGGCGGAGACGATATCGCGACCCGTGCGACAACCCCCGTTGAGCAACGGCCAGACCCGTCGCATCTGCCAGGCGTTGCAACCGCCGTAGCCGGGGCTGGTCCGCCCGCACGTGTTCGAGAAATCGGGCCGGTTTCGGTGGGTGGGCATGCCTGTTGTGCCGAGTGTCGTCTCGGTGGGCGCCGTTCTCCAGGCGGGTGGGGGTGTGCTGTGGGTTCGGTGGGTGGCGCGGGGTTCAGGTGGGGGTTGGTATCGCCAGCAGGCGCCCGAAGGTGGCTTGGATGTGATGGGTCCAGGGCCAATGGGGTGGGAAGTTCAGCCGGCGGCGCCGGCCGCCGTGGGTGAGGGTGGCCGGGGTGTGGAGCACGGTGTACTGGAGGGTGGCTGGTTCGGCGTGGGCCAGGTGGCCGTCGCAGCCGAGGAGTTGGAGCCAGGCGATCAGGTCGCAGGCGATGGCCTGGGTGCGGTACCAGGCGGTGTTGGCGGCGAAGTGTTGGGAGGGTAGCCGGTCGGCGCCGGTGTCGTTGCCGACCCGGAAGTGGTCTTCGACTCGGGCGTGGACCCGGTGCCGGGCGTCGAGGCGGGCGGCGACTTCGTGCGGGTCTTCGCCGGGTTGGGCTGGGGGCTGTTGGTGGCGAAGGCTTCGTAGCGCCCAACCGGCGGGGCGGGTCTGTAGGTCGAGTTCGAGTTGTTCGATGCCGGGCAGGGGTTTCGGGGTGGTCTCGCGCAGTGGTTTGACCCGGCGGGCGAACACCTGCTGCCCGGTGGGCCAGGTGTGCAGGTGGGGTAGCAGGGTGGTGATGTCGGCGACCTCGCCGACGGTGTCGGGGGCCGGATTCGGTGTCCGGGGTGGCGGGGATGCCGGGTGCGCCGTCGGTG
>WNGL01000497.1_pt1 | contig 57816 bp, 56 predicted proteins | sample 5400591 | NCBI WGS metagenome assembly WNGL01 (sample SAMN13153377, study PRJNA577476) | soil metagenome | isolation source: 80 cm soil or saprolite under Garry oak tree replicate 1 | place: USA:California | collected 2016-06-15 | reverse complement strand
CTTTTCGCGTGGTATGTCGCGTTCGGCCGTTTCGGCACCCATCCCAACCCGCAGCCGACCGCCGCCAACCTCCTCATCGACCCCCTGTACCTGTTGTGGGGCTTGAGCCAGAGCCTCGCTGGGCTCATCGGGGAGGGCGGCTGGGTGGGCGTGCCGCTACTCGTGGCGGGGATCATCGCCCTGGCCTGGCACTGGAAACGCCGTGGTGCAGATCCGTTCTCTCTCGCCGTGGCGGCCGGCCTCGTGGCTTTTTCCTCGTCACAGGCCTGACCCGGGCCCAGCTCGGCTACCAGCAGTCAGGCGCCTCGCGGTACGTCTATGTCGGCGCGGTGATGTGGCTGATCCTGCTCGCGGAGGTCGCCCGGGAGCTGCCCTGGCGCCGTACGTGGCGGCCGGCGCTCGCCGCCCTGCTGTTTCTCGCTTGCTTCAACAGCGCCGTCCTCCTTTTCGCGTACGCTACCGCTAAATCCCAGCAGATGGAGCGCCAGGTGGCGGACCTGCAGGCCCTGGCGGCCGAGCGCGGCGATCCGTGTCTCGACCCCGCCGCCCACGCCGACCTGCTCGTCATGCCGCAGCTGATCCCGCCCGCCTACTACCGGGCGGTCGCGCGTTACGGGGACCCGGTGGCCGGCCTCCCCGTGCGCGACAGGGCCGATTTCGAGGCCGCCCGAGCCAACCTGCGCAAGGCCAGGTGTTAAAGCTTCCTAAGATTGAGCACAGTGCCCGATTTCGATTTCGACGTCGCCATCCTGGGCGGGGGGATGGGCGGTTATCCCGCCGCCATCCGCGCCTCGCAGCTGGGGCTCAAGGTCGCCCTCATCGAATCAGACAAGCTCGGGGGGACCTGCCTGCACATCGGCTGCATTCCGACCAAGGCGCTGCTCGAGTCGTCTGAGCTCTACCACCGGGTCGCCACCCGGGGCGTCGAGTTCGGCCTGAAAGCGGAGGTCGTCGGCTACGACTACCCCAAGATCGCGCAGCGCCGCGACGCCGTCGTCGGCCAGCTCTACAAGGGCGTCCAGTACCTGATGAAGAAGAACAAGATCGAGGTGATCCAGGGTCGAGGCCGGCTCCGCGATCGCAACTCGATCGATGTCAACGGCAAACAGGTCAAGGCCCAAAACCTCATCATCGCGACCGGCTCCAGCGTGAAGACCCTGCCGGGTCTCGAGCTCGACGGCCAGTACATCATCTCGTCCGACGATGCGGTCCTTGCCAAAGACGTCCCCGAGTCGATCTGCATCATCGGCGCGGGCGCCGTCGGTGTCGAGTTCGCGACGTTCTACAGCGAGCTTGGCGTCAAGGTCACGCTGCTCGAGGCGCTCGACCGGCTCGTCCCGCTCGAGGATGAGGAAGTGTCGAAAGAGCTGCTCTCCTCATTCAAGAAGGCCGGCATCGACGTCCGCGTCGGTGTCAAGGTCAGCGGCGCGCGAAAAGCTCGCGATGGTGTGAGCGTCGACACCGACCAAGGTGAGGTCTGGGCGAAGCAGCTCCTGGTCGCGGTCGGCCGGGCCGCCATGTCGAAGGAGCTCGGCCTCGAGCAGCTCGGCGTGGAGACGCACCCGAACGGGTTCATCAAAGTCGACGAATGGATGCGGACTTCGGCCGAGTCGATCCACTCAATTGGCGACGTGGTGGGTGGCTACCTGCTGGCACATGCGGCGTCACACGAGGGAATCGTCGCGGCGGAGGACATCGCGGGGCAGCGCACGGCTCCGATGGAGCAGGAGCTGGTCACGCGATGCACCTACTCTCACCCGCAGATCGCTTCCGTCGGTTTGACCGAAAAGCAGGCGCGGGACAGAGGAGACGATGTGAAAGTTGGGCGCATGCCGTTCTCCGCCATCGGCCGGGCCCAGATCCATGGCGACACGGCGGGTTTCGTGAAGATCGTCTCTGACGCCAAAACCGGCCAGATGCTTGGCACCCACATCATCGGGGCTGAGGCGACAGAGCTGATCGCCGAACCTGCGCTGACGCAGCTCTTCCAGGGCGACGCCTGGGAGCTTGGGCGCAACATCCATCCGCATCCGACGCTGAGCGAGGCAGTGATGGAGGCGGCGATGGCCGTCGACGGCCACGCCATCCACTTCTAGAACCGCGATGGCGCAAAAGACGCAGACCAAAGGTCCTTCCTTCAGCCCCGACTGGCGCTTTCAGGAACCGGTCGCGTGGCGCGACACCGACCTCGACGAGAACGTCCTCACCGAGTGGTTCCACTACATGCTGCTGGGCCGCCAGGTCGACTACCGCTTCCAGGTCCTGAACCGTCAGGGCCGCGCACCGTTCATCATCTCGTGCGCGGGCCACGAGGCGGCGCAGATCGGCGTCGGCTGGCCGCTCAAGCCCAAGTACGACTGGCTTGCGCCCTACTACCGCGACGTCGTGCTGTGCATGCGCATGGGGGTCACGCCACTCGACCTCATGCTCTCCGTGCTGGCCAAGGCAGGGGACCGCGCGTCGGGCGGCAAGCAGACGCCCGGTCACTTCTCGGACTCGCGGTTGAACATCACGTCGGGTGGATCGCCCGTCGCGACCCAGATGGTGCGCGGGGCCGGCGTGGCCTACGCGCTGAAGATGAACGGCACCGACAAGGTCATGCTCACCTGCTACGGCGAGGGCGCAGGCGCCGAGGGCGATGCTCACGAGGCGCTCAACTTCGCCGCGATCTACAAGCTGCCGGAGGTCTTCGTCTGCGAGAACAACGGTTTCGCGATCTCCACACCGTTCCGCAAGGAGTACGCGATCGAGTACGTCGCGCAGCGCGCCGCGGGGTACGGATTCCCCGGCGTCACCGTCGACGGCCGCGACCCGGTGACCTGCTACGTGGTCGCGAAGGAGGCCATCGCGCGTGCACGGGCGGGTGACGGGCCAACCCTCATCGAGTGCCTCGTCGATCGGCTGGGCGCGCACTCGTCCGAGGATGATCAGCGTCGCTACCGCTCCCAAGAAGAGATCGACAAGCTCGCGCAGACCGACTGCCTCGAGCGGTTCAGGAAGCAGCTCATCGAAGAGGGCGTTCTCAAGGCGAAGCAGGTCACGGAGTACGAGGAGCAGGTCAAAGAGGAAGTCACGGCCGCCACCACGCAGGGCATGCAGGCGGACGACCCGCGTCCCGAGGACGCGCTCACGAACGTTTATGCAATCGAAGCGCCTAAGGCGATCGAGCCTGCGGCGGGTGTCGAGACCGAAGAGATGAACATGGTCGCGGCGCTTCGGTCGGCGCTGGCCGAGGAGATGGAGCGCGACGAGCGCGTGATGGTGATGGGAGAGGACGTCGGCAAGAAGGGCGGCGTTTTCCTCGTCACCGACGGGTTGCGCAACCGCTTCGGCGAGGCTCGCGTGATCGACACACCTCTCGCCGAGTCGTCGATCGCGGGCGTCGCGTTGGGACTGGCCATCGCGGGCAAGCGCCCCGTGGCGGAGATGCAGTTCACCGACTTCGCGCACATGGCGTTCAACTCCATCACCAACGAGATCGCCAAGTATCGCTACCGCAGCGACGGCGACTGGTCGGTGCCGCTGGTGGTGCGCGCGCCGATGGGCGGGCACGCGCACGGTGCTCTCTATCACTCGCAGTCGATCGAGGCGCGCTTCGCCACGCCTGGCTTGAAGATCGTCATCCCGTCGAGCCCCTACGAGGCGAAGGGGCTCCTGTTGGCCGCGATCCGCGACCCGGACCCGGTCCTCTTTTTCGAGCACAAGCGCCTCTACCGGATGTTCAAGGAGCCGGTGCCCAAGGGCGAGTACCTCATCCCGCTGCAGAAGGCACGCACCTTCCGCGAAGGGAAGGACATATCAGTCCTCTGCTATGGCCTGATGGTGCACTACGCCGCCGAGGCGGCCAAAAACCTCGAGGCCGAGGGCGTGAGCGTCGAGATCATCGACCTGCGCACCGTCTATCCGCTGGACAAGGAGGCGATCGTCGCCTCCGCGCGCAAGACAGGCAAATGCCTGGTTCTGTACGAGGACAACTTCAGCGTCTCAGTCGGGTCGGAGGTCGCGGCGCTGATCGCCGATGAGGCGTGGCGCTGGCTCGACGCTCCGGTCAAGCGCTTTGGCGGTCTCGACGTACCGTCGATGCCGTACGCGGTCCCGATGGAAGAGTTTTTCATGCCCACACCGGAAAAGATCACGCGAGCGTTGAAGGAGCTCGCGGCTTACTGAGATGGCCGGCAAAACCACAAGGGTCGTGATGCCGCAGCTCGGTGAGTCGGTGCACGAGGGCACCATCTCGAAGTGGCTGGTCAAGCCCGGCGACAGGGTGGTGGAGTTCGAGCCGATGCTCGAGGTCGACACGGACAAGGTCAACGCCGAGGTGCCCGCGCCGGTCTCGGGCATCCTGCGCGAGATCCTGGCCAAGGAAGGCGAGACGGTGCAAGCGGGCGCCGAGATAGCGGTGGTCGAGACAGGCGACGGGCTCCTCCCCACTGGTGGGGAGGTGGCGGCGAAGGCGCCGGAGGGGCTGGATACAAAACCCCCACGGACGCCCGACACGCAAGCGGCAGAGGCACCAGCCCCTCCGCCGGCTGCGCCGGCACCTCCCCCTGAAGGGGGAGGAGAGCACCGCTTCTCGCCCGGCGTCCAGATGGCCGCCTCCGACCTCAAGGTCGACCTCTCGAAGGTCAGCGGCACCGGTCTGGGCGGCCGCGTAACCAAAAAGGACGTGGAGGAATACGCGGCGAAAGCCAAGGCCGCGCCGAGCGCGTCGCCGACGCCGGCTCCCGTCAAGCCTGGCGAGGGCGACCAGGTCGTCCAGCTCACGCGCGTCCGCCGCCTGATCGCCGAGAACATGACCCGTTCCAAGCACACGATCCCCCACGCCTGGCAGACGCAGGAAACCGACATGTCGGGCGTGGTCGCCAACCGAAACGCCAACAAGGCCGCGTTCCAGAAGCAGGAGGGTTTCTCGCTGACCTACCTGCCGTATGTGATGGCCGCGACGATCTCGGCGCTGCGCGAGCATCCGGAGGTCAACTCGACCTTCAACGAGACCGAGCTCATCGTCCACCGCGACATCAACCTGGGCATCTCGGTCGGGCTCGAAGACACCCTCCTGGTGCCTGTTGTGCGCAACGCGGACAGCCTTTCGATCGCCGGTCTCGCCCGCGCCGTCAACGACCTCGCGACGCGAGCGCGCAGCAAGCAGCTCAAGGCCGACGACCTCTCGGGTGGCACATTCACGGTGAACAACTCGGGCACCTTCGGCACCCTGTTCAGCTATTCGGTGATCAACCCGGGCCAGGCGGGGATCATGACGATGGAGGCGATCGTGGAGCGGCCTGTCGCGGTCCAGGGAATGATCGGCATCAAGCCGATGATGTATCTGTGCTTCTCATTCGATCATCGAGTGCTGGACGGCTTGCAGGCTGCGCGCTTCTTGACGTCGTGTCGGAAGTGGCTGGAAGCGGTGACGGTGGAGAGTCCGGTCTACTGACCGAACCCGCGACGAGGATGACCAGCCAGACGACATCCCACAAGAGCTGAGGGATCGGCTGACCGAGCGTGATGAGCTGCATGGTCAGAACCCCGCTCAGCAGCCATACCCGATGCCAGACCGGCGGCGACGTGCGCAGCACCAGCCACGCAGCCAGCACCAGCAGGCTGTAGTCCGGCTGATGGAGATGGAACGCCGACGCCACCGAGCCGATCAAGCCCGCGGCAAATACGACGTCGACATCCTTCCGCCGGCGATACGCGATGAAGATGGCAACCGCGGCCAGCAGCGCCTCCACACCATAGGTGACAGGTCCTCGGCCGAACAGTCGCGCCATCGTGAAGAAGGAATGTCCGGCGTCCGACTGCACGTACTGGATTGTGCTCAACCACGACGCGACGCCTGACTGCCCAAGCACGGCGAGCTCTGCCAACCCCACCACAGCGGACGCGATCACAAACGCGGCGAACACCCGGAATCGGCCGCTCACCAAAAGCGCAAGCGGCACAAGGATCACGATGTTCGGCTTGAGTGCGACGGCCAGCGCGAGCGCGACGCCTGCCGCAACCGGGCGGCCACGCTGGGTCAGGAACCAGGACAGGGCGACGAGGGCCAGGATCTCCAGCGACGGCTGGCCCCAGTAGAGGGACTCCATCACCGGCCAGACGGTGAGCGCGAGGAGAAGCAACGAGACCTTGGCCAGGCCGCGATACGGAGCGACGAGGTACCAGGCGAGGACCAATGCGCCGAGCGAGACCACCGTCCACACCAGGTAGGCGACGGGCAGGGGCAGCGTGGTCAGGGGCGCGACGATCCAGGCGAAAACCGGCGGGTTGATGAAGGCCGATCGCGAGTCGACGAACCTCTCGGTGGCCGGGAAGCCGGTCGACAGCGCACGGAGGACGCTGACGTCATAGATGCTCGACCAGCCCTTCTGCAGGCCCGCCTGGGCCGCGACGTAGAAGATCCGGAAATCGAGATGGACCGGGTTGAGCGCGAAGAGGACAGTCCAGCGTCCGAGGTCATAGACCGCACCCCAGAACGCAGCCATCGCCAGCGCGGCGAGCCACAGCGGCGGCCGGCGGGACTCAGCGCCGGACGAGGAGCTGGTAATCGCCATATGTGCCGCCGTCGGTCAAGTTCTGCTCGATGAAATCGACTACCGGCTGGCGCGGCACGGGGCGGCCTTGCGCCCAGAAGTCGATGATCGCCTGGTTCTTCACGACGCACAGGCGGGAGCGCGTGCTGAGCTGCCGCACGATCGCCTGCTGGTCCGTAGCATCCGGGGTAAGCCACCACACCCCGTAGCGCAGGTCGGTCGGCGGCTTTTCACCCGTCCACACGTAGAAGCTGTTCATGCCCGGGAACGTGACGAAGCTCGAGCAGTCGTGGTCGATTGCGGTGACCAGCGCGCGCAGCTGTGCGGCCTGCTGCGGCTGCATGCGAACGGATTCGGCTCCTGGCAGACCGGACGGTGTTGCGGCAGCGAACTGCGATGTGGCGAGGAAGGCTTGCAGCGCCAGCGCGACGATGGAAAAGATCAACGTCGCCGGCGCAAACCGCAGCGCGCCTCTCGTGCGAAGCCCGTTGATTCCATCGTTGAGGACGGTCGCTCCGACCGGGACCATGAGCAGCGCCGCAATGGAAAGCTGGGTTCCGGCCACCGGATAGGCCTGGAGGCTCTCCATCACGGCCAGGGTGGGCAGCAGCAGGCGGTGGTAGGACACAGGCTGGTCGCGCGGGCCCAGGGCCGCGATCCACGCGAGGGGCAGGCCGAGCAGGAACACGGAGCTGGGCAGCAGAAGGACCGACAGCAAGATGAACAGGCCCGTGGCGACGCGGGCCAGGTCCGGAATCGGGCGCGTGGCCCGAGCTCGAAGGAACGCGAGGCACGCGATTAGCGAGAGGGCCGCCCACACGTCGGCCACCGGGTTGATGTTGACCGGCCAGGTGAACAGCTGGGGGAATCGGACGGCGCTCACCACGAGCCCGTTCCAGAGGTCGGAGGGATGCGTGCCGCCGGCCAGCGCCACCGTCAGCGAGGCCGCGATCGTGACGCCGGCGCCAAGGATCAACCAGCCGGAACGCGGCGAGTGCCTCAGCCGCGGCGTGGCCATGCCCGCGAAGCCGACGGCGGCAGCCGAGAGGCTCGTCATGAACGCGAGCTCGAGCACCCATCCGCGGCCCAGGAGGTCCCCCATGAGCCCGAATGGCGCCAGCGTTATGACACCCGCCATCGCGGGCGCCGCGAAGCGCCGCCACCGAGGGGGCAGGCCGTAGGCCCAAGCTAAAACCAGGGCCAGCACAGCGAACGCGCCGACGTTGATCTTCACCAGGCAGAGAGCGCCCACCAGCGCTCCGATGGCCGCGGCGGCAGCGCGGGGGCACGTCCCTGTGATGGTCGCCGCGAGCGCCAGCCCGAGGAGGAGCAGGCTGATCAGGCCGTAGGTGGCCATCGGCTCCTGAGACAGGGATGTGAGCAGGGTGAACGTCGCGACCTGCGCCGCCAGGCTGAGCCAGAGGTTGTGGGTGAGTCGATAAGCGACGATCGCTGCGAGCACGCCGGCGATCAGCCAGATGACCAGAGTCACGAAACGGCCGCTGTCATTGGTCGGCGCGACACCGAGCAGCTTGAAGAGGCCACCCATGACCTCGTAATAGAACGGCCCGTAATAAGAGTTGTTCGGCGTGAGCAGCGGTTGTCCGGAAAGGTAGTCGCGCAGGGTGATGAGGAACGAGCCCTCGTCGTCATAGGCGCGAAATGCACCGAACATCGAGAGATAGCTGACCGGTGCAAGCACGAAGGTGGCCGCGGTGAACGCCAGCGCAGTCGTGTATCTCGCCGCGCCCGCGCGCGTCGCCGGGATCTGTTCAACGGTGTGCGGCCGGGTCAGGAGAGCCACTTCACGATCCTCAGCGCGCCAAGACCGGACACCGTTCGGTGCGGGGAGGCCCCCTGCCCTGTCGACAGCTCGTCTAAATGCTCGACATAGAACTGATAGGCGCGCCAGAGCATCTCTGTGTTCCCGATGGTCGGACGCCATCCGGTTGCAGTCCGCAATCGGGTGGTGTCGAACACGAAGCTCGACGCGATCATCCGGTAGTGGTAGGGGCCGAGAGGGGATAGCCCCATCAAGCTCAGCAGCCTCAAGGCGGCGATCGCCGGCCTTCGTGGCAGCTGCGTGAGCCGCGCTTTCGTGCCCGCTCGCTGGATTACGCCGCCGAACATCTCGCGGACCGTGGGCACGCTCTCCGAACCGACGTGAAAGACCCCAGTCGACGAGCTGGCCGCAAGCAGGAGGCACGCCTGAGCCAGGTCCTCCGCGCTGATGAACTGGTACCGATTGCCGCCGTCACCGACGAGCCATACCCTCCGGCCCTCGTGAATGAATTCGAAGAGGATGCTCAACAGGCCCAGCCGGCCGGCCGCAACGATGGTGGGAGTTCTGATGATCTTCACGGGGAGCTGGGCGGACAGCGACTGAAGATGCTGCTCCGCGACCAGCTTCGACCTTCCGTAGATCTCAACCGGGGCTGGGACGTCGTTCTCGGTCACCGGCCTTTTCCAGCTCGTGCTCCACAGGCAATTGCTCGAGATGAAGACCAACGCCTTCACGCCTGCATCGATGGCTGCTTGCGCCACGTTCGCTGTTCCATCGACGTTGGTGCTCCACAGGTCTGCGCGATGTTGCCGATCATGGGCAAGCACCGCCGCGCAGTGAAAAATTGCGTCGGGCTTGAACTCGGCCACCGTCTTTTCAACGGCGATCGCATCGCGTATGTCGATCGTTTTGGGCATGTAGCCGGGCTGTTGGACATCGGGCAGGCGGTCGACGCCGGCCACCTCCCAGCCCTCGCTCAGCAAACGGTCCTTGAGAAGACCCCCAAAAAATCCAGCCGAGCCGGTGACAACTGCCCTCATCCCCGTGACGAAATGGCTAGGTTGCCCTGCCGGCTTCTTCGTCCATGCCCAGGATGCTCAGAAAAAAGCTCGCGAAAATCGTCTGGACGCCCAGCGTGAGCAGCACTGCGGCTGGGATTACCTCGCGCATCGTCATGCGGGGATCGAGCGAACCGAAGCCTTCAGCGCCCCAGCTCGTCACCTCGATGACCGTGCTGGCGATGCCAAGCAGCACCATCAGGGCGCCGACCAGGAGCCCGGTTTCGAGCTTGACGTAGCGGAACATCAGGTCGTAGCTCGGGTTCGGCGGATGGAATCCTCGCTGCATGGCGAACACTTTCGTGAACACCGCAAACACGATCAGCTGGTAGCCGATCAGGCAGGCGAACCCCGCCAGAAGCAGGGTGTGGATGTCGAAAGTCGCGGCACCGATCTGCTTCGGCCCCGTCTCGAGCAATGCGCCGACCACCGCCCCGGCGCCGAACAGAGCGAGCCCTGGATAGAAGAACAGCCACCGCGGGCTGAACAGGAGCATGAAGCGCAGGTGTCGCCAACCGTCCCGCCACGTGCGGAGGTGCGGGGGACGCGAGCGCCCATCGGGACTCAGCGTGACGGGCACCTCGGCGATCTTCATGCGTCGCATCGAGGCCTTGATCACCATCTCGCTAGCAAACTCCATGCCGGCCGCGCGCAGTCGAAGCTTTTCGATCGCCTCTTTGCGAAAGCCGCGCAGCCCGCAGTGCATGTCTCCGACCGGGGTCGAAAAGAAGAGCCTGCTGATGTTGGTGAGCGCCGGGTTGCCGACCCACCTGTGCGACCACACCATCGCGCCGGCGGCGATACCGCCCGAGAAACGATTCCCCATCACCAGGTCGTAGCCCTCGCGCAGCTTGTCGATGAGCGGGCCGATCGACCTGAAGTCGTAGCTGTCGTCAGCGTCGCCCATGATCACGAGATTGCCTCGCGCGGCGTTGATGCCACCGATCAATGCGCTGCCGTATCCCTTGCGCTCGACGTCGACCACCCGCACGCCGAGCTCTTTTGCGATCAGCTGGGAACCGTCGGTGCTTCCGTTGTCGGCCACGATGATCTCCGCGGCCAGGCCATGTTTCTCGATCGCGGCCTGCGCCTTGCGGATGCAGGTGGCGAGAGTCTCCGCCTCGTTGAGGCAGGGCATCACGATCGAAACCTCGATCGCGCTGTCCGACTTGTGCTCGGCCTGCCTTCGGGAACGCTGCGCGACGCTCATGGTTTGGTGCAGCGTAACGCGGGGGGCAGACGTTCTTGCCCAGAAAAGGAATGACCCCGACGGATCGCCTCTCGGGAGCCGGTACATGGCCTTGCGGCCCTGTTCCTGCCCCCTCGAACGTTTCCCTCGGGGCCAGGGTGAAATGTAAGGGCAGCCGGCCAAGCGCGCAAGATCCAAAAGTCAGTTCGCCGCCAACCTATGAGTAGTAGCCATCCGCCCCATTCATGGGGAGGTGGCCCGAAGGGCCGGAGGAGGCCGGATGGCACTGGTAGATGCGAGACTCTTCACGTCGATGCCGCTCAACCTGAAAGAGGCCCAGGACCTGGTGTCCCGCGCGCACGAAAAAGCGGCTGCCCTTGGGATCCGTGTCACGGTTGCCGTGGTCGACGAGGGCGGCCTGCTGATAACCCTCGGTCGGATGGACGGAGCACCTCCCCTGTCGCCTCAGGTCGCCGAGGCCAAGGCGGTCGGAGCGGCCATGCTCTACCGCGACGGCGCAGGGCTGGCGGAGCTCGCGAAGGACCGCCCGGGATTTTTCAGCGTCGCCGACCGCCTGGTGCGGGTGCCGATCGTGCCCGGTCTCGGCTCCGTCCTCATCAGGCGGGACGGGAAGGTGCTGGGGGCTGCCGGTGTCAGCGGCGGACGGCCTGAGCAGGACCTCGAATGCGCGGAGGCCGGCCTCAGCTCAGCCTGACGCGCCGCAGAGGCTCGTAGACCGAACCGCCACGGCCAAGGCGGCTGCGGTACAAGACGAGTTCCTCCGCCCGCCACGCGGGTAGCTCTGGTGGTGGAGGCAGCGCCGGGAGGAGTGCGCCGTCGCGCGGCCTGGCCCGCGCCAGGGTCAGGTGGGCGTGATACCGGCGGGCATCGGCCTCGAGGCCCGCGCGGACGGACTCGGCCTCGACCTGGGCCGCCAGGGTTGTGATGCCCTCCGAACCGGCGTGGAGGCCGAGCCAAACCACGCGTGCCGTCCGGCCTCTCTTGAAGGTCCCGAGATCGCCCAGCTCCAGGTCGAAGGCGGACAAACCGGCGGCGGCCAGGCGATCCGCGATTCCCTCGGCAAGCTCCGGCTCGACGTGGCCCAGGAAGCGAATCGTCAGGTGCAGGTTGGCCGCCGGCGTCCAGCGAAAGTCCGGCGCTCGCGTCGCGCACACGGTCAGATAGCGGTCGAGGAACTCGCGGTGTGCCTCAGGCAGCGGCAGCCCGAAGAACGTCCGGACTCTTAGCGGCCCGTTCTCGGTCTCTTCGCCCAGTTGACCGGCGCCCACGAGCTCGGCGCGCTGGGGCGCCAGCTGAAATGCGAGCTGACCGAATCGATGCCCGCCGCGAGGTTGTCCGCCTGGATCATGTTGACCTCGTCGCGCGTGATCGGCGGATTCTTGGATATGGCTTCCAGCGCAATGGCCGGAATCGCGACCAGCGGCACCGGGAGCTTGAGCTTTGCCTTCTTGATGCCGCGAGCCTGCAGGAACCAGTCGAACATCGTCTCGTAGGTCACGACCTCGGGCCCCCCAAGCTCGACGATATGGCCCAGGAGCTCAGGCTTTGCCACCGTTTCGACGATGCACCGGGCGGCATCGTCGCGCAGGATCGGCTGCAGCTTCGCCTGGCCGTTGCCGGGGATGACCGCGAACGGACCGATGAGGGCGCGCTCGAAGTCGTTGAGGATTCCGCCTTCCTCCGCCAGGACAAACGAGAAGCGCAGGATCGTGCCGGCCACGCCGGTCTTGGCGAGCTCCTGCTCCCCCATCCACCGCGACGTGAAATATCTGTAGTGCGGGTCCAGCTTCGCCCCGATCGCGCTGACCAGGACCACCGACCGCACGCCCGCGGCCTTGGCGGCCTGGCCCAGGATGCGCGGGCCGTCGACGTTGACCGCGAGGTATGACTGCGGGCGGTTCCGACGGACCGCGACCAGGCTGATGACGTGCTCGACGCCCTGCGCCGCCTGGGTGACCGACGATGGGTTGAGCGCGTCGCCGACGACGACCTGGGCGCCCCGCACCTTGAACGCGGCGGCCTTCATGGGGTCGCGTACGAGCACCCGGAGCTGATGCCCGCCGTCGAGGATCTTGTGGGCCACGCCGCGGCCGACGAACCCGGTCGAGCCGAGGAGGAGGATGCGTGCCACGGGTCAGAATCGTAAATCAGGCGATACTGAAGGCCGGTGGTTGGGTATCTCGCTAGCCCGGCTCCCACTACGGGTGGAACCTTTTCCAGCCCGCTTCTGCTGGGCGTCTTCGCGTTCTTGCTCGGCATCGGCGCGATCGCGGCGGCGGTGCGCCGGCGGCGCGGGAAGATGGGGTATCCGGAGACCTACGCCGCGTCGGGTGGCATCGCCTACACGATCGTCCAGATCGGCTGCGGCGTGGTCCTGCTGGCCGGCGGAGCAGGCCTGATCACCCTGGCGGTGATCTTCAAGAAATAAAGTCTCCTCCCGATCCGTGGGGAGGTGGCCCGAAGGGCCGGCGGGGCTGACCCAAAATCAGATCACGTTGCGCTCATGCACGAGCGAACCCTGGCCAAACCTTGTGAAGGCAAACGGGCTGATGTCGATCTCAGATTGGTGCTCGAGCAGCAGCTGCGCGAGCAACAGGGCCGCCGCCGGTGCCTGCATGAACCCATGGCCGCTGAAGCCTGCTGCGCACCAAAACCCCTCCAGCTCAGGCACCGGGCCCAGGATCGCCTGGTGGTCCGGCGTCGTCTCGTAAAGGCCAGCCCAGGCGGTCTTGATCCCGGCCGAGGCCAGGGCCGGCGCCCGCCGCGCGGCCTGCTCGAACATCTTCTCCAGGAACTCCCAGCTCACGTCCGTCACGTAACCCGGCGGCTCGGCCCGATCGCTCATCCCGATGAGGACCCCATCCCCCTCGGGGTGGAAGTAGAGCGACGTCTGAAAGTCCACGGTCATCGGGATGTTGCGCGGGACCGCCGGAAACGTGCCGGTCACCGCGATGTGGCGCCGGTACGGCAGGACCGGGATTTCCAACCCCGCCATGCGACCGATCGAGGCTGACCACGCGCCCGCGCAGTTGAAGACCACACGGGTCGCTATATCGCCCACCGACGTGCGAACGCCCTGGACGCGGCCACCGCCGACGTCGATCCCCACGACCTCCACGCCTTCCTTGAGGCGCGCCCCGCGGCGGCGTGCGGCCGACGCGTAGCCCGATGTCACGTCGGCGGGACTTGCGATGCCGTCGGTCGGGCAGTACGTGCAGCCGAGCACGTCGTCGACGTTTAGGACCGGAACCATCTTCGCTGCCTCAGCAGAATCGACCCAGCGCGCCTCGGTCAACCCCACGCTGTGCCACATCTCCATGTTGTGGCGGAAGTCTTCGACCTGCTGCGGCAGCGTGAGCACGAACAGGTAGCCGAGCTGCCGAAAGTCCGCTGGGTGTCCGGTCTCCGCCTCGAAGTCTTCGAACATACGCACCGACAATCTCTGCAGCCTTACGTTGGCCGGCATCGAGAACTGTTGGCGCACGCCACCCGCGCACTTGCCGGTCGACTGTGAGCCAAGGGTTTCGCGCTCGAGCAGGATGACGTCGACGTCGCGCTTGGCCAGTTGATAAGCCAGCGCGCAGCCCATGATGCCGCCGCCGGCGATGACTACGTCAGCGCTTTCCACGCAGCTCTGACAGAGATGTCTCGCGCGCGGACTTCACCATGCCCCACACCTCGAAGATCATCTTGAGCGCGGCGAGGGTCGTGATATCCCCATTGTCGAATGGCGGCGAGACCTCCACGATGTCGAGACCCACGAGTCGAGACATCTGCGTCGCGCTCTTCAAGAGCTCCAGCGCCTGGCGACTCGACAGGCCACCCGACGAAGGGATCTCAGTGCCCGGAGCAAACGCCGGGTCGAGGACGTCGATGTCGAACGAGATGTGGACCTCTTTGCCGCCAAGAGCCTCGGCGAGCTTGCGCGCTGCGCCGCCGGGGTCGCGCGCGATCTCCACTGACGAAACCAGCAGCACCTTGTTGGCGGCGATGAAGTCGAGCTCCTCCGGGTCGTAGTCGCGGCCGCCCGCGATGGCGACGCGCGACGGCTCGATGCCCGAGGCCTCGAGCGCACGGCGCAGCGCGCAGCCGCAGGTCCAGTGGCCGCCCCGCGAAAAATCGCACAGGTCGGGGTGCGCGTCGACCCACAGCACGCGGAGCCCCGGATGTCTGCGCACCTGCGCCGCCAGCGTCGCGATGGCGGTGCAGTGGTCGCCGCCAAGGACCGTCAAGAACGCTTCCGGAGGAACCTTGGCCAAACGCTGCATCGGCTCCATCCAGCCGGCCTCGATGTCGTCGCCCGCTTCGAGGTCGCCGATGTCCTGGACGCGCAGGCCGGTCAGCAGGTGACCCTCTTCGGTCACCGGGGGCATCACGGCTGAGAGCTGCCGGATCCTCTGCGGCGCCAGGGCAGCGCCCTTCCGGTACACGGCAGAGCCGTCGTAGGCGATGCCGGCCACCACGACGTCAGAGGGGTCGCCCCCCACCAACCCTCCCCACGGACGAAGGCCGTCGAGGTTCATGCCTTCCTGTGCTCCGGCACCTTGAGGATGCTAAGCGACCCGATCACGAACCAGACCACGAAGACGGCAAAGACCACGGGAAAGCCGCCCGGAAGCCCGAGCAGCTTTGGCCCGGCATTGAACGTGTCGAGGATGGGCCCGCCGATGAAGACGGCGATGATGCCCGCACCGGCTGTCGCGATGTTCGAGAAGCCCATGTAAAGGCCGCCCTCGTTCGGCGGAATGATGTCCTGGATGAAAGCCCAATCCACGGAGAAGAAAACCCCAAGTCCGAGCCCGACGACCAGTCCGGTAAGCGTGGCCTGGGCGGCCAGCTCCGGGACCTTCAGGAAGTGGCCAAGAGGCGACAGTAGGGCCTCCGGCACCCACCTGTAGTGACTGAACACGAGGACCAGCGTCCCGGCGGCCCCGAAGAGACCGGCCGCGAAGATGAGCGGCCGGCGTCCGGTGCGGTCGGAGAGCCTTGACGCGGGCCACGTGATCAGCGCGGCGACGCCGATCGAAAGTCCCAGCAGCGTGGAGGCCGCGATGGTCGTGGCTTTGCGGTCATGCTGAAAGAAGACGTTGTCGAAGTAGAAGAACGCGAAGTTCTGAAGTCCTCCGAAGCCCATGAAGATCAGCAGCCGCGACGCCATCAGCCACAGGAAGTCCCGATTGCGAAACGGAACGCCGAACGTTTTCGACAGCAGCTCACGCGCGCTGCGAAACTGCCCTTCGATTGGAACCGCTCGGTCAGGGACGGCAAGCACAGTCACGAGCATCGTCGTGACCAGGACCACGAGGATCGATGCAATCGCCGCGCTGCGCCCGAAATGGGCGAGCAGCAGACCCGCGCCGACCGTACCGCTCGCGATGCCGACCAGATTGGCAACGCCGTAGTACCCCGAGGCCGTGCCACGCTGTGGGACGGGCACCACGTCGGGAAGCAGCCCTTGATAGGGGGCCTGCGCAGTGTTGGACGCCAGCTGCAGCAGGAAGTAGCAGGCGACCAGCCACCAGTAGTTGCCGGCGAGCGCGATGCCGATTAGGAAGAGCACATCGCCCGCTGTGCCGGCGGCGATGAAAGGGCGCCGGCGCCCCCATGGCGTGATGGTGCGGTCCGAAATGCCTCCGACGACCGGCTGCCACAGGATCGCCACCAGCGTCCCGAGAGATTTGAGAAAGCTTGCGGCCAGGCCTTCGTGCGCGCGGCCGACGAACTGGATGATCATGTCGGGCAGGATCAGGGCCGTGAGGCTGTTCCACAGGTACCCGATGGCGACCCAGTACAGCGACAGGATGATGAAATCGAGGTGGTTCAGCCGCCTTTGCGGTGCAGCGACCGCCGCGACGGTCAATCGGGCTGGTAAGGCGGGAGCGACTTTTTGACCGGACGGTCTTCGCGATAGCCGAGCGCGTACTCACCCTGCAGGATCGTGTGCACCTCTCGCGTGCCTTCGTAGATGATCGGCGCGCGGGCGTTGCGCAGGAAACGCTCGACGGGATATTCCGCCGAATAGCCGTACGCGCCGTGCACTTCTATCGCGTCGTGCGCGGCGTTGAATGCGGCATCGGTCGCGTACTGCTTGGCCATCGAGACCTGCCGCGTGTGACGCGCGCCTGTGTTCTTCATCCACGCAACCTTGAAATAGAGGAGCCGGCAGATCTCGTAGTCGCGTGACATGCGCGCGATCATCTGCTGCACGAGCTGGTAGCGGCCGATCTCCTGGCCGAAGGTCTTGCGCTCGCGCGCGTACTTGACCGAAGCATCGACGCAGGCGCGAACCGTGCCGGTCGCGCCGGCAGCCACCGTGTAGCGACCGTTGTCGAGGCAGCTCATCGCGATCTTGAAGCCATCGCCCTCGTCACCGATCCGGTTGGCTTCCGGAACTTCGACGTCGCTCATGAAGATCGAGCCTACGTCGCCGGCGCGAATGCCGAGGCGGTCCTCGATGGGTTCGGTGCGCAAGGCCTTGCCGCACGCTTCGCGGTCGAGCATGAAAGCCGACACGCCCTTGCTCCCGGCTTTCGGGTCGGTCTTCGCGAAGACGAGCAGAAAGTCGGCGGTGTCCGCGTCGGAAACCCACACCTTCTGCCCGTTGAGCACGTAGCCGTCGCCGTGGCGTCGCGCGGTCGACTGCATCGACGCCACATCGGAGCCGGCGTTTGGTTCCGTCAGCCCGTAGCACGCGAGCTTCTTCCCCGACGCCATCGGCACGAGCCACTGCTGCTTCTGCTCTTCGGCGGCCCAGGTGTACAGACCCATCCCAACCAGCCCGACGTGGACCGAGAGCACCGTCCGGTACACCGTGTCGACGTACTCGAGCTCTTCGCATACGAGGCCGAGAGCCAGGTAGTCGAGGCCATGGCCGCCGTAGCGCTGCGGGAAGCAGACTCCTGGAAGGCCGAGAGAGGCGAGCTTGGCGAAGATCTCCGGGTCGTGGCGACCGGCGCGGTCGTTGGCCGCGATCTGAGGCGCAAATTCGCGGGCGCAGAAGTCCCGAACCGCCGCAACCAGCTGCTCCTGGTCGGAGCTCAGCGCGAGATCGAGCACGGGACTAAGTTACTTCGTCGGCGAAGGAGTCGCGCAGACGACCGGCGTGGGAGTTGCCTTCGGGGTCGGGGTGGCCTTCGGCGTGGGCGACGGGCAAGCTGGCGTGGGAGTCGCTGAAGGCAGGGGCTTCAGGTCGTTTGGCCCGACGTGGCCGATCAGCGGCAGATGCTGGCCGAAACGAAGGATGAACGGCACGGTCCTCGAGCTGTGCAGCTGCGGCTGGATGAAGTCGCTGTAGATCTGCTGCAGCTGGTGGATGCCGGCCACAGAGTCGATTCGGGCACCGCCGCTCTTGGATGCCTGCGCCTTGAGCGTGGCGAGGTCGGACTTCGAGACCATCGCGGCTGTGATCGGGTTGGACAGAATCTCGTTCTCGAGCTGGTTGACCTGGTTCAAGGTCAGGCTGGCGCTCTTCAGCGCGGGTTGGAAAGCGTTGTCGAGGGTGACCAGAGCCGACGCGGCGAGATAGACCACGACCAAGGTCACCACCACGTGGACGAAGACGCCCAGCAGCCCATCCACCCCACGGATCGCCTCCATGCGGTGAAAGGCCCCGCCGATCGCACCGCCGATCGCTCCCAGGACCACGGCGAGGATCAGGGCAACGAACACGCTCAGCACAGGGGTCAGGTGGAGCAGCTTCTGCATCTCGGTCGTGTACTGGTCGTGGAACCGGAAGATGGCCAGCAAGGTGCCGAAGAAAAAGATCTCTGCCATCAAGGGCTGGATGACGCCGCGCTGGTAACCGGTGATCAGCGCGATCACGAGGACCAGGACGACGAAGATGTCGATGATCACGGGCGCGGGCAATTCTAGTTGACGCGCCCCAGAACTCCGTCTCCAGTCAAGTTCGCCTGGTTCAGTTAGACTCGGAGCGCTCTTGGCCCGAACGATCGCCGTCGCGATGCAGAAGGGCGGGGTTGGCAAGACCACCACCGCCGTCAACCTGGGCGCCGCGCTCGCCGAGCAAGGCCAGCGGGTGCTGCTCATCGACCTGGACGCGCAGGGACACCTGACGCTTTACATGAAGCCGTCCGGCGAGCTCGAGAAGACGATCTACCACCTGCTTGTCGATCCCGAGACAACCGTGACCGACGTGGTGCAGGAGGCGCCCCAGATGGGCGTCCACTACATTCCCGCGGACATCGAGCTGGCCGGCGCCGAAAACCAGTTGATCAACGAGATCGGCCGCGAGAGCATCCTGCGCGACAAGCTCGAGGCGGCGCAGAAGCGCTACGACTTCATCATCATCGACTGCCCGCCATCACTCGACCTGATCGTGATCAATGCCCTCGTCGCCGCCGACGAGGTGCTCGTCCCGCTGCAGGCGGAGTTTCTCGCCCTCAAAGGCATGCAGGAGCTGCTCGTGACTATGGAGCGGGTGAAGCGAAGGCTCAACCCGCGCCTGGAGTTGATCGGCATCCTGCCGACGTTGTACAAGCAACGCGCCCTGCACTCCCAGGAGGTCCTCGCCGCGGTTCGCGAGAAATACGGCAGCAAGGTGTACGACTTCTGGATCACCGACTCGATTCGCTTCGCGGAGACTCCGCTGGCGGGGCAATCGATCCTGACATACGCAAAGGAGTCGGACGGGGCGAGGTCATATCGATTGTTGGCGACGGCTGTAATACAAAACCACCGGGTCCAGGATTAAAGGAACAAGGAAAGCGATGCCAAATTTCAAGCGAGTTGCACTGGTCGGATCTGAGGAGCTATTTCGTCCGACCCGGCCGCAGGTCATCACCGACACCGACGACGTGATCAGGGATGCCGTGGACCGACCCGGGCACGTGAAAGAGGAGCTCGTCCTGAAGACGCTGAACTTCACTCCCGAAGAGATCGACCTGCTTCTGGACGCGGTCCAGATCGCGAAGTATCCGGACCGCCCCCGTGCCAAGCCGGCCCTGGACCGATTCGACTCGCTGGACGCACTCCGCCTGAAGATCCAGGCGGTGGCTGACCAATAAAAGGTCTCCTCCCCGTTCACGGGGAGGTGGCGCTCAGCGCCGGAGGGCAGACCGGAACCCACATCGGCGGATCGCGAATCAGTAGCGCTTCTTAGATCGCCTTCGGAAGTAGCCGTAGATCCAGAAGCTGCAGACCAGCAAGAGCCCGATCGAAAACCCAATTACCGCCGGCTGCTCCACTACTGCAAGTGTGCCGGTTCTGGACGTCCGCCGGATATTCGCGGCATCGACGGGCGGAGCCAAGGAAAGGGTGGTGGCGCAAGGAGGAGCGCAGCCTAAGCTGCGTGACGACGCCGCGCCGGGCCCCTTGACGCAGGCTTCAGCGCGCTAGCGCCCGCCCGTCTAGGACGCGAAGATCCAAGGACCTTCAGAACCGGCACACTTAATACTGACTTGTGAGCAAGCTCTCCATCGTCAAGGTCAAGCTCGACCGCGAGGTGAACTGCTACATCGTCTCGTGCGCGACGACCAAAGAAGCGGTCGTGATCGATCCGGGGCAACCGGCCGAGAAGATCGTCGAGCTGTCCGCGGGGTTGACCGTCAAGCACATCCTGGCGACGCACGGACATCCCGGTCACGTCGGCGGCAAGGATGACGTCAAAGAGGTCACCGGCGGCCAGACAGGAATCCACTCCGCCGACGCAAAGCAGTTCCTGAGGTCCGCCGACCACTACCTCCTCGACGGTGACGAGCTGGACTTCGGCGAGTTCAAGCTCCAGGTCCTGCACACCCCCGGCCACACGCCGGGCAGCGTCTGCTTCGTGGTCGCCAACCACGCGTTCGTCGGCGACACCATCCTGGCCGGCGGGATCGGCCGGCAGACGCCGGAGACCGACCTTCGCCGGCAGATGATGAGCATCGGCACCAAGCTGCTTCGCCTGCCGCCGACCACCGCCCTCTATCCGGGCCACGGGCCCGCGACGAGCCTCGAGCGCGAGCTGGCGCAGAACCCGATCTTCAGGGGCGCGGGCGCTCGGGCCTAGAACTCCTAAGCCTGCGAAGTCAGGCTGAGAAGGATCTTGGTCAGGCTCCCGTCGGTGTTGATCGCCAGCGTGCCGGTGTCGTGAGGGTTGCTCTTTCGGGCGATCGTCGCCGCAAAAGACCCGGCGGTGCTGTTGGTGGGGTTGAGTGTCCAGTCGCCCTGGCCGAACTGCTTAACGTAAAACGCCTGCACCTTGGCGGCCGCATCGAGCGTCTCCCATTCCATTCCCCACGCCATCTGGCCGGTCGATGTGAACGCCGCCCCAGCGGTCAAGCGCGCATTGGAGTAGACCGGCACGTCAGACGGAAAGCTCGCCGGCGTCGGAACCTGGGCGTCCAACGCTCCCGAGGCCCGGGCCAGCGGCGACACAGTCGGGCTGGTGCTGGCCAACGGTGAGGCGCTGGCCTTGCTGCCCATGCCGGGAAGATTCGAGCAGGCGGTCCCGAGAAGCAAAACAGCGATCCCTGCGACCCACAACCGCGACGCATTGCGCAAGACCATCCTCAGGTCAACGCGCGACGAGCGCCGGGCGGACCATCCGCCCCCGAGGCTTGCCGCCCCCCCTCACCGGCTCACCGCGCAGGTAGACCTCGTCGATCGCGAAATCGAACTCGTGGTCGTTCAGGGCGCCGTGGCGCTGGCGCGAGCGCATGTCCTCGGGCCGGACGCGCGTGCGCGCTGCGGGATCGACGATCACGAGGTCGGCGTCGAATCCAGGCGCGACGGACCCCTTGCTCTCCTCGAGCCCCGCGAACTCGGCCGGGGCCCGGCTGACCCAGCGAGGCGCCAGCCAGACGTCGCCCAGGTCTTTGGCGAGCTGCAGGCAGCTCAGGTAAAGCGTCTGCACGCCGGGACTGCCCGCGGGAACCTCCTCGAACGACCGCGACTTCTCGTCGTCGGTATGCGGCGCGTGGTCCGTGCTGACCATGCCGATCACGCCGCGTTTGAGCCCGTCGACAAGCGCTGCACGGTCGGCGGCCGCGCGGACGGGTGGAAGCATCTTCATCGCGGTCCCGACACGGTCGAAGTCGTCCGCGGTCAGCAGCAGGAATTGAGGGCACGTTTCCAGGGTCAGCGCCGTTCCCGCCCGGATCGCATCTTCGGCGGCTTTCAGGCCCAACGCACTCGACAGATGCGCCACGTGCAGGTTGGCGCCTGCGTCCCTGGCGACCGCCGCGGCGGCCGAGATGGCGACAGCCTCCGCGTCAGGCGGCCGGGAGTCGAGCAGGTCGGTGTAGGTGTGCACTGGCCGGCGAAACGCGGCCAGGATGGTCGGATCCTCGGCGTGGATGGCCAGGGGAAGTCCGAGGCGCGCCACCGCCGGCGCGAGGCGGGATAGGGTTCCGTAGTCGGCCGGAGGCTCCAGGTCCGGGTCGTCGTCGCCGGGCGAGTAGAGGACCTGCTTGCGGCTCAGGCTGAACGAGTAGGCCAGGTAGGCCTTGAAGCCGATCGCGCCGGCCTCGGCCATGCTCTCCAGCTGCTCTGGCGTGGTGCTCGAACGGATCAGGCCCCAGAGCCCGAAGTCGACGTGAGCCTTGCTGCGTGCCAGGGCGGACTTGGACTCGAGGACACCCGCGCTGTCGACCGCCGGCACCGTATTGGGCATGTCGAGCACCACAGTGACTCCACCGGCAGCCGCGGCGGCGGTGAGCGTGCCGAAATCCTCCTTCTCCGGGAAACCGGGGTCGCGGCTGTGGACGTGCACGTCGACCGCTCCAGGCAGGACGTACTTGCCTCGCGCATCCACCTCGGTTCCTCCCGCGGTCAGCGCAAGACCGGGCTCGACCTTCGTGATGACGCCGTCGCTGACCAGCACGTTTGCCTCGCGCGGGCCGGCCGGCGTGTACACCGTCCCGTTGCGGATCAGAAGCTCAGTCAAGTTCGAGGTCTTGAATCCGGAACAGCGGCGAGTACGGAATGCGGGCGGCGCGGATGTTGTCCTCCCCACCCTCGCCTCGGTCGAGCACGACGACGAGGTGGATGACGTCGAGGCCCGCGTCGCGCAGCACCTGGATCGAGCGTAGAGAGTCGCCGCCCGTGGTCACTACGTCCTCGATCACGGTGATGCGTTCGCCCGCCGCGAAACGTCCTTCGATCTGCTTGCTCGTCCCGTAGCCCTTCGGCTCCTTACGCACCAGCAAGAGCGGGAGCCCGGACTCCATCGAGACCGCTCCACCGAGCAGGACGGCGCCCAGCTCGGGCGCGGCAAGTCGCTGAGTCTCCTTCGGCACGAGCTCAGCAAGCTGCCCGCCCAGGCGCTTGAGCAGCTGTGGTTCGGTCTCGAAGAGAAATTTGTCGAAGTAGCGATTCGACCGCTTGCCGGAACGCAAGACGAAATCGCCCTTGAGATATGAAGCCTTGACGAGATCGCGCGCGAGGTCCTTTAGGTCGGCGACCACCGCCTCAAATCTAGAAGATCCAGCGCGGCCTGCGCGGCCGGGTTCATCCCGACCGCAACTTTGTCTGATTCGTCGCCAAGCCTGGCGAGCAACCAGAAGGGAGGGTTCCCTTGTGCTTTCAATCTAGCGGATAGAAGCAGGCTGCCTTGTGCTCGTCTCCGAAGGATTCCAACGGCGGAACCTCCTCTGCGCAGTGCTCTCGCGCGCGGGGACACCGAGTGCGAAAACGGCATCCCGAAGGAGGATTGATGGGCGAGGCTACGTCGCCCTGCAGGATCGTTCGCTCTCGCCTGAGCTCGATCACGGGATCGGGGATCGGAATCGCCGACAGCAGCGACGCCGTGTACGGGTGCCTCGGTCGCCGGTAGAGCTGGCTCCCGCCCGCGACCTCCATGATCTTGCCGAGATACATCACCGCGATCCGGTTGGAGATGTGCTTGACGACCGACAGGTCGTGCGCGATGAACAGGTATGTGAGATTGAATTTCGATTGCAGGCGCTCCAGCAGGTTGATGATCTGAGCCTGGATCGAGACGTCCAGCGCTGAGATGGGCTCGTCGCACACGATGAAGCTGGGCTCGACCGCCAGCGCACGCGCGATGCCGATTCGCTGCCGCTGGCCGCCGGAAAACTCATGCGGATAGCGGTCGACGAAGCGCGGGTTCAGGCCCACCACGCGGAGCAGCTCCTGGATCCGGTCCTGTCGCTCCTTTCCCTTCGCGAGGTGGTGGACGTCGATCGGCTCGCCCACGATGTCTCCAACGGTCTGTCGCGGATCGAGCGACGCATAGGGGTCTTGAAAGATCATCGCCATGTCCCGGCGCAGGGCGCGTAGGCGCTCGCCGCGCAGGTGGCTGATGTCGTCGCCCTTGAAAAGGATCCTGCCGCCAGTCGGCTCGAGCAGGCGGATCACCGCCCGCCCCAGGGTCGATTTGCCGCAGCCAGACTCGCCGACGAGGCCGACCGTTTCACCGGTCTTGATCTCGAGGTCGACGCCGTCGACCGCGTGCACGTGGCCCACAACTCGCTGCAGGACGCCGGACGAGACCGAGAACCAGACTTTGAGGTCGCTGACCTCGAGCAGCGGGTCTGCCGTCGTCCATACCCGGCTCAGCGGCTTGACGGAGGTTTCAGGCACCTTTCAGCTCCGTTCCCGCCTGCGTGACCCAGCACGCCGACAGCTGCGTGTCGCCGACGCGCTGCAGCGCGGGCACATCGCGCGAGCATTTCTCGATCTTGAACGCGCACCGCGGATGGAACGCGCATCCGGACGGCAGGTCGACCAGGTTGGGAGGCAGGCCTTCGATCGGCTTCAGAGGCTCGTGCCGATCAGCGTCCAGACGAGGGATCGAGCGCAGCAGCGCCCACGTGTACGGGTGCTTGGGGTGCGCGAAAACATCGAGGGTGGGACCGGCTTCGACGATGCGGCCGGCGTACATCACGATGATCCGCTTGCACATGCCCGCAACCACGCCGAGGTTGTGAGTGATCAGGATGGTCGCGGTGCCGAACTCCTGGTTGACGTGACGCAGCAGGTCGAGGATCTGCGCCTGGATCGTGACGTCGAGCGCGGTGGTCGGCTCGTCGGCGATGAGCACTTCGGGTGTCGTCGTCAAGCCCATTGCGATCATCACGCGCTGGCGCATCCCGCCTGAGAACTGGTGGGGGTAATCCTCGGCGCGCTCGGTGGGTGAAGGTATTCCCACTCTGCCGAGCATGTTGATCGCCGAGGTCAGCGACTTCTTCGCATTCCAGCCGTGATGAAGCCGAAGCGGTTCGGCGACCTGCCACCCGGTGCGGAAGACCGGGTTGAGAGAGGTCATCGGGTCCTGGAAGATCATCGCGATCTCGCGACCTCGCACCTCCCGCATCTCGTCCTCGGTGGCTTTGGTCAGGTCTTCGCCCTTGAACATCACCCTGCCGCTCTTGATCAAGCCGGGCCGCTGCAGCCGCATGATGCTCAGCGCGGTGACCGACTTGCCGCACCCCGATTCGCCCACGATGCCCAGCGTTTCGCCCGGGTGGAGCTCGAACGAGACACCGTCGACGGCTTTGACCCAGCCTTCCTTGGTCGAGAAGACCGTGTGCAGGTCCTTAACCTCGAGCAGCGGCTGGGTCACCTGTGGCTCGCTACTTCAGTCGCGGGTCGAAGGCGTCGCGGATGGCGTTGCCGAAGACGTTGGAGGCGAGCACCGTGACGAAGATCAGTAGCCCGGGGAAGTTCACGAGCCAGATCGAGTGGAAGAAATAGCTCTCCGCGTTGGTCAGCTGATTGCCCCAGCTCGGGGTTGGGGGCTGGATGCCGAGGCCCAGGAAATCGAGCGCCGCCTCGATGAGGATGATCTGTCCGACGCCGAGGCTCGCCGCGACGATCAGGACCGGCAGCACGTTCGGAAGCAAGTGCCGGAGCATCAGGCGTAGGTGCCGCGCGCCGATCGACCGGGTGGCGAGGATGAAATCGCGCTGCTTGACCGAAAGCACCTCGCCGCGCACGAGACGTGCGACCTGTCCCCAGCCGACCGACGCGATGATCAGCGCAAGGCTGACGGGGGTCGGCCGGAACAGGATCGACATCAGGATGAAAAGAAAGATCGCCGGGATGGCGAGCACCGTGTCCACCAGACGCATCAGGACGTCGTCCAGCCAGCCGCCGTAGTAGCCGGCCGTCATACCGACGGCGGTCCCGACCGTCAGTGATACCGCGACGGTGAGAAGCGCAACGCCAAGGGTCACGCGCGCGCCCCAGATGAGGCGGGTCAGCGTGTCCCGACCGAGCTCGTCGGTACCGAGGAGGTGCTTCTCGCCAGGCGGACTGAACGTCTGGCTCAGGTCGATCGTCTGGGGTTGGAAGTGGGTCAGAACCGCGGAGAAGACCGGTGCGAGGATCGCGATCAGGGCAAAAATCAAGATCAGGATCCCAGCGGCCATCCCGATGCGATTGGCGCGCAGGCGCTCCCACGATTCGTTCCAGTAGCTCTGCGCCGGACGGGTCGAGGAACCTTCGATCGCCGCACCCGGCATGTCCAGCTCGGCGACACGACTCGGGCCGATCATTCGGGGCCCCTCCAAAATCGCAGATTTTGTGGGTTTTTCATGAGTATCGAATCCGTGGGTCAAGCACGCCATACAGCAGGTCCGCGAGCAGGTTGCCCGCGATGACGAGCATCGTGGCGAAGAACGTCACGCCCATCACGGTCGTGTAGTCGTACTGGAGGGCGCGCTCGAAGGCGAGCTTGCCGATTCCGGGCCAGCCGAAAACGACCTCAACCACGAGTCCACCGCTGACCAGGCCTGGCAGCTCGAGACCGATCAGCGTGACCAGCGGGATGAGCGCGTTGCGCAGCCCGTGCAGATACACCACGCGCCGCTCGCTCATGCCCTTGGCGCGCGCGGTGCGGATGTAGTCCTGGGACAGCACCTCGAGCATGCTCGAGCGGATGAACCGCGACCAGGTGGACATGTAGAAGAAGGACAAGACGGTCGCGGGGAGGATCAGGTGCTCCACGCGATCGATGAAGTCACCTCCGTTCACGGCGCTGTACGCACCGCTCGAGGGCAGCCAGGGCAGGCCGTGCTGCTCGAGGGTGACCGAAAAGATGAGGATCAGGATCAGCCCCATCCAGAACTGGGGCACCGCGAACCCTGCCACGGACACGACGGTCAAGGTGTGGTCGGCCTTGCTGCCGTGGCGCAGGGCGCCGATCACGCCGACGGGAATCGCGATCAAGACGCCGATCAGGATCGCAGTGCCGGTGAGCTCGAGCGTGTTGGGCAGACGGTCGAGGATGTGGCTCATGACCGTGCTCCCGTCGATCATCGACCGGCCGAAGTCGCCGTGGACGACGCCCCAGATCCAGGTCAGGTACCAGACATAGAACGGCCGGTCGAGCCCGAGGTCAGCCCTGAGGCGTGCTATGTCCTCCGGCCGAAGGGCGGGGTTGAGGTCGATGCCCGGCACATAGGTGCCGCGGGTGCGGTCCATCAGCACGAGCGTGATCAGCGTCACGCCCAGCACGACGACGAGGGAGGCGAGGAACCGCCGGGCCACGTACTTCGCGAGCATCAGCTCTTAGATGTAAAGCCCGGCGGCTCTTGAACTACCTCCGTTCGAACTACTTGCCATCCGTGACCCACACGCCGTGGTTCCAGGGCCGCTGCGCGAACTGGTTGAAGGACCCGAAGTCGGTGCCCTGCACCCTGGTGTTGACGCCATAGATGCCGGTGTTGAAGAGGATCACGGGCGACGGCTGCAGGTCTGACATCAGGTCCTGGAACTGGCCGTAGAGCTGCTTGCGCTTGGTCCTGTCCAGGGTGTTGAGCGCCTGGTCGAGCAGCGTGTCCGCCTGGTCGTTCTTGAAGTCCGCACCGTTGAATCCGCCGGGTATGGCGTTGCGCGAGTGGTAAAGCGGGGAGACATCGGGGTCGGCGCTCCAGTTGAAGCCGACGAGGAACAGGTCGAACGTTCGGATGCTGACGATCTGGCTGACCAGCTGGGGGAACTGAATCAGGGAAGGGGTCGCGTCCACGCCGATGTCGTGCCAAGCCTGCTGCATGACCGTGAGCATCGACTCGCGCTGCTTGTTACCGGCGTTGGTGATCATCGTGAACTTGAGCTTGGTGCCGTTCTTGGCCCGGATGCCGTCGGCGCCCTTGGCCCAGCCGGCCCCATCGAGCAGCGACTCGGCCTTCGCCTTGTCGAAGTTGACGAGGACCTGCGGCTTGTCCTTGTAGGCCCATGAGGTCGGCGGTTCGACCGAGTTGGCAACCTTGCCGTGGCCGAAAAAGACGGCGGTTACGATCGACTGGCGGTCCAGCGCGTACAGCAGGGCCTGGCGCACCGCCTTGTCCTGGAACAACGGACCCGCCGGCTTGGCGGGGTCAAGCTGGTAGGCGTAGAAGGTGAAGGTCGGCACGCCGAACTCCCTCATCGCCACGGTCGAGGTCGTCTTGAGCGCGTCGAACTGGCCAGGGTCGACCGGGCCGATGTCGATCTCACCTGTCTTGAGCTGGTTGGTCACGGCCACAGAGTCCGGCAGCACCTTGTAGATCCACTGGTCCAGGTATGGAGCGCCGGCCCAGTAGTTGTCGTTGCGCGCCATCGTGACCTGCTGGCCCTTTTCCCAGCTGACGAACTTGAAGGCGCCACTCGTCACCGAGGGGGCCGTGTTGAAGGCGGCGGTGTTGATCGCCTTGGCGCTTAGGCTGCCCAGCACGTGCTTGGGCAGGATCCCGTACAGGCCGTGGCTGGCCAGGAAGGGCGCGAACACCTGGGTGGTCTTGATGACGACGGTCAGCGGGTCCGGGGTGTCGATGCTGGCGATGTACTTCGAGAGGTCGCCGCGCCGGGGCGAGGACACGTCCGCGTACAGGGGGTCATAGGCGAGCTGGTAGGTGAACTTGACGTCGTCGGATGTGATCGGCTGCCCGTCCGAGAACTTGAGGCCCGACCGTAGCTTGAACGTGTAGGTCAGACCGTCGGCGGACGTCTTCGGCAGATCCGAGGCGAGCGCTGGGACCAGGTCGCCGTTGCTCTTGTAGTTCAGCAGGCCGTCGAACATCAGGCCGATGACCTGGTTGCTGGCCGTGTCGCTGCTAAGCATGGAGTTGAGCGTCCGGATGTCGCTGAAGTTGCCTTCCACGACATGCCCGCCCTTCTTGGCGGTCGTGGTGGTGGTGTTGGTGTTCCCGGCGCATGCGTCCAGGAACTCGACTGCCCCACCCAGGAACGCCATGTAGGCGGCGGCGCCACCCGCTCGTTTTAGAAAATCACGTCTCGACCATGCTTCGAGAAATTTCTCGAACTGCTCGAAACCCTTATCGTCGGCTACCTCGTCTCGGCTCATCTGCGTCCTCCCCTGCGGCGCGCCCTCCTGCTAGGCGACTCAATCCCCACGATGATTATGAAGTCTTGTGTCAATCGGTCAAAAAAGAAGTTGGATGGCCTCCAAAGTAGCGATAGGCATCGCCCGGGTGGTGCTCCACCTGCCTGAGTCCGGCTCCCTCAAGTCGAAACGGCAGGTGGTGAGCGGCCTGCTGCGCCGGCTGCGCCAGGAGCTGAAGGTGGCGGCCGCCGAGGTGGGCGAGCTGGACCGCTGGCAGCTGGCCGAGCTGGCGGTCGCCACGGTCAGCGGCGACGCGCGGCAGGCCGACAGGGTGCTGGCGGCGGCCCTCTCCTTCATCGAAGCCCACAGCGACGGGGCGCAGATCACGGACGTCTCCACGGAGCTGGTCCAGCTTTGAAGGCGATTGAGACGCTGGTCGAGGAGTTCGAGGACAGCCTGCCTTTCCAGCTCGATCCATTCCAGCGCGAGGCGATCGACAAGCTGGAGCGCGGGCGGGGCGGAGTGCTGGTCAGCGCCCCGACGTCGAGCGGCAAGACGATCGTCGCCGAGTACGCGATCTTTCGCGCGCTCAAGGACAAGGCAAAGGTCCTGTACACGACGCCGCTCAAGGCGCTGAGCAACCAGAAGTACCACGACTTCGTGCGCGCCTATGGCGAGGGAGTGGTCGGCCTGGTCACAGGTGAGAACACGATCAACGACGAGGCGCCTGTCGTGGTGATGACGACGGAGATCCTCCGCAACCTCATCTACGAGGATCCCGCTCGCCTCGATCTCGTCCGGTACGTCGTGCTCGACGAGGTCCACTACATCGACGACTTCCCCCGCGGTTCGGTGTGGGAGGAGATCGTCATCCAGGCCCCGCAGACGATCAAGCTCGTCGGCCTGTCGGCGACGATCGGCAACTACCGGGAGATCGCGGACTGGATGGCAGAGAACCGCGGCGGCATGGAGACCGTGTTCCACGACGTCCGCCCGGTCAAGCTGAAGATGTGGCTCGCGATCAACAACCGCTTCTACCCGCTCTTCAAGGAAGACGGCGGCATCGACCAGCGGACGTGGAGCAAGGCGGCGCAGGAGGAAGAAGCCTCATACCGGATTGGCGGGTACAAGAGGCTGCCCTCCAACGACCTCCTGCACGTGATCGAGGAACTGCGCCGGTTCGACATGCTGCCTGCGATCTACTTCATCTTTTCGCGCCGGGGGTGCCGCGAGGCGCTGCAGCGCTGCGCCTACCACGAGCTCGACCTGACCACCGCCGCGGAGAAGGAAGCCATCGATCGCGTCGCCGCGGAGCGGCTGCATGGACTGAAGGACAAGGATGAAGAGGCCCTCTTCCGGCGCATGGTCGACGCGCGGCTGCTGCGGCGCGGCATGGCCGAGCATCACGCGGGTCTCCTCCCGTACCACAAGGAGATGGTCGAAGAGCTCTTCCAGCGCGGGTTGATCAAGGTCGTTTTCGCAACCGAGACGCTGTCCCTTGGCATCAACATGCCCGCGCGTGGCGTGGTCGTGTCTTCGTTCACCAAGTTCGACGGAGTCAACTTCTCGACGCTGACCACCGGTGAGCTGACGCAGCTCATGGGACGCGCAGGCCGGCGCGGCATCGACGTGATCGGCCATGGCGCGATCCTCAAGGAGGCGGACGTCGAGGTCGGGACGATCTACGAGGTCGCGATGGGACCGACCCTCGTCGTCGAGTCGAAGTTCCTCCCCAGCTACAACATGGCGCTGAACCTGCTTCGCGTCTACACGCCCGAGGAGGCGGAGGCGCTGATGCAGAGGTCCTTCGGCCAGTTTCAGAAACGGCTGGCCGAGGCGGAGGCGGGCGAGCGGTTGAAAAACGTGCGGGAGCAGCTCGCCGACGACACGCGCATGTGGGACGACCCGGACGTGTCGATCGAGGACGTCAAGCAGTACTACAAGCTCGAGGACCGGCGGCGCGCCATCCGCATCGAGCTGAGGCGCGTGCGTCGCGAGGGCGGCGCGCAGCGCCGCGGCGGGCGAGGCCGCCGTGGCCGCGTGATGAGCTCGACAGCGCGGATCGGGCAGCGCCTCGAAATCGAGGCCAAGGGCCTACTCGAGCGGCAGCGCAAGCTGAAGGTGGTCAGGTCGCCGCGGTTCGGTGAGCTGCTCCAGAAGTACGGGGAGATCCGCGCCCTACAGCAGGAGCTGGAGCGGAGCCAGCGCGAGGTCACGGGCCAGATGGATGAGTACCCGCGCAAGCTGCGCCGGCTGTCGAAGATCCTCGACGAGACCGGCTTTCTGGCCAAGAACAAGCCCACCGACAAGGGTCTTTTCGCAGCGCGCGTGTACGGCGAGAACACGATCCTCGTGACCGAGGCGGTATGGCTGGGCTGGTTCGAAGGTCTCACGGCGGAGGAGCTGTGCGCGGTCGCGGTCATGCTTGCCGCCGAGGACAGGGAACGCCGGGGGGACCGCCAGGCGCACGGCCCGCGCCGCTATCCCACTCCCGCGATTGCCCAGACCGCGCGGCTGGTCCGTTCCCTCTACTTCCGGTTCGCGGACATGGAGCGCGACCTCGACGAACCCAACTTGCGTCAGCCGTCGCATGACTACATCGATTTCGCATACCGGTGGTCGTCGGGCGATCCCCTCGATCGCATCCCGCTGCCGGCCAACGTCGACATCGGCGACGCGATCAAGGCGATGAAGGCCCTCTACTCGCTCCTGCGCCAGCTCGAGTTCGCACTGCGGCAGGCTCGATCGCCACTGCTGGAAACAGCGACGCGCGCCGTCGCGCTCATGGAGCGCGATGTGATCAAAAGGACATACTGAAAGCGGCCTTGCGATCACGAAAACGGCGAATCCTGGTCACTGGCGTGGCGCGTTGGTGGGGCGCGCTGGTCGTGCAGCGGCTGGTCGAGGATCCCGACGTCGCGGAGGTGATCGGCATCGACATCCGCGAGCCGCGCTATGACCTCGGTCGGGCCGACTATCTGAAGCTCGACATTCGCCACTCACTCATCGGCAAGCTCGTGCGCGCAGTCGGCATCGACACCGTCGTGCACACGCTGACGCGCATCGACTCATTCGACATGGACCCCGCGCGCGCTCATGAAATGAACGTAATCGGCACGCTCAACCTGCTCGCCGGATGTGCGGCCGAAGGCAGTCCCGTGCGGCGTTTCATCCTCAAGTCTTCGGGCCACGTCTACGGCTCTCGCTTCGACCTGCCGACGGGACTGCGCGAGGATTACCGGCTCGACGTCAACTCGCGGCATCAATTCGTGCGGGACATCGTGGAGGTCGAGTCGTACGCAAGCGATTTCGCGGTGCGCAACCCCAACATCACGATCCTCGCCCTGCGTTTCGGCAACAGCCTCAACCCCGATGAGCCACAACCGCTGGCTCGCTACCTGGACCTGGAGGTGGTGCCGACGGTGATCGGCTACGACCCACCGATCCAGCTCATTCACCGCGACGACTGCATCGACGCGATGGTGCTTGCGACCAAGCGAGGACCGGGCGGCGCGTACAACATCGCGCCGGCCGGGAACGAGCCTCTGTCGAGCCTGCTGGAGGCGGCCGGTAAGCTGCACGCTCCGCTGCTTCCTCCCTTTGGCCTCGGCGCCGCCGCCTTTGCGATCCGCCGGGCGGGCATCGCCTTCCTGTCGCCGCAGCTGCTCGACCTGCTGCGTTGGGGCCGGACTCTGTCGACGGCCAAAGCCTCGCGCGAGCTGGGTTTCCGCGCCGCGCGTGACACACGTGCGGCGTTCGAGGACTTCATCCAGCAGCGGCGTGTGCTCCGCTACGAGCCTGACCGGCATGCCTACCAGTACGAGAAGGAGCTGGAGGATTTCATCCACAGCCGACAGCCGGCGTCGGCCAACGGCGAGGGCGAGGTCGACGGTTTGCCGGCCGAGAGCTCAGCCGACGCTAAATCTCCCCGCCGCCGCCCCCGTCCACGACAAGCACCTCACCATTCACGTAGCTAGCAGCGTCTGACGCCAGGAACAGCACGGCGGCGGCCACCTCCTCGGGCACCCCTATGCGCCCCATCGGGTTCTGGGACAGGACCCGGTCGAGGACCTCCGGATTGCCCCAGAGCGCCTCGGCAAACCGGGTCTTGATCACGCCCGGCGCAACGGCGTTGACGCGCACCTTGCCGCCCAGCTCGCGGGCCAGCTGGCGGGTCAGCATGATCACGCCCGCCTTGGTCACGTTGTAGACGCCAAGCCCGATCCCGGGTCGCAGCCCGCCGATGCTGGCGACGTTGACGATCGCGCCGCCGTGTGTCTCCATCGAGGCTCCGTAGACGAGCTTCGTGAGCACGAAGACCCCTCGCAGGTTGACCTCGAAGGTCTTGTCCCAGGCCGCGAGCTCAGCGCCGATGACCGGGCCGAAGTAGGGGTTGGTGGCGGCGTTGTTGACCAGGATGTCGATCCGAGAAAAGCGCTCCATGACCGCCTGGACGAGGCGCTCCAGGTCCTCCGGCCTCCCGGTGTGGGCCGCGAGGGGCGTTGCCCTTTCCGCGTACTTGGCGTTGATCCGCTCGGCCTCGGCGTCCAGGTCGGCCTGCTTGCGGCTGGAGAGCACGACCTGAGCGCCATGCTCGGCGAGGATCTCGGCGATCGCGCTCCCGATTCCCCGGCTGGCCCCCGTGACAAGCGCGACGCGCCCGGAGAGGTCGAAAAGGGAGCCCGCGGGCACGACTGATACGATACCCGCCACTTAATTCTTTTTTCGTCTAGGGGTTAGATGGCGATAACCGGCAAGGCAGCCGAGGACATCCTCGAGCGAATTTTCCAGCCCACGACCAAGCCGAGCGCCCGCGACCAGGCGGAGGAAACCCTGCGCCATCCGAAGCGCATCGTCTACGTCGCCATGTCGAACAAGAGCTTCTACTGGAGGGCGCACATCCAGAAGTTCGTCCTCGACTCGGGCATGGTGCCGGTCAGTCCGTTCATGCTCTTCGACTACTACCTCATGCACACCGTCTCCAAGGAGGTGGTTCGCGAGGCGATGAACAACCTCCTCGCCCGCAGCGACGAGGTGTGGGTGTTCGGGCGGCTGTCGCTCGGGGTCAAGGTCCAGGTGGGAATCGCCAAACGCCTGAGCAAGGCCATCCGCTACTTCGACATCAGCGACCTACCTGTCGCCGTAATGCCAATCAGCGAAGAGACGGCGCAGGAAGAGTTAAGAGACTGAGCGCGAGCGAGGGGGGCGCGTGCCGGTTGTTCGACGGTACCACGCCTCTGGGTTGCCCAATTCATTGAGCGTCGGCATCGAGTCCGGCCCGTCCCAGACCCGGTTGAGCACCGCCAGGCCATGGCTCTCGAACACCGCCTGGCAGAACGCCTCCCCACGCTGGTACTGCTGCAGCTTCAGATCCAGGCCGGTGAGCTTCCAGATCAGCACCTCGAGCGCGCTCTTGCCCGAGCTCCGCTCGCGGTAGGCCTTCTCCAGCTGATCGAACCCGGGCAGCAGCTTGCTGCCGAGCCGGTTCATCACGAGGTTGCTGTAACCCTCCACCACGGACATCGTCCCCTGCACCTGCCGCATGACCCTCCACTGCGCGGGGAGCACGCCGGCGAACGCCGCGAAGCGCGTCACGGCGGGCCCTTTGTTGGTGACGGACTCGATGAGCCGCTTCATCGACTCCTCCATGTACGGGCGCAGCCACGGGTGGGCCGCGAACTGCCACGCATGCGTCATCTCGTGGAGGATCAGCCAGCGGCGCAGGTCGTCGTCCGGCAGGTTCGCGCGCAGCCGCCACTCGGCGACGTTTGTCTCCACGAGGTAAAGGCCCTCGCCGCCGATGGGTTCGGCGCCGAGAAGCTGCGGGTCGTACTGGCCGAGGACTCGGCGAGCGAGAAAGGCGAGCATGAAGCCGACGTAGCGGTTGACCCCGGCGCGGCCGACCTCCACGATCAACGAGTTCGGCATCCGGCCGGTCTCGAGCACCGGGTCGACGACCCGTCGCAGGATGCCAAGGTTGAGGTCGAGCCAGCCCTCTCGGTCGAGCGCCTGGAACGGCGGCATGGTGGCTCCCTTCGGAAGCGGGCCGACGAAAGTCAGGAGCGGCTTCTCGAGCTTCTCCGCCAGCGATCGATAGCCCTTGGCGGCCGCCGCGAGGGCTGCTCGGTCCAGGGTCGGGTTGTCAAGGCGTGAACCGGCGTTTCGGCGCACCTCGTCCCAGTCCAGGAGGAGGGTGGTGCCGCCCCGTGGCCTGACCGCCTCGGCGACCGCCGCCGTGGCGAGTCCCAGGAGAACGCCATACATCGCGGTCCGGCCGTATCGCCTCATCGCCATCCAGCGTACGAGTGTCGATGGCTCAAACTTGCCCGGAAGTGGTTCCGGCGGATTTCCAGCCATTCTTGATCGCGAGCGTCGCCGCAAGCGCGGCGCTCATCGGGCTGCTCTTCGTTTCGATTTCGATCGCGCCCGAGCGGGTCTTCGGGGAAAAAGCCGAATCCGGCCGCCAGGCCCAGGCTCTGAGCTCTTTCACAGCCCTGACCAACGTCTTCTTCATCTCGTTCGCGAGCCTGATCCCGAGGATCCCGATCGGACCGGTGGTAGCAGTAGTCGCGATCCCTGCCATTCTGCAAACACTCGGGGTCCTGTTGCTGCTCCCCCAGTGGCGAGCGGATCACACCGTGCGGCGCGGCCTTTTCCTCTTCTTGGTCAGCTTTGGAATCTACGGTTTCGAAATGTCGATCGGCATCCAGCTGTGGTTGGGATCGTCCAATACCGGGACTCTGACCGCGCTCCTCGAGCTCCTCCTCGGCGCTTACGCGATCGGCCTGGGCCGGGCGTGGGAGCTGCTCGGTGCGCGCCGGCTTGGATGGACCGGATGGATCGGATTGATCGGCGGCGCCTTCCGTCGCGCGCGGCAGACCAGGCCGAGCCACCAAGAACCGCCGAGCGCGAATACCTAGTAGATGTAAGGCCAGTGGCGGTTTCGCTTGAAGACGACCTTGCAGCCGTCGCAGCGAAACACGATCTGGACGTGCCTCCGGCCGATCGCCTGCGCGTCGCGGCCGCACACCGGACACGAAGCCGTCTCTTCCATGTACATCGCCGGAATCGGATCGACCTTGATCTCTAAACGCCGTCTTTTCTTTGACATTTGCCTCTTTGTTGCCTTTCCCTCAAACCGGGTGGTTGTTCAGACGTCGAGCTGCGACACGTCCAGGTTCTTCAGGTCTTCCGGGGGGTCTACTCCGGCGTTCTGCAGCCGCTTGAGCAGAGCGAGGATGTAGCGAACGCCAGCGAGGTTGACGCGATGCTCTCGGGTCAGGGTCTGGATGGCCTGGAGCTTCATCACGTCTCGGCGCGAGTAGCGCCTTCGATTGGTAACGGTGCGCTTGGGCTGAATCATGCTCAAGTGCTCGTACATCATCAGGGTGCGGGGATGCACCTCGAGGATCTCGGAGGCCACGCTGAGCGTGAAGATCGGCTTGTCCAGATCGAGGGACGACTTGTGGTTGGTCGCTGCTGAAGCCGCGACTGTATCGCGTGACTTGACCTTCATTGCTTTCTGGGGCGGGCGGATTGTGAGCTTTAAGCGATTGTGGGCCTAACTTTGGGTGACAGGATCGGTTGCAGGTTCGGTGCAATTCTGCAGGGCCCTAATGGGACAGGCAAAGTATTTTTGTTAAGGTGTGGAGCCATATCGCCTAACAGAGGCTTGCCAAGCAGCATTTCGTAGCCTCCATATAGTTATCCGCCGTGCACGCCCTGCTCAGCCTGCTGCTGGTGAGCGTCTCGGTCGGCCTCAGCAACTTCGCCGGTGCGATGGGAATCGGCCTCAGCGGGATCAACGTCCGGACCCGGATCCGGGTCGGCATCGCCTTCGGGTTCTTCGAGGCGTTGATGCCGGTCCTGGGGCTGCTGCTGGGTGAGGCGGTGGCCGGGTTCTTCGGCCACTACGGCAAGTACGTCGGCGGCGCCATCCTGATAGTGACTGGCGCCTACACCATCATCCAGGCCCGGATGACCGCGAACGAACAGAAGGTGCGGATGCCGCGCAGCGTCCGCCTGCAGAGCCTCATCATCACGGCGCTTGCGCTGAGCATCGACAACCTCGCGGTGGGCTTTGCGCTCGCCGTCTACCACGTCGACATCGTGCTGGCCGGGCTGACTTTCGGTGTCGTGAGCATCCTCATGTCGCTCCTCGGCCTGGAGCTGGGACACCGCCTCGGCAAGCGCGTCGAGGCGTGGAGCGAGGAGATCGGCGGCGGGGTTCTGATCCTTGTCGGCCTCGCGATCGCGATCGGGGTTCTAGGCTAATCGCGTGGCGGACGAACCCAATCTCGAGCAGGTCCTGCTGGCCAAGGACGGCCACGTCGCGACCGTCACGCTCAACCGCCCCGACCAGCGCAACCCGCTCTCGGGCACCATGCTGCACGACCTCGCCTCAGCGTTTCGCTGGTGCCAGGCCGAGCGAGACATCCGGGTCGTGGTGCTCACCGGAGCCGGCCGCGTCTTCTGTGCCGGGGCCGACCTGACGAGCTTCGACGGCGAGATGTCCGGCCTCGACAAGTACCGCAGCCGCGACCTGTTCGTCGAGCTCTTCGTCCTGATGTCGGAGCTGGGCAAGCCCATCGTCGGCCGGATCAATGGCCACGCACTCGCCGGCGGCCTGGGCCTCGCCTGCTCCTGCGACCTCCTGGTCAGTGTCGACACCGCGACCTTCGGCACGCCCGAGATCAACGTCGGGATCTGGCCGATGATGATCCAGGCCATCCTGTCGCGAAACATCCCGCGCAAGGTGCTGCTCGAGATGGAGATGTTGGGCGATCGCTGGACAGCGATGCAGTTGCAGTCGCTCGGTGTGATCAACCGCGTCGTGACCCATGAACTTCTCGACTCGACGGTGAACGAGATCGCGGAGCAGCTGGCGAAGAAGTCACCGGTCGCGATGCGGCTGGGTCGCGATTCTTTCTACCGTCACCAGGACATGGACTTCCGGGCGGCGCTCCATTACCTGCACGGCCAGTTCCTGCTGGTCTCGCAGACCGAGGACTCGCGAGAAGGCATCCAGGCCTTTTTCGAAAAGCGGGAACCGGAATTCAAAGGACAGTGAACTCCCGGCATCGCGAGCTTCGTGAGAAAGCGGTCAAGGGCGGCACGCGGTATCTGTCCAAGCTGCGCGAGCAGAAGAAGCTGACCGCGCGCGAGCGTCTTGACCTCCTGCTGGACGAAGGCTCGTTCGTGGAGGACGGCCTCTTTGCCAACGTGCTCGCGGCAGAGCTGCCGGCCGACGGCGTGGTCACCGGCCTCGGCGTGATCGAAGGCCGCCAGGTCGCGGTGATGGCCAACGACCCGACGGTCAAGGCGGGCAGCTGGGGTGCGCGCACCGTCGAGAAGATCCTGCGCATCCAGGAAACCGCCGCGCGCATTCGCCTGCCGCTTTTCTACCTCGTCGATTCCGCTGGCGCGCGCATCACAGACCAGATCGAGATGTTTCCCGGCCGGCGTCACGCGGGTCGGATCTTCTTCAATGAGGTCCAGCTCTCCGGCGTCGTCCCGCAAATCTGCATGTTGTTCGGTCCCTCTGCCGCCGGCGGCGCTTACATACCGGCCTTCTGTGACGTGGTCGTGATGGTCGAGGGTAACGCATCGATGTATCTCGGTTCGCCGCGCATGGTTGAGGTGGTGGTCGGCGAGAAGGTCACCCTCGAGGAGCTCGGGGGGGCGCGGATGCATGCGACCGAAAGTGGACTGGGCGACGCGCTCGTCGCTGACGACAAAGAGGCGATCGAGTTCGCCAGGGCCTACTTCAGGTACATGCCGCAGCGCTCAGGTGAGAAGCCGAGCCCTTGCACGGCCAAGCCTCCTCGCCAGGGATCGAAGCCGCTCGCCGAGCTGATTCCGGAAGAGCCGAACCGCGGTTACGACATGCGCAAGGTGATCGAAGCGATCATCGACGAGGGCAGCTGGCTCGAGATCAAGAAGTTGTTCGCCAAAGAGCTGCTGACCGGCTTTGCGCGCCTCGACGGGCAAGCGGTGGCGGTCGTGGCGAACCAGCCGATGCAGAAGGGTGGCGTGCTGTTCAACGACTCGGCGGACAAGGCGGCCAGGTTCATCTGGCTTTGCGATGCATTCGAGATTCCGCTCCTGTTCCTCGCCGACGTGCCCGGCTTCATGATCGGCACCGACGTCGAGCGCCGCGGAATCATCCGCCATGGGGCAAAGATGATCAGCGCCGTTTCGGAGGCGACGGTGCCGAAGATCTCCGTCATCGTGCGCAAGGCTTACGGCGCGGGTCTTTACGCGATGGCAGGTCCAGCGTTCGACTCAGACGCAGTCATCGCGCTGCCGTCCGCGCAGATCGCGGTCATGGGCCCAGAGCCGGCGATCAACGCCGTCTTCTACAACAAGCTGGCTGAGCTGCCCGAGGAGCAGCGCGCCGCGAGACGCAAAGAGCTCGAGGATGAGTACCAGCAGGACGTCGACCTTTACAAGCTCGCCGGCAATCTCATCGTCGACGACGTCGTCGAACCCGGCGAGCTGCGGGACAAGCTGATCGCGAGATTTCGAGCTTACGCGACGCGCAAGTCACCGCGCGTCGACCGCAAGCACGGAGTGTTCCCCGTCTAGAGGCCCGGCCTCAGAACAACTTCGCGGCGACCAGCCCGAGCCCGAGCAAGACGACCCCCCATGAAAATGCGCGCAACGCCACCTCGAGAGGACGCAGCAAGGTTGCCTCGTCGACCTTGGCCGAGGTGCCGTCAGCGAAGGTCATCGTTCCGCTGACCGACTGGGCGCGCCGACGCACCAGGCGGGCCGGAGTGCTCAGGGCGCGCTGGCCGAAGGAGAGCGCGTAAGCGGCGGCAGCCGCTGCGACTGCACTGGCGGAAAGGCGTCCCGTCTGGGCGAAATACGCGGTCAGCACCGGGAAAGCGCCCCAGGACAGGGCAAACCAGAAGTCGCCGTGCAGTCTTCCGCCCAGCAGCTCGAGGTTGTAGGCGAAGACAAAGAGCACGCCGGCCGCGATGAATGGCAGCAGCCCGGGGCCGAGCACCGAGACGCCGATGAGTCCGAGACTCACCGCCAGCGCCAGGCCCGCGACCGCTGCTGACCACAACACCCAGGCGGGGACCGTGGTTTGGAGAGGACGGCCGCGCAGCTCATCGAGAGCGTGCGCCGAGATCCCGACGGCCAAAAAGAACGCAATAAGGGTCGCGATCAGGTTCTGCAGCTTCGGTACCGGCGCAAGACCGGCGCCGATCAAGACGTAGGACAGATGCCACGCGGTGTAAGGCGGGTGCAACACCGCCCAAACGTCGCGCCGCCAACCGGGCGCCGATGTCGCGTAATAGGCCGGAGCGAGCACGGGAGCCTCAGGCATGGTGCTTGCGGCCCCACATCACGAGGCCGCCGCCGAGGCTCATCACGTGGTCCTCGACATCGACCATGCCTGCCTCGCGCCACGCCTCGAAGATTCGGTGCGTCGGCCAGCGCCTGTAGAAGTCCTCGATGTTCGGACCGAGAAACCGGCCGGCCCTCCACCAGGCATGGCCACCAAGCGTATAGCCGAACGCAGGCATCACGAGGCGGGTATAGACGCGCCAGCTGGCGCGCCACAGCGGGCTGGGCGGCACGAAGAAGTCGAGGCTCGCCATCCCCCCGGACGGCCGGAGCACTCGGGTGAGCTCGGCGAGGGTGGCCGCGGGGTCGGCGACGTAGCGCAGCAGATAAGTGAAGACGACGGCATCGAACGACTCGGCTGGAAACGGCAGCTGTTCGGCGCGTGCGTGTTGGAGCCTGATACGGCGGTCGAGACGCGCGTCAGAAACGTGTTTGCGACCGATCTCCAGCATCGGCTCGCTGATGTCGACCCCGATGATGTCCGCCTCCGTCGCGGTGGAGAGAGCGATGGCGACGCCCGCGGTCCCCGTGGCGACGTCGAGGATGCGACGCGGCCTGAAGCGCGCGATGTGATGCACCAGCTCGCGGCGCCAGTGGGCGTTCTGGCCCAGCGACAGAACCTCCGCCAGGCGGTCGTACTTTCGAGGCAGATCCTCGAAGAGACCCGCCGCAAAGGCATTCTCCGGGCTCGCGTCCGGCGCAGGGGCCCCCGCGAAATCACGGCGACGCCTCCGATTTCGTGGGGATCCGCCGGCCTCTCCCATGGGCGACTTCAGGGTACGGGTACTCAAGCCGCGTCGCGCGGCCAGCGAGGGTCGAGCGTGCCTACACGAAGAGGGGTTCGGTGTGCGATCGCTCGAGAAGGCCTTGCATCGCGCCGTCGTCTGGCCGTTCGTGGAACCTCTTCGCTGCATCGAGGACGAGCGGCAGCAGGTCGACGTCCCCGACGCTGTTCAGGAAGATGCCTTGCCGGCCCATCGCCCACCAGACCGCCAGGTCGATGTCGTCCGGGGATTCGAGAGGCTGGTACCAGGTGGTGCGGTTGTGGTCCCGCTCCATCCATGGCCGGTGGGCGATCGACTTGATCGTTTGCACCGCCACATTCCGCTGCTGACATGTCGCGGCCAGCGCGTCGAAGTTCTCGCGGTAGTAGGCGTTTTGCATCGTGATGTAGTTGTAGGGAAGCAGCACAGAATCGAAGTCGAAGCGATCGAGGCTCTTGCGATGCGTGGCAGCGATCTGGGCGCCATGGCCGGTCACGCCGATCCACCTGATCAGACCCTCCTCGCGCGCCAGCAGCGCCGCGTCCAGCGCGCCGCCCGGGCTGAGAGCCTGGTCCCACTCGATCGGATCGGCCAGCGAGTGGATCTGCCACAGGTCGACGTGGTCGACTTCGAGCCGGTCGAGCGATCGCTCAATCTCCTCGCGGGCGCCTTTCTCGTCGCGCCTGTCTCCTTTGGTTGCGAGGAAGAAGCGGTTGGGCTCTCGTTTCAACCAGGGCGCGATGCGCAGCTCGGAATCGCCGTAACCGGAGGCGGTGTCGATGTGATTGACGCCGTACCGCACGAGGACATCGAGGGTTTGGTCCGCGACCTTCTGAGACACATGACCGAGCGAGGCGGCGCCAAAAATGACCCGGCTGCTCTTGTGTCCGGTGCGCCCGAACTCGGCTTTCGGGATCACCTACCCAAAGTAGCGCAAAGCATGGAGATTGCGCGAATCTGTATTGTGGGGCGTCAAGTTCAATTCACGAGGAGGCGCAATTGGAGTTTTTCAACCTCAAGACGAAGAAGAAGGTCGAGATCGCCGACAGTCAGCTCAAGAAGCGGCGCAGCGTGCGCACCACGAGCGGGGGCAAGCGTCAGGAGCGATACGCGGCGATCGCCGTGGTCCATGAGGGTGGCAAGCCACTGCAGCTCTTCAAGTTCATAAACAAGGAGACATTCGACAGCCTGGACGTGCCCGAGGACAACTAGCCAGGCAAACACCTCCGCTCCGCGCTAGCAGAATGTGCGGGGTGGGGCCGTCGGAGCTCTCGCGGAAGCTGATGATCGGGGCGGGCGATCGATGCCTGGTCTTCAATCCGCCCGCGGGATACCTGGACCGTCTCCAGCCCCTGCCTGAGGGCGCGTCCGCCGCCTCCGGCAACAGGGCCGCGGCTGCGGACGTGGTGCAGCTCTTCGTTGCCGACCGGGCGGAGCTGGAACACGACTTTGCGGCCGGTTATGGGGCCCTGAGACCTGGCGGCATGCTGTGGGTGACCTACCCGAACGCCCGCAGCGGTGCGGCGACCGACCTCAGCCGGAATCACGGCTGGGGAGTCCTCTACAGCGCCGGGCTGACCGCGACCGACGAGCTCAGCCTGGACGGGTCATGGGAGGCGCTGCGATTCCAGCCCTCGGCACAGGTGGAGCGCAGCGCAGTCCCCGGCGCCGACATGCTCCCGGTCGGACGCGAGGCGAGTCGGGTCTTTCGCGCCGTACGCGTGATCGCACGGCCTCTGTTTCGCATGCTGTTCCGCTTCGACGTGCAGGGCCGCGCAAGGATCCCCAACAGCGCTTACGTGCTGATCGGCAACCACCTGGGCTGGATGGATGCGATCAGCTTGCTTCTGCTGTTCCCGCCTGAACCGCGGATCCACTACCTCGCCGACCCGACGTCGATGATGAAGAACCGCCCGCTCTGGGCGTTGGTGCGCGCGGTCGGCGGCATCGTGCCGGTGGACAGGATGCAGCGAGGCAACACGTTGCTCTTCCGTCACGTCCAACGCTGTCTCGAGAAAGGCGGAGTCGTCGCTGTATTTCCGGAAGGCGATTTCGGACCAAGTGAGGGGCAGCTGCTGCCCTTCAAAAAGGGGTTCGCGCACTTCGCCGTCAGCGCCGGCGTTCCCGTGCTGCCGGTCGCGCTGGCCGGGATGAGAGAGATCTGGGTCGGCAAGCGCCTCTTCGTGCACATCGGCGAGGCGATCCCTACGACCGGCAAGGCGGTCGATGAGGTGCATCGCCTCGGCCAGGACGCTGTCGCCGCTCTTCTTCCCTCCTATCACGAGCCGTCTGGACACAAGCCGCTGCGGCGCTGGCTGACTGGCCTCTTTTAGCTAAGAGCCGCGGTCCGCGAAGCCCCCTGCGCATCGCGCGCAGGAATCAGGCTCATCGCGCGTTCGGCGACCGCGGTGATGGTCAGCGAAGGGTTGACGCCAAGGTTGACGGGGATGGCGGACCCGTCGACCACGTACAGGCCTGCATAGCCGAACACCCTGTTCCGGTCATCGCATACCGCCGTCTCGACATCGCTCCCGATGACCGCACCACCCAGGATGTGCGCGGTCGAAGGGATGTCGAAGAGGACCTCGTTGACCGAGCTCGACGGCCAACCGCCGATTTTCTTCGCCACCCGCCGCGCCATGTCGTTGGCGATCGGTATGTACGACGGATTGCGTTTGTCTCCGCTGGTCGACGCGGCGGAAGCAAGGTGCGAGCGAAAAGGCCAGAACCATCGCCGGCGCCGGACCAGGCGCAGATCGTTGTCGGTGACCTGCATGACGAGCAGCAGGATCGTCCGCTGCGCCCAACCTCGCGGCACGAGCGACCTGAGGAAATCTCCGGGCCGGACGACCGAGTTGACGAGGAATCGCAGCGGCCGCGGCATGCCTGGGCCACCGTCAGTCAGCGGCTTGGCCAGCAGCCCGATGAAGTCCGAACCGCGCGGGTAGCGGACGGGCTGGATGTGCGTCACATCGTCGGGATAGATACTCGACGTGATAGCCACACCCTCGGTGAAGTCGGCGTCCTTGCTGTACGACGTGGCTCCGACGATCGCCTCGCTGTTGGTGCGGACCTGCCGGCCGAGCGACGGCGATAGGTCGGGCAACCACTTTTCTTCTCGGGCTCGGAGCAAGAGGTCGATCGTGCCGAGGACTCCGGCGGCCAGCACGACCATGGGCGCGCGCCACGCGGTGCGGCCGCGGCTGAAGAGCCGCGTGCTGCGAAAGCTGGACAGCTCGTACCCGCGATCCACAACCGGTGCGATGCGGTCGACCTGGGTCTCTGGATAGATGTCGACGCCCAACCTCTCGGCCAGGTACAGGTAGTTCTTGTCCAGAGTGTTCTTCGCGTTGTGGCGGCATCCCACCATGCATCCGCCGCAGAAGACACAGCCGGACCGCTCGGGACCCTCGCCGCCGAAGTAGGGGTCGGGGACCGCCTTTCCAGGCTCACCGAAAAAGACGGCCACCTCCGTCGCGTGGAAGCTCGCACCCTTGCCGATGTCTTCGGCGCACTCCTTCAAGACCTCGTCGGCGCGCGTGAGCCTGGGATTGGTCGTGGCGCCCAACATCCGGCGCGCGGTCGCGTAGTGGGGCGCCAGCTCGCTCTCCCAGTCCTGGCCGGCAGGCCAGTCGGGCCGCTTGAACACCTCCCTCCGCGGTATGGGCAGCGTGTTGGCGTAGACGAGGCTCCCTCCGCCCACTCCCGCGCCGGAGCCGACGAGCACGTCGCTCAGAAGCGTCAGCCGCAGGATGCCGTGGCAAAACAACTTCGGGATCCACAGCGAGCGGCGAAGGTCCCAGTTCGTGCGGGCGAAGTCTTCCGCCCGGTATCGCCGGCCCGCCTCGAGGACCGCGACGCGGTAACCCTTCTCGGCGAGGCGCAGCGCCGCGACCGAGCCCCCGAAGCCCGAGCCGACGACCAGGACGTCGTACTTGTCGACGACAGCCACGGCGCGCATGCTACGGGCGGCGTGGCGACGATGGAGGCGACACCCGAGAGCGAGCGGACAACAGATCGACCCAGCCGGCTTGAAAATTGGCGCCGATGGTGGCTGGCCGGCACCGTGCTGGACTGGGGATTCTGTGTCCTGAGCGTCGGCCTCGTTGCGGCCGGCTACTACGAGTCGTATCTCACCCGCACGTTCATGCCGGCGCCGAAATGGGCGGCTGTGCCGGTGCAGGTCGCGTGGTTCGCGGTGACCGCCTATCTAGCGGTTGCCGCCTTTCTCGCCTGGCGCCGCGATGGCCGGCTGCGGTCGGTCATACCGGACGGATACGGGCTGAGCGTCGCCGGCTGCGCGATCTTTGTGGTCGGCATCCTGATCAACGGTTGGTGGTCAGACGCCTTCGGCCCCGACTACGGTGTGCCGGCGATCTTCCGGTTGCCGAACCTGCTCGAGATCGCAGGCGCCGGGCTGATCGTGGTCGGTCCGCTGCGTGCGTCAGCCGGACGCGGCGAGCTGATGGCCGGCCCAACCGCGGTCTTCTCTGCCGTTCTGCTGCTTGCGACGGTCACCTTTTTCACCCAGTTCGACCATCCCTACATCGATCAATACGCCGTGCGCGGCGCGGTGCCTCTTCCCCCCTTCGGAAGCCGGTTCGATCTCGCTTACCACCGCGAAGAAATCCTCGGCGCGCTTGGCCTGATGATGCAAACAGGTGCCGTAGTCGGAGTCGTTCTCTGGATCCTGCGGCAGAGCCGTTTGCCGGCGGGCAGCCTGACGGTGATGCTGTCGGTCACGGCTTTCCTTGCCGCCACCCAGCTTGGCGAGTACTCGATCGTGATCGTGGGAGTGATCTCCGGCGTGCTGGCCGATGTCGCGCTGGCGCTGACCCGGCCCCGCGCCGACCGCGTGCTCAGCCTCCACCTGTTCGCGGTTGTGCTGGGCGCGATTTTGAGCGCGACCTACCTCGTCTTCATCGGCCTCAACCCCGGGACCTGGTGGCCGCCGGACATGACGTATGGAACCGTCTTCGCGTGCGCGATCGTCGGCGGCCTGATCAGCTACGGGCTGTTCCCAGGCGCCGATGCCGTGCGGGCAGCCTCGGTCCTCTGGCCGGCACTGTCACCGGAATCCTCGTCCGAGGCTCCTGACGTCACGGTGGAACGGGTGGAGCACGCGCTCAAGGTGCTGCACAGCACCCGAGACCTGGCCGACAACCCGCTGATCGGCATGCGGTGCATCGCGGCCTCGACGCCACGCGTCGTCGACCGCTTGCGGGAGCTCGAGGAGTCCGCCGCGCCCGCCTGAGACTGGTCTCGCATCAGTCTCCGACCTAGTCAAGACCTGCTCCGGACCTCAGCGCTACAGGTCTGCCCGAACGCTCCGCCTCAGCGGCCCCACCCAGGGGCTCGAGGAGGAGCGAAATGTTCAACAGGACCCGCGCCCGACACAGTTCAGCCCCGCGCCGTCCACGGCTCGCGATGGAGCGGCTCGACGTCAAGGACCTTCAGTTCGCCGACGAGCTGCCCGAGGGGCGGATGGTCGAGCTTCCCGGACGCGGCACAGCGTTCGTCCGGATCGCAGCCGGTCCCGCCGGAGCGCCGACCGTCCTGCTGCTCCACGGCCTGATGGCGACCGCCGACCTGAACTGGTCGCTCGCGGTGCCTACCCTCGCGAGGCGCTTCAACGTCGTCGCGCCGGACCTCCGCGGGCACGGTCGAGGCCTGGCCACCCGGCAATTCAGCGGCGAGGAATGCGCCGAGGACGTGGCAGCCATCGTGCGAACCCTGGAGCTCGGGCGGGTCATCGTCGTGGGTTACTCGCTCGGAGGCCTGGTCGCTCAGCTCTTCTTGCGCCGGTATCCCGCGATGGTCGCCGGAATCGTCCTGTGCGCGACCGCCAGCCGGTTCGATGTCCCCACCGAAAAGGGTCTGGTCCGGTTGGTCGAACGCGCGGCCCGGCGCTTCCCAGAACGATTTCGCCGCGCCGCGATCCTGGCCATGCTCGCGCCGAAGTCGGCGAATTGCCCGCAGGGCAGGTGGCTGATGAGCGAGGTGCGCCGCCACGACACGATGGCGCTGCTCGACGCGATCGCCGAGGCGGCGAGGTTCGACTCAGGGTCATGGCTGGGTCACAGCACCTGCGCGTCGGCCGTGATCGTCACCCAGGACGACATGGTCGTCTCGGTCGAGGCGCAGAGGGAGCTCGCGCGGGTGCTGGGTCGCCCCGCGGTTTACGAGATTCCGGGCGACCACTTCGTGTGCATCAAGCGGCCGCGCGAATTCAACGAGGCGCTGGTCGCGGCGTGCGCGGGCGTGCAGGCATGAGCGTTCTTGCGGCTGATACCGAAATTGAAACGGCGTCGAGACTGACTCCGGGACCGTATTCGGTGAACGCTGGCGCCATGAAGCATCTCTACGCGCGGCACCGGCTCGACATCCGGCCGGCCGACCTGGTCCATGCGCTGTCCGCCATGCCGGACGCCGACCACCCGAGGGCGGCGGTCGACGTGGAACGCCTCTGGTCGGCGTGTGGATCGGGACTGGCGTGCTACTCCGTGCGCAGCGGGTTTCACCTGCTGCTGAAGGCGCTCGCGCTGCCGCGCGGCAGCGAGGTCCTCTTCTCCGCGGTGACGCATCCGGACATGCCGCGGCTGGCCCTCCATCACGGCTTGATCCCGGTGCCGATCGATCTCGAGCCGGCCACCCTTGCGCCCCGGCCGGAGCTGGTGCATCGCGCCATCACGGACCGCACCCGAATGCTGGTGGTGGCGCATCTCTTCGGAGGCCGCGTCGACTTGACCCCCTTGGCCGAGGTCTGCCGTTCCAACGGGATCCTTCTGGTCGAGGATTGCGCGCAGGCATTCCAGGGCCCTGCTCATACCGGCGACTCGCTCGCAGACGTCTCCATGTTCAGCTTCGGCATCCTGAAAACAACGACTGCGCTGGGCGGGGCGATGCTGACGGTGCGCAATCCCGATTTGCTCGGGTTTATGCGCTTGATCCAGCTGCGCTGGCCTGTTCAAAAGCGCATCGCCCATCTCAAGCGGATCGTGCAGACCGCGGTCTTCGTGGCCCTGACGAAGCCGGCTCCCTATGCGCTGCTGGCGCGATTGGCTCTTGCACTGGAGATCGATTTCGATCGACTCGTCAACTCGAGCGCGCGCGCGTTTCCCGCCGGCGCAGCGGATGACCTGGTGCGCCGCCTCGAACAGAGACCCAGCGCACCCCTCTTGAAATTCCTGGCGCGGCGCCTCAACACCTTCGACCATGCGCGACTGCTCGCGCGTGCGGTCGCGGGCGAGGAGCTGGCCGCGATTCTGCCCGCCGGATTCCATGTCGGCGGGCTCGCGCTGGACCACACGCACTGGCTGTTTCCAATCGTGGCTGAGCGTCCTGACGACACGATTGAGATGGCGCGCGCGGCGGGGTTCGACGCAGCGCGGGCAGCCAGCAGCGTCAAATCGATCAGCGCACCCGCCCACCGGCCAGACCTCGAACCGGTTTGCGCGCAAGCCGTGATGTCGCGACTCGTCTTCCTGCCGGCGTATCCCGAGCTGCCATATGGCTCGTTGGAGACGCTTGCCTCAGCGGTGGAGGGACATGAAGTCCATGCGTAGGTCACGCGCTGACACACTCGAGCGCTTGCGCTCGGGCCCGATCGACCTGCTGGTCATCGGCGGGGGAATCACCGGCGCTCGCACTGCGCTGGAAGGAGCGCGAGCTGGCTTGCGCGTAGCTCTCGTGGACGGAGGCGACTTTGGCGGTGGCACGTCGAGCGCGTCCTCCAAGCTGGTGCATGGCGGTTTTCGCTACCTGCCGATGGGTGACGTCGGCCTGGTCCGAGAGTCGCAGCACGAGCGTCGCGTGCTCATGGAGTCCGTCGCGCCAAACCTGGTCCGACCCATCCGATTCGTGTTGCCCGTATACGACGGCTCGCCGCGGGGAGCGGGCACCGTAGCCGCGGGCTTGCTCCTGTACCGTGCGCTCGCGGGCCGCGGCGGCCGTGCCGCGATGTTGAACCAGGGCGCGGCGCGCCAGGTCGTGCCATCTCTTCGCACCGACGGGCTGCGCATGTGCGGCATGTTCGAAGAGGCCGAAACCATCGACTCACGACTCGTGCTCGCGACAGTCAAAGGCGCGGCGAGGTTCGGCGTGCTCGTTTTGAACCACGCAAGAGTGATCGGTCTCGAGCTGCGGAACAACCGCGGCGGCGTGGTGACGCTCGACGCCGGCGACGACGGATTGATCGACGTGCCGTCGAAGCACGTGATCAACGCGGCGGGCCCTTGGGTCGACCTTGTACGCCGCCTCGATGACGCTGCGGCGACACCCCTCGTGCGCTTGAGCAAAGGGGTGCACATCCTGCTTCCGCACGAAGGCGATTGGAAGGCGGGGGTCGCGATGCCGCTGGAGGGAGGGCGCGTGTCGCTGGGCATCCCGTGGCAGGGCATGCTGATGCTGGGCACGACCGACACCCTGTTCACCGGCAACCCTTCTGAAGCCCACGTCACGCCGGCCGACGTCCGCGAGATTCTTGACGAGGCATCTGGCTTCCTGCCCGAGGAGATGCTCCGTCCTCAGCGCATCCGTTTCAGCATCGCGGGCCTGCGTGCGCTGCCGGTCGCGCATGGCGACACTGCCGCGGCGCGACGGGAGCACCTCATCGAGGTCAGCCGCAACGGGCTCGTGTCGGTGGCCGGTGGCAAGCTGACCACGCACCGGCTCATCGCCCTGGATGCGCTGGGCCGGCTGCCGGAAACCGGCCTCGGCGACCTCAGCCCCGACAGCAGACGGCTGCCGGGAACAGGATGGAGCCTGCCTCTCGAAACGGCCACACGGTTGGCTCCAGACGTCGCCGATCACCTTGAGCGCCTGTATGGCGACGAGGCGGGGCAGCTGCTTGAGCTCGCGGCCGCCAAATCCGATGGCCTCGAGCGGATTCATCCATCGGGCCCGGACGTCTGGGCGCAGGTCGACTACGCATTCGAGTCGGAATGGGCCGGCAACGCCGAAGACGTCGCCAGCCGCCGCACCACGCTTGCGGTGCGGGGCCTGATGACGCCAGAGATCGCGGACCGGATTCGGTCGCGCATGTCAAACCGCCCGACGCGTTCGGGCATGGAAGTTGTGCCGATTAGAGGATGAATCCCGCTTAAGGCGTGCTTAACTTCGCTTTCCCGAATGGGCACGTGGACGGCGATGGACAACCGGCGAAGAACCTTCGTCGTGGCTGCTGCAGCAGTCGCGGTGATCTCCCTCCTGTACGCCCTGAACATTCGCACCGCCCCGTTCGGGCCGCATGCCGTGACGGCGATGGACGACATCGGCGAGGCGGTGGCTGCGGCGATCGCCTCGGCGGCGTGCGCGTGGGCCGCGAGCCGGGCTTCCGGAAAAGACCGGCTCGGCTGGGCCCTGATGAGCATCTCCGCGTGCCTCTGGTCGGCAGGCGAGGTGGTCTGGTCGATCTACGAAGTCGGGCTGGGGGTACAGGTGCCGTACCCGTCTCTGGCAGATGCGGGATTCCTTGCGGCGGTGCCGTTTGCGTTCGCCGGCATTCGCGCCTTCTGGGGTAACGCGCGAGGCACATCCTCGCGCTGGCGCGTCTGGTTCGACGGTGTCATCGTCGCATTGGCCCTGACGTCGACCGCGTGGGCATTCGGGCTCAAGTTGGTATGGACGTCCAACAGCCCCACCAAGATTCTCGACCTGGCGTACCCGGTTAGCGACATCCTGATCGGCACGATCCTCATCCTCGCCATCCGGCGTGCGAGCCAGCAGCAGGCTGGAAGGATGGCCTTCCTTCTCGCGGGCGTCGCGCTCTACTCCATCGCCGACAGCGCCTTCGCCTACCTCACCGCTCAGGGGGCGTTCGGAGCCGTGGGCAGCATCCTCGACACTGGATGGTTTGCAGGCTTCCTGATGATCGGACTGGCCGCCGTTTACCCGGCGTCCACCCCGAAGCCAGCAACTCAGCAAGCTCCCCTCGATCTCTGGCAACTGGCCCTGCCCTGGATGACACTGCTCCTGGCCTCGGCGGGTGATGTCTATTCATCCGTAACGGGGCACGACATCGACCTTTTCATGTCGTCGTGCACCGCGGCCCTTGCCGTGCTCCTGACGGTGAACATGATCCTCGAGCGCCAGGAATTCCTCGAGATGCTGACCGACATCGAGACAGCCCGCTCCACGTTGAACCGCGAGTTCAAGACGGCGTTGGTCGGGATCAAGCGCTTTAGCCGGCACATTCAGGACGCGGAGCGCCTCGACCTCGACGAAGTACGGCACCTTGCCGCCGACATCCACCGCACCGCCGATCGGCTCGATCACATGATCGAGGGAATGCTGGAGATAGACGACGACGGACCGGAAGTCGAGGTCGCTCCCGAGGTGCCCGCGGCGGAGACCGCTGCCGTGGCCGCCCGCACCATCTACTGACTCGGTTGCCATGGTAGGCAGAAAGTCTTTGTGGAGTAGTTAAGACGCCCGAAATCGTTCGGTGAGCGGTCGACTTACCTGCGCGATCGGCGCCGCAATCAGCTTGGCGAGATGGTGACGATAACGTTGCCCTTCTTGTGACCCAGGTCGACGTAGCGGTGCGCCTCGACAATCTCATCCAGCGTGTAGCGGCGGTCGATCACCGGCCGAAACGCGCCGCTCTCGGCGAGTTCCCTCAGCACCAACAGGTCTGACTTCTTGGTCCTCGGGAACGCGTCATCGACGGACATCGACACTCCGCCCGATGCGAGTGCCGCGCCGGCGTTGAGCATTGCCTTCGCACTCTTCCGTTTGCCAACGGCGTCGAAGATGACGTCGTAGCGCCTGCCGCTCTGCGTGAAGTCGTCCGTCGTGTAGTCGATCACCGATGTCGCACCCAGCGACCGCACAAGCTCCAGGTTCGCGGTGCTGCAGACGCCGGTCACCTCGGCGCCGAGATGCCTTGCCAGCTGCACGGCGGACGTGCCGATCGCCCCCGAAGCTCCATAGACCAGCACCCGCTGACCCTTCTGAATCTTCAGACGACGAATGAAGAAGGAGGCGATCAGCCCGCCGTAGGGTAGGGCGGCAGATTCCTCGTACGTGAGGTTGGCAGGTCGAAGCGCGAGCGCCGAGCTCGGCCAGCACACCTTCTCGGCGTATGTACCGGCGCGGAAACCGTCCATTCCGAACACCTGGTCACCTGGCTTGAAGGAGGTTACGTCGCGGCCGACCGACTCGATCTCGCCGGCCGCGATCATGCCGATGATTCCCTTCCGCGGCGCCCTGAAGCCGAACGCTGCTCGCAAGAAGAGCCGGTAGACGCCGCGCATCTTGAGGCCTCTCACGATGCAGTCGCTGGCTGTGACCGCGGTCGCGAAAAGCCGGATGCACACTTCCTTGTCCCTGGGACGCGGGTCGGGCAGAGTCCTGATCTGGAGCACCTCGGGCGGCCCGTACGCCGTGCAAACGGCGGCTCTCATCTCGTCTCCCCAGCCCGCAGCTCAAGCGCGATCACGAATTCGGTGACGTCGACGATGGGCGCCGAATGAGCGACGGAAGCGGGATCCCCTGGTCCGCCGCCCGCGGTGTGGCGAAAGTGGGCCGGAAACCATCGAGGGTCACGGTGCCATTGTGCCCAAGCGGCCGCAAACCTACGAGGACCTGCGCCGCGGGCCGCGAATTCCGCGCTTCGACTCGCGAGTGTTAAACACCCGGGGATCATTCACCGAGGTGTTATACAAACCTGTACAAAAGTGCACCCAGCTTTCCACAATAAGAACCTTTTAGCAGTTCTTAACTGGGGTGAGATCGCCCTCGCCGGCATGCACGCCAAGGTGCGCCGGGATGGCTATCGACGGGGTCGTGTCGCGCCGTGATGTCTCTGTCTTCCGCCCTGCCGCTGCCGTTCTGGACTCTGTTCGCGAGGCAGAAGCCATGTCCGGCGATTGGGAAGGAATGGTCGAGCTCCTCGCACGCGCGAGGTGAGCCAGACTAGAGATTCCCGACGGTAGCCCGACCAGGGTGTTTCTTGAATGCTCGGGTTCCGCAGGTCCAGCTGTGTGCTGGCGGGATCGTTGGCACAGCTTGGTGCCGCAAGCACACCAGCATCAGGACAATTTGCCCAGTGAGGCGGCGGCGTGTGCCTCGAGGCGTGACAGCTCTCCTGGTGAGAGCGGATCAGTCACGTCGAGCACGAGGTCCAAGACCGTGATCAGGTCCCAACGCGGCTGGCCCGAGAGTTGGCGCCCAGCCACGCTCTCGTAACGGTCACGGAAGCGGTCGGCCACCGCCTGCCCATGTGTCAAAGCAAGATTCCAGCGCATGTGGCCGACGTCTACTTCGGGTGGGCCGATCGATGCTTGAGTCCAATCAACTATGCCGGTCAGCCGGCCTCGCGACCAGAGGGAGTTCTCCGGATGATAGTCGCGGTGGATGAACCTAGCCTCCCCCGGGGGTCCAGCCTCGCGCGCCACCGCCAATGCGCGCTGCCAGATGCGGCTCTCCCGTAGCCACCCGGGAATGGTCGCCCGCTCCAGGTCGACATAAGTGCGGTAAGCCGGCACAATCGTAGTGTCGGGAGCAACGTCGTGGATGCGAGCGAGCATTTCTGCGAGCTGGCGTAGGAAGCCCTCCACGTCTGCGACTCGGATCGGCGGATGACCCGGGATCAACGTCGTAAGCAGTGCCGGGACGTCGCAAGTGGCCGCATTGGGATCGGCCGCGACCAACCGTGGAGCTGGAATCATGTTCCGCTCGAGCAATTCGAGGACCTCGACCTCTCGGGCCACGTTGAAGTCGGGATCGTCGACAGCCCATCCCGGTCGGGCCCAGCGACGCAGCACCAATCGATGAGAGACGTCGCGCGCGTCGACGACTCTCACCGCATGGTTGGCGTGCCAGGCACCTGGGGCCAACAGCCGGACAGAGACGACTCGGCTGCCGGGACCGAGCGACGCCGCCACCCACTGCAACGTCTGCTTGGGCGGTCTGGCGCGCCAGTGGTCCATATGCCAATTCTGGTTACGAAGGCCGCCCGCGGCCATCCGCCGAAGTCGCTCGAGCTGCTCGAGACCGAAAATGACCACTTCGGTGGCGCCGGTGGGCTATTCACGGACGACGTTGTGAGACAAGGATGTCGGTCGGAGATGTGGCGACCGGCTGACGGGCCTGCCGAGTCCACGCCCAATTTGTCGACGGAGTCTTATACAGCCGAGTGCTATACAAACCTGTATAAGTGCACCCGGCTCTCCACAATAAGAACCTTTTGGCATTTCTTAACAGCCCCAAGATCACTCTCGCCAGCCGGCTCGCCAAGGTCCGCCGCGACGGCTACTGTGGGTCTCGAGCGGCCTTGTAGAACCAGCGCATCGGCCCGAGCACGACCGGACGTTTGGTCGGCCAGCCTTGAACGGGTCGCTCTTAAGTCGCCTGCGCACCGAGGGCCGCCAACCATAGCTCAGCCTCGATCGGTGTACCAAAGTGGATGAACTCCGCGGCGGTGACGATCGGGTTGATTCGTAGGTCAGCCATCTGCTGTCGCCGCTCGGCCCAAGTAGTCCATGACCACCGAACGGGGTGCTTCGAGCTGAATATGTTCCATTCCCACGCGGCCCTCGATGGCCAATGGGTCGCCATCGCCTTCACCGTTCGCGCTAGCACGCGGCGCAAGACCACAGCCCGCTCGAAATCCAACGCGATGATCGTCGTCGCCCGTGGATAAACGAGGGTCTCAGCGAAGTAGGGCGGGCCATCGAACACCCAAGAGTCCGCTGCTACTTCAGTCGTTGTCCGGTCGAGGTAATCCTGTGAGCCAATCGGGAAGCCGAGGTCGTCGCGTTCGATGTGCCTGACCGCAAGGCATGCAGCCAGCCGCGCGGAGAACGTGGTCTTACCTGCGCCAACCCCACCGAGGAGCACGACCCGATCCAGAGCTCGAGCATCTGGCCCGTTGTCCGACGCCGCCGCCCTCGGATCGTCACTGGTGAGCCCCGTCGAGATCAACTCGGTCACGTCCTACCCTTCGTTTTAGCCAAGTCACGGACCTCGACCAATTCCGCTTTGACCAATCCCAGGGGCGACGATAGCACGCACTCTACGTGGCGCTACCTCAAGGATTGCCTTGAGGGTTATACAGCGAGTCTTATGCAAACTTGGATCGATCTCGAGAGCACTTCGATAGGCTAGAGGAGAGCGAGGCGACAACCACGCATGAGATTCGTCGTGTACGGGACAGGCGCGATCGGTGGCGTCCTTGGGGCTTCGCTACATGCAAATGGACGAGAAGTTGCGCTGATCGCGCGTGGCCGACAATTTGCGGCGATCAGCGATCGAGGCCTGAGATTCGAGCGCCCAGGCGGGGCGGACGTCCTGTCGATGCCTGTCGCCAGCCATCCAGCCGAACTCCGGCTTGGACCCCGCGATGTGGTTCTCCTCACGATGAAATCTCAGGACACAGCCGCGTCCTTGCAGGAGTTGGCCGCATGCGCCTATCCCGATGTGCCTGTGCTGTGTGTACAGAATGGCGTCGACAACGAACGGCAAGCACTGCGCTTGTTCTCCCACGTCTACGGCGTATCCGTGAATGTGCCCGCGGCGTTCCTCGAGCCAGGAACAGTGCAAGCGTACTCGTCACCGACCATCGGTATTCTCGACATCGGTCGGTATCCCTCGGGGTCGGACGAACTGGCGCAAGCCGTTTCGTTAGCTTTCCAAGCCTCGGGGTTCGCCTCCGAGGTGCGCACCGACATCATGAGGTGGAAGTACCGCAAGCTCCTATTCAACCTCACTAACGCGATTGAGGCAGTGTGCGGGCCAGGGACCAGGGAAGGGCGCCTGGCAGAGATGGACGCTCGCGAGGGCGAAGCATGCCTTCGCGCTGCCGGAATCGAGCTCGTCTCCGAACGAGAGGAATCGGAGCGACGCGGCGAGATCATTCGCGTGCAACCCGTGGCTGGCAAGACGCGTCCGGGCGCATCGGCCTGGCAAAGCCTCCACCGAGCCGCCGGGAGCACCGAGGTCGACTACCTGAACGGCGAGATCGTCCTCCTTGGTCGGACGTATGGCGTAGAAACGCCTGCCAACGAATTGCTCGAAGCGCTAACTAGGAAAATGGCCCGCGACCTCAAGCCCCCGGGGTGCTTCTCGACGGAAGAGGTGCTCGCGCAGGTCACGTCCCGATCTGCTCCATAGCGTTCTGCGCCTCATCTGAGAAGGTCGCGGAAGCGCTCGGCGTCAGGTCGTCATCGCTCCACTGGCATATCCGTGACAGCGACGTTCTGTCCGACCGCATCGACCACCCTGCTCGCGGCCGGGCCGAGCGAGGGCCAATCCGCCGGTGCCGGCTTGTCGGCGTCGCGATGCCTGAGCGGACACGGCAAAGTCGATCAATCCTTCGATCTGCTCGCGCCACATTGGTCGGGTTCGCTCTTGAGCAGCAGCCGCGATAGCTTCGTGGTCGGTGACTGCCTTAGACACTGCTTCTGGAAGGCATACCCGACGCTAGCTCGACTGGCAGATCAGGTCGCTCTGGGAACCACCGCGAGCGATTTGGCGAGGGCCTGAAATTGGTTCTCGACGGCATCCAGGCACACACCACGGAGTCGAGTGCGTCCGGCGGGGGCGACGAGCCACCTAGCAGTTGTACAAAACAGTGTTGTACAGATCTGTATAAGTGCGCCTGGCAGGAATCGAACCTGCTGCCTTTCGGTCCGGAGCCGAACGCTCTGTCCGGTGAGCTACAGGCGCGATAGGTCTCACCCAGTCTAAACTCCGCCCCCCGTGGGTCGGTTGTTGGCGGTGACGCTCGTCCTGTTCGCGGTGGCCTCGTGTCAGAACGACACGCACGCCGTCTTCACTCCCGTACCCAGCCCCTCCCCGCACACGGCGCCAACCGCTGCGATCCTGCAGTCGGGCGACATGCCGGCCGGGCTGAACGTGTGCCTCGGCTCAGGTCCGATCGACGTCTATCTGTCGGTGCTGTCCGGCGCAGACGCAGACCTGGCCGCGCGCGAGTCGAACTACTGGCAGCTGCTTCGTACCGAGGGAGCGATCGCGGGCGCGGTTTCTGTGTTTGCGGCCAACGCCACCGCGTGCAAGGCTGAGCTCGGCTTAACCATAAACGTGAAGGCGCTGACCAGCCTCGTTTTCCAGTTTCGCGACGAAGGCCAGGCGGAGCGGGGCTGGGAGTCAGGTGTGTTCGGTTTTGCGCCGCCGCCGCCGGGCCAGCTTTCGCCCAGTCTGATCCGCGGCACCAGCACCGGCCTGGGGCCGAGCTCGTTTACCTACGACCGGCCCTCGGTACGATTGGCGTGCTGGCGGCGGTCCGTATTCGTCGCGCTGGTCGTGGTCAGCAACGCGGACCTGAACGCCTTCCACACCGCGACCGCCGCCATCGACCCTCGCCTAAACTGAGTCCCTTCTACCAGCGCCTGTAGCTCACCGGATAGAGCGCTTGCCTGCGGAGCAAGAGGCAGCAAGTTCGATTCTTGCCAGGCGCACCAGCTTGCTCCAACTCGTATGTTCTGTATTCAACCGTGGCGCTTGCTTCCTCTTAGGAGGATGCTCACATTGCCTAAACAGGGCGTATGCTCTGCACGGGTAAAGCGCTGCGAAGTGGCGTAACCCAGAGAAACACGCCACGAGGAGGCGCACGATGGCAAGCGCGAAGTTGAAGATCGTTGAACACCGACCCAGCGCCCTTGAGCGCCTGGTCGCCGACTATCTCGCCCACCAGCGGAGCCGCGGCCTGTCGGCACACACCGCCGGACTCACAGCGAACGTCATCGAGCACACGTTCTTGCCCTGGTGCCAGAAGGAGCGCGTGACGACACCGGAGCAATTGACGCAGTCGGTGCTGGACCGCTGGGCCACCTATTTACTCACCGACCACCGCACGCCGGCGGGCAAGCCATTGGCGCGCGAGTCGGTACGCACGTATGTGCGGACGTTGGGCAGCTT
>WNGL01001796.1_pt1 | contig 57856 bp, 56 predicted proteins | sample 5400591 | NCBI WGS metagenome assembly WNGL01 (sample SAMN13153377, study PRJNA577476) | soil metagenome | isolation source: 80 cm soil or saprolite under Garry oak tree replicate 1 | place: USA:California | collected 2016-06-15 | reverse complement strand
CTTTCTCCCAAAAGGCGTCAGAGACTTCCCATGATTGAACCTTTGACATAATATCCTCCCAGCTGATGTGATAGATGCTGGGAGGTGATAGTACCAGAAATGCTACAGGAAGTATATTTTATTTACGGATAAGCTCTAAATAGATCTGTCCGGTTTTTATTTTCGGCTAACCGATTATGGCGTCTGCAGTGCAGGAGTAGCGGCCCTTGATTCTTTCCTAGCGGCACACCAAGCATTGATTGTTATCTTTCCAAAAGAGGCAAGAATTAGTGCAACTACTGGAGCCAAAAAAGTAGCAGACACGCCAAGGCTCGGGGCAACCGCTACGGCAATGGCACTAACAATGTATGTTCTTGCGACCCCTTGCTCCCCGAAAAGTTGTTTTCTTTCTTTATTATATTTTTGGTTTCCGCATATAAAACCTTCAACTTCCAAGACAAGATTTTCTAGAAATTTTCCTTTATCTATTTTCGACGACGTAGTCCCAAACGGGAAGGTGTTTTCTGTTGTTGCAGATATCCAAACTTCAGCAATTTCTTGGAATGATTTACCTTGCTGCATCAGCTCCTCAATTGAAACTCTTTGGTAAGCAGGTAGGTTCTGAATCCAGGCTATTGGGTCTTCAGTGAAGTAACTGTCAACATGGCCACTCATTTAAAACATCCTTTCTAAATATTCTGCAGAAATAGCATGCGTTGTTTGGTGGAGGGTATGAGGATCAACACCTCCTAGCGATATACCTCCACCACCTCCTGGTGCATATGAACCAATTAAGATAGCGGAAAGTTTTCCACTTCGCAGACTAAAAATAGGACTACCTGATTGACCGGGTCGTGACTGAATGTTCAGTACGACATGCTTCGACTTAATCCCGCCTGCAGCTACAAGGATTTTGGCTCCTATTTCTGTTATTTGTTGAGTCAGTACCATTCTCCCTTGATCGGCATGAGGATAGCCGAAAGTTGACACGTTTTCTCCCACACCCACATCGTCAGAGCCACCTATGACCACATTCGATCCAATATCATGATCTGATTTTAGAAGGCAAAGATCATGTATTGGATCATATGCATGAATCTTTACTGGGAATGTTTGGATAGAATTATCTGAGGTGTCTTGATAGTCAGATATTGAAGTGATGGGTTTAAAGGCAATTACAAGATTTGTATCTTCTTGGCCTGATACATGGGCTACTGACGCAAATATTCCTTTTCTGTTTGTTAAGAATGATGTGCCGAGCAGTTGAACTCCATTTGGCCCAACTCTTCCTACCGAAAAGACAACGTTGTTTATCCGAGAAAAATCGTACATTTTCCCCCCTTAATTTCTTAATGCTCTAACGGGCATGGCTTTGACCTGCCAGTATTTTCGGGCAGGTCTGGTTACGTCTAGCTTCTTCCTTGCCTTGTTTTAATTCCTGTTTCCAGACATTGATAATGTTTGTCCGTTTGATGTAAATGTTACAGCGTACTTGTATGGGGTACCGTTACTGTTGAGATAGAATGTATCTTCTTCAAGTTCTGTGAGTACGTTGAAAGAATTTTTCGTCACGAAAGATAAAATAAGCTTTGAGTTGTTGTTAAAGTCGGCGTCAAGTTTCCAAGTGCAAGATTCGCTTGTTCCATCGCTGTTTGTTACGTTCCACAGGTTGCCTAAATCTCCTACATGTACATTATCTGCGATTGGGGTTTGTACACTTGGAACACCTGTTACCCCTGATGAGTCGATCTGTTTATATAAATTACCGTTTGTAGCTAAAAAATACTCTGTAAAAGTGCCGGTCGCTGAGGCTCCAGTGGATGTTTTGGTCAGTGTGATAATAACTCTGCTCTTGGTCGTGGATTGACCTTCAAATGTAGTTGTTCCGTCCGATGCTAAAGCAAAAGAGCCGCTATATGCATTGCCAGATGTGTCTGAGCCAGTAAGTGTGAAAGACATTTGAGAGCCTGCCGCAGCTGTTCCCGTCAAGAATCCTTTGAATGTAGTCAGGTTAACAGTTGTTCCTGTAGGAGTTGGAGTTTGAGTTGTCTCGGTGCTCCCACCTCCACCACAGCCAGTCAAGCAAAACATCCCCGCAACAAACAATCCAATCATCACTTTGATTACTTTTCTTTTCATCTCTTTATTCTCCTTTTGTTGGCTTCGAGGGATGCCGTGGACACCAAGACGAAGCCTTTGTCTCGGTGACCAACGGGGCGGGAGATGCACCGGGGAGCCTTTTCTTTCCCCCCGGTGCATCTCCCTGGTTAAACCTCTCCGTTATTTTCTTTTTGTGAACTCAAGTAGCTTATCAAGCGCTGCTACGATAGGAGCCTTATCTTGAAAGCGTCCCGAACCTGCAACCAGAAACCCTTCTCCCTCAAAAGGGTAGTGTTCTATCTGTGCATTTATTATGGTGGTTTTGTATTCTTCAACGCATATGTCGAAGCTACTCAATTTCTGGTCTTTGAGAACTCTTCGGAATGCGGAAAAGTCAATGATGGTAGATGGGGACGGGTATTTCCTCTCTTTACGGAGAATGGCGTCCAGTATGTCAGCAGCGTCATTAAATTCCTTCCTTCTGTCCCTGTTGCCGGAAAAGTAATGACTGAGCCAATTTCCAAGCAAAGCTCCCAATATTGTGAAGCCTCCGGCGATCAAGGCAAGTTGGTATGGAGTGACAAACATACAGAATTCCTCTTATTCGGATGGGGTGGCGGGTTAATTGTTTATGCGTTTTTTTTTGCTGGCTCTTCTATTATCGTTTCAATTAGGCGATTTAACGGTTCGGCAGAACAGCGGCGGTTAGGCCGCTGCTTCTGTCTGGTTAGACGTTACTCTCTCTGATTACTGATATGCCTATCTCGCCTTCTGCACATAGCTCCCAGTCAGTGCTCAAAAAGTCTTCAACTAAAAAAAAGACGGGATGGCCAGCCATCATCAGAGCACCTTTATCGGAATAACGTTGAGCAATATTGTGTGCTGATAATTGTGCGATCATTAGAACTAAAGCCTCAAGCCTAGCCATATCCGACAAGGAGAGATCAAAGTCGAAGTTGGAATTGTGTACATACTCATGCCGTTGTTGGAAAAAATCGGCGAATTTAGCCCTCCAGTCTTCCGGTAGTCGAATAGTCGCTCTAGCTCCTTTGGCTGGAACCAAGCATTCCAACTCAAATTCTGTAAGAGAAGAAATATAGCCCTTTGGTGGGAATATTTTCGACATCGAGGCTTCAATTTGCTCGATGTTTTGGAACCCTAAGGATGACGATGCAATATCTGGGAATGTTGCGCCATCGCAAAGAATTTGATGGATGTCTGCAAAGGTCGATTTTTCCCGAACCTCTCCTAGAATAATTTTTAGAACTTGGTCATCATTACTTATGACAAAAAGGCATAAGTCACGATAAAACGTCTCCATGCAAGAGGCTAATGCAATCACATATTGCCTGCATGCCTCCTTAATTACATGCTCATCTTTACGGCAAGCCTCTAAAACTTTGTGCATGAGGATAGCAGCACGAGCCATGTTTTGGAGAAAATTCAAGAGGTAGTTTGTCGGCTCTCCCCTCGTATCTTTAAGCGTTTTGATGTTTTGAATCTTCAATTTACCCTCTCGTCTAACTCGTTCTTGATCAGACCCGGCCATCCTCCGTTTTTGGATGTTGACCGAATATTTAACCTCATTACTGGCCGGAATTCCTACCAACAAGCCACACACTTTTTGCCAGACGTTAACCAAATCGAACGGAAGAGCCTAGAAGGGTAGAGGAAATCTTTCCTGCAACTTCAAACAGCAGATCATTTACCCCGCACAATAAAAACGCTCTCACCTATACGCCGGTGCTCCCTGCCTGTCAACCGGTTGCCAAGGAAATCTCTGGGCACAATGCAAAGGCGCCCCATCACGGCAGCGTGATGGGGCGCCTTTATACAATACCGGCTGCCTTGATCAGTCGGTTGCGATGATGACACTGGAGGCCTTGAAGGCCGCGCAGGCGTGTTCGCCCTCTTTCAGCTCCAGAGCCCTGGTGCTTTCGTTGGTGATGATGGCGACCAGCGCGCTTCCCCCCGCGAGTTTAAGCTCAACCTCGGTATTGACCGCCCCCTGATGAAGCCCGGTGACGGTTCCGCACAGGATGTTGCGGGCGCTCATCTTGACCTTGTGCAGCTCCTTGCCGATGATCACCCAGTTTGCCTTGATGATGGCGTAGGCAGCCTTACCCTCCTTCAGGCCGAGCGCATCCACGCTCTCGTTGGTGATGACGGCGGCAAGTTTCTCCCCCCCCTTGAGTGTCAGATCAACCTCGGAGTTGACCACCCCTTTTTTAACCTTTGATACTGTCCCGGCAAAAACATTGCGTGCGCTTATTTTCATGACTATCCTCCATACTGATGGGTTGTACTGTTTATTTAATCAAGTGTACGGCGCTTCGCAAATAAGTCAACTTCGACAACGTTCCCGCCGAGAAAGGCATCGCAGTAGAGAATTATTCGATTGGCGGTCCTGAGCTTGATCGCTTGCTCCAGTTCCTGTACAGTATTGAAACAGCTGGTTTGAAGAATCCACCACTGACAGAACCGAGGACATTCTCGTGACGCGCACTGGGCATATGATGATCTTTTTTGGAATTTTTGCGGCTGTTATAGCCTTGTCGCAGCTCTATCTCTTTGCCCGTATCAGCTATTTCCTGCAGCTGACGGACGGTAAACGGCTCTTTGCAGCTCTGCTGCTGGGCACTCTTGCCGTACTGACGTTCATCTTCCTTCCTGTCAGCCGCATGCTGCCGCGCGAGGTCGAGACCGCCCTTGCCTGGATCGTTTTTCCATGGACCGGTTTAGCGCTTTTGCTGGTAGTGACGATGCTGGCGACGGATGTATGCTGGCTTTTGATAAAACTGGTTCCATCTGCGCCGATGCACGATCCGGGTCGCCGGCTGGTGCTGCAACGTGCATTCGGTTGTGCGGCTCTGGGAGGAAGCGGGCTGTTGGCTGTTTTCTCGACATGGAACTGCCTGCGGCAAGTCGCCGTCAAGCCGCTGACCGTCGAGTTGAAGCGGCTGCCGAAATCGCTGGATGGTGTGAAGATCGTGCAGATTACCGATCTGCATATAGGACCTATAACCGAAAGCGGCTGGCTAGGGCAAATTGTCGCTAAAGTGAACGCGTTGAAGCCTGATATTATCGTGGTGACCGGCGATCTGGTCGATGGTTCCATCGAGAAGCTGGGGCACCTTGTTGCGCCTCTCGCCGAATTAACCGCGCCGCTTGGTGTTTATTTCATTACCGGCAATCACGAATATTATCATGGTGTCGAACCATGGTGCGCCCATATTGCCGGCCTCGGTCTGCGCGTCCTGCGAAATGAACGCGTATCGATCGTTGCCGGCGCGCAACGGGGCAGCTTCGACCTTGCCGGCGTAGATGACTGGAGCAGCAGACGATTTCCGGGCCAGGGACATGATCTGCCAAAAGCGCTGGCAGGCCGGGACCCGGACAAGGCTCTCGTGCTGCTGGCGCATCAACCGGCAGCCATAGACGAAGCGGCGGCGCATGGCGTCGATCTGCAGCTGTCAGGGCATACACATGGCGGACAAATCTGGCCTTTCAATTATGCGGTTCAACTGCAGCAGCCCTATCTGGAGGGGTTTCATCGCCACCGTGACACGGCAACGCAAATCTACGTCAGCTCCGGCACCGGATTCTGGGGCCCGCCGATGCGCCTCGGCACTTCCGCCGAAATTACAGATATAACCTTGCGCTCCGCCGCCTGAAAGCCCTCTTGACCTGACTTCACTGCGTGCACCAATCAGTTTATAACCTGCCTGTTTTTGCGGCATTCTCCTGTCCTGACAGAACTTGCAATTGCTAACCAACCGGAATCATGTCGGAATATTCTTGCCTCGGCTTGGCACACACCGTGTAAAAGATACCTCCAGATGCTTAAAGAATCATTGTGCAGGGATGCTGGCTGCACGCGGAGGTGTGTCATGAAGCTGATTGAAACCGTCATTAATCGACTCAAGCTGGAAGAGGTGCGGTGTGCCCTTGATGAAATCGGTGTCGAAGATTTCGTGGAAAGCGACGTCATTGCCCACAGCCACCAGAAGGGGCAGGTAATGATCTTTCGCGGCGCCAGGTTCGTCGCTAATCTCGTGGAGAAGGTGAAGCTCGAGATCATTACGGCGGACGATGCGGTGGGAAAGGTCGTCGAGGCCATCGGCACGATTGCCAGGACCGGGCGCAAGGAAGATTGCCGGATCGCGATACGCCCTTATCTGGAAGCGATCTAAAGAGACGGCGGCTGAGGAAATCCCTTGGCACAACGCAAAAGCGCCCCATCACAGCAACGTGATGGAGCACTTTTATAGAAAACCGTCTGCCCGCCGGAGTCATACACCGAACCCATTCATTTCTTTTCGTAGACTCCGCTCTTGCCGCCTTCCTTGTACAGCAGGCAGATCTCCCCGATGCTGATCGACTTGTCGCTCCCCTTGCACATATCGTAGACCGTCAGCGCCGCCACGGCAGCCGCGGTCATCGCCTCCATCTCGACGCCGGTGCGTTCAAAAGCCCTTACGGTGGCTTCTATTGTCACCGTGCCGGTCAAACGGTCCGTTCTGAATTCCACCGCCACATGATGGATGGCAAGAGGGTGGGAGAGGGGGATCAGATCTGGGGTCTTCTTGGCGGCGGCAATGCCGGCGATCCGTGCCACGCCGAGTACGTCACCCTTGCGGATTACCCCCTCCAGAATGGCTGCAAGAGTCTCCGCCTTCATGTTGACCGTGGCGGCGGCCCGGGCGGTGCGCAGGGTCGGCTCCTTGGCGCTGACATCGACCATAATGGCCTGCCCTTTTTCATCAAAGTGATTAAATGACATGTCTCTCCCCTTAAACGGATATCAGGTAGCTATGCTTCCAGCATATTCATAACCGCGCAAATTGCCAACTCTTTTACTTCGCATCCGGAATCGTCCGGATTGCCAACCCAGCCGGACGCCTGCTCCAGCCTGCCGCCGGTCAGCCGGATCACCTCTCCGCCAAGCCGTTTGTTCTGGTGCGGATCATGGGTGGACATGACGACCATGGTTCCACTGGCGGTAAGCGAAGCGATCAGCCGCTCGATTATCTCCGCGCTCTCCCTGTCAACGTGTGCCAGCGGTTCGTCGAGCAGCAGTATCTCCGGTTTGGGAGCAAGAGCCCTGGCCAGCGCCACCCGCCTGGCTTCACCGCCGGAAAGCTGTGTGATGTTTCTTTCCTCGAAGCCGACGAGCCCGACCAGCGCCAGCGAATCGGAAACGGTCCGCCGCAGCTCATCCCCCGAAATTCCTCTCGCCTTGAGCCCGAACGCGACGTTGTCGAAGACCGTGCCGGCAAAGAGGTATGGGGACTGGTGCATGAGAGTAACCTTTTTGCGAAGAATATTCAACTCACGGCTTTTCCAGGTTACCCGCTCGCCGGCATAGAGAAGCTCGCCCCGTTCGGGCTTTGAGAGGAGGGCCAGAATATTCAACAGCGTGCTCTTCCCCGAACCGTTCGGGCCGGTGAGAATATAGAGTCGTCCCGGAAGCAGGGCCAGTTTTTTCAGTTCCAGGGCGATCTTGTCGCCATAGCGTTTCTGGACGGAGGTCAGTGTTAATTGCGCGTTCATGGTAGATTACCTCTGCTGCATGAAATTAAGTGGTCCTGGTATAGCCGCGGATGTTTCCCCCCAGCATCATCGCGACCCCCACCTCCGCGATCACCCGGCCGAATCCGGCGATGACCGCGGCCATGATGCCGAAACGGACTTCCCGGACCAGCTGCAGCATGCTCAGGAGCGGACCGGCTCCGAGCGTCAGGGCGGTCGGCAGTATCCGGCTGTCGGCCCCCTTGACGGAGCTCAGGGTGTAATTGGCGACGATCGGAATCGCCAGTACGGTCTGGCCGATGACCATGGCGCCCGGTGTGAAGAGCAGCCCGAATCCCCCCAGCGGCCCCTGTCTGCTGATAAGGCCGTAAACGACCAGGCCGACTACCACGGTGGGCATCGCCATCAGGGTGTTGAGCATCGTAATGACCCAGCGCTTGAGCGGGAATTCTCCGATGGCGATGGCCAGCCCGAGCGGAATGCCGGCCAGTGACGCAAACAGGATCGACCAGGCGGCCACGCTGACGGATGTCCGGACCGCCTCAAAGACCTCCAGGTCGAGGGACAGGATCAGGGAGAGCGAGCTCTGGAACGATTCCCGGATAAAATCCATGAGCTACTTATTACCGAAGGTGAAGAAGACCGGCTCGCCATTCACCTTGTAAGCGGCAATGATCCCCAGCCCTTCCTGGCTGGTGACGAAATCGATGAATTTCATGGCCAGATCGTGCTTCACGTGCGGATGCTTATTCGGATTGACGGCGATGACGCCGTAGGGGTTGAAGAGCCCTTTCTCTCCCTCGAAGAGGACGACGAGATCACTCTTTTTACCCTTGAAGGCGTTGTAGGTGCCGCGGTCGGCCATGGTATACCCCCGGCGCTCGGTGGCCATCGTGATGACCGGACCCATTCCCTGGCCCGCCTCCACGTACCAGTTCCCCTTCGGTTCGATCCCGGCACTCTGCCAGAGTTCCTTCTCCTTGATATGGGTCCCCGACTTGTCACCCCTTGAGATGAAGATCGCTCCGTTGGCGGCGATCAGCTTCAGTGCCTCTGCGGCGCTTTTTGCCCTGGCGATCCCGGCCGGATCCCCCTTAGGGCCGATGATGACGAAGTCGTTGTACATGACGTCCCTGCGGTTCACGCCGAAGCCGTCGGCCACGAATCTGTCCTCAGGTTTGCGCGCATGGACAAAGACCACGTCCACGTCTCCGGCCTCGCCGAGTTTCAGCGCCTGGCCGGTGCCGACGGCAATGACATCGACCTTGACGTTGTGCTTCTTTTCGAAGGGGGGGAGCAGGACTTTCAGCAGCCCGGAGTCCTGGGTGGAGGTGGTGGTGGACATCTTCAACCGCTCCCCGGCCGCTGCGGTCTGGCAGAACAGGGAAAGGGCAAAAACTCCAGTAATTAAAAAGCGCATGAATTTCATGGTGCTGTCTCCATTAGTGATGTTTAGAGAATAAAAAAGGGGCCTTTCCGCATGGAAAGGCCCCTTAAAGCCGGATAAAATCCGCCCAGGACCTTTATCATATCAACCACCTCCGACCAGCGGAAACAGGGAGAGGGTGTCGCTGTCATGCAGTATCTGATCAAGGGTTGCATGCCGGCCATTGACCAGCAGCACCCCGACCTCCTCTTCAGTCAGGCCCAACCCGAATACTATGGTACGGCAATCGGTATCTTCAGGCTGTTCCTGCAGGGCAACGTTGAACCGGCCGTTCCTGAAGGAGGCAAATAATTTTACGGTGATCTGCATTGAGTGCTCCGTAACAACTATAAAAGCAGTTCATTACCGCAAAGACGCAAAGTTCGCCAAGATACCAGAATGAGACGGTTTCGGTATCATCCTAATGATATTCTTAGCGTTCTTCGCGTCTTCGCGGTTCAAATGCCGGGGTTAAAAGTTCCAGAACTCGTCGATCTCCGCACCACTGAAATCCCAGATTGCGTCGTGAGGCGCAACCGTTTCATTGCTGAAAAACTCCGGGAGACGGTCATCCTTGTTTGTGAAGCCGGCTTCGATGTTGAACTGGCGCTCTACCTTGAGGATATGCTTGCCGAGGTTGGTGACGTCGTCGCCGGTCAGGTTGATACCGAAGCGGGCGTTGATCATGTCGATCAGGGCGGGCAGGCATTCCGGGATATCAAGCGCCGGGAAAGCGACGAAGATGCACATGCCGGTGGAATCGACCGCCGCGGTTGCAATCTGCAGGTTGCGGGAAAGCTCGACCTGGCCGTCTTTCTTGAGCGGATCGACATAGCCGCCGACGTTGAGGATGTTGGTGGCAATGGTGTAGCCGGAGGTGTGATCGGCCCCCATCGTGCTGGTGGCGTAGGTGATGCCTATACCCTTGACCGAACGGGGATCGTAGGCCGGGATGCCCTGGTTTTTCACCACAGGTACCCGGGTAACGCCATAGGCCCTGCCGACTGAACCGGCGCCGCCGCCAAGGATGCGCCCGAGCGGGGTGCCCGCGCCGATTTCATCGCTCAGGATGCGCAGCATCTCCTTGCTGTCGCCCCAGGGGAGGATGCCTGCTTCCATCGCCACACCGAACATGACGGCGGTTTCGATCGAATCGATGCCGATATCGTCCATGATGTTGTCAGCCTTGGCGATGTCGTCGAGGTTGTCGATACAGCAGTCGGCTCCGAGTCCCCAGATGGTCTCGTACTCGAAACCGGAGGTCAGGTATTTGCCGTCCTTGTCGTTGTAGACCTGTGAACACTGGATGATGCAGCCGGCGTGGCAGCCGTGCCGTGGTTTGCCGCCGCGCGCGACGATCGTGTCGTGCATGGTTTCGCCGGAAATCTTGTCGGCGCCGTCGAACCGGCCGACCGAGAAGTTACGGGTCGGGAGGCCGCCCGCCTCATTGAGGATGTTGACGAGGACGTTGGTGCCGTAGGTCGGCAGACCTTCGCCGCTGACCGGATGATCGAGCAGGGCCTTGGCAAAGGCGCGGGCCGCAACCTTGAATTTTTCCGGATCGGCAATCGTGACGCCAGGAGCGCCCTGGTCGTCAATCGAGATGAACTTTATTTTTTTGGAACCCATGACGGCGCCGAGACCGCCGCGACCGTGGCTGCGGATCTTGCTGTCCGGATCCTTGACGGAGATGTTGGCGGCGGTCATCTTCAGCTCGCCGACCGGGCCGATGGTCAGGACGCCGGTTTTCTTGCCGAGACGGGCTTCGAGTGCGTCAATCACGTCGAAATTTTTCTTGCCGATCAGTTCGGTTTCTTCCTTCACGGTGACGCCGTCCTTGTTGACATGAAGGCCGTACCATTTGTCTTCCTTGGGGAGCCCTTCGATGATCAGCGCCTTGATGCCAAGTTTTGCCAACATCTGTGCCGCTGTGCCGCCGGCGTTGCTCTCCTTGATGGTTCCGGTCAGCGGGCTCTTGGCGCTGCTGTTCCGGTCAGGAGTCCGGGGGCAAAGACCAGTTTGTTGCCTGCACCCAGAGCGTGACAGGTGGGAGGTACTTCAGCTGCGACTATGGTGGAGGTGAGACCGCGGCCGCCAAGTCCGCCCCAGGCTGCCGGGACCGGCTCGATTTTTGTGCTCAGGTCGTTCATGTTAACGCGTAAAATTTTGTCCATTCTGATTTCTCCCGATCATATTTTTTTACCTGGTAGGGGCGTACCCTTGGGTCGCCCGCCTTTTGCCCTGTACGAATATTCAACAATGGCGGATCCGGCAACGAGGGCGGGCCAAGGCCCGCCCCTACAATGAACATATTCCTTCCTACATCGCAGCCTTGAATATCTCGATTACCTGCTCCAGCGTTGCCGTGCGGGGGTTGGTGAACTGGCAGGCATCCTTCTTGGCATTTTCGGACATGATCAGCAGGTCCGCTTCCTTGACGTTCAACTCCTTGAGGCCGGTCGGGATGCCGATCGAAGCCGAGAGCCTGCGGATGGCACTGATCGCCTTTTCAGCGGCTTCATTGACTGAAAGACCGCTGATGTTCTCGCCCATCGCAACGGCGATGTCGGCGAAACGCTGCGGACAGGCGATCAGGTTGTACTGGCTTACGGCCGGAAGCAGGATCGCGTTGCAGACGCCGTGCGGAAGGTTGTAGAAACCGCCCAGCTGGTGAGCCATGGAGTGTACATAACCGAGGCTGGCATTGTTGAAGGCCATACCGGCCAGATACTCGGCATAGGCCATCTTGTCGCGGGCTTCGAGGTTTTCACCGTTGGCGACCGCCGGACTCAGGTACTTGGCGACCAGTTCGATGGCCTTGATGGCGCAGGCGTCGGTGATCGGGGTGGCGATCGTGGAGACATAGGCCTCGACCGCATGGGTCAGGGCGTCCATGCCGGTAGCCGCGGTCAGTGCGGGAGGCTTGCCGACCATCAGGACCGGGTCATTGATTGCGATATTAGGGGTGCAGCGCCAGTCAACTATCGCCATCTTCACATGGGTGTCGGTATTGGTGATGATGCAGAAGCGGGTCATTTCGGATGCGGTGCCGGCGGTGGTGTTGATCGCGAGAAACGGAGGCATCGGTTTGGTGGACTTGTTGACGCCTTCGAAGTCGCGGATGTTGCCGCCGTTGCCGATCACCATGCCGACGCCCTTGCCGCAGTCATGGGAGCTGCCGCCGCCCAGGGAGACGATGCCGTCGCACTTGTTGTCCTGATAGACCTTCACGCCGTCATGGACGTTAGTGTCGGTCGGGTTCGGTTCGGCGCCGTCGAAGATGACCGCCTTAAGGCCGGCAGCTTCGATGTACCCCTTGATCTTGTCGGCAACGCCCATCTTGGCAAGCCCTGCGTCGGTAACGATCAGCAGGTTGGTGGCGCCGAGCGCCTTGGCCTGCTCTCCAGCTTCCTTCGAACAACCTACGCCCATAAGTGAAACCGTTGGAATGTAAAACCCGTACGTCTGATCTGCTAAAGCCATTTGTGCTCTCCTTCTCTTTCTGTTTTTTGAGTCACCACCGGTCAGGCGGTAAAACGGTTTTCTACGTATACGCATAACGTATGCCAACAAAAATAAAACCAGATTGAGCTCCAGGATTTCAAATATAATAATTAAGTAAAACAGTAAGTTATGATAGGCTGTGCTGTTGTTGATCTGATTACACGTTCTAATATCGTTCTAAGGTCGAACAGCAATCCTGTTCCATGTTGGAGCATCCGTTCCACCATGGAACATATGGGTTGCCGCTTCCAGTTGGGCTGGACCACATATTTGTTATCTATGATTCCCGTTATAAAAACGTCTCATTCCCCCGTAATCGCAGCTTCCAAGGCCTGTTAACCGGCTAGTCTGCCTTCCCCTGCCTCTCTCGTCGCGAACTTGGTATCAAAATTGCCATATACCGCGGACAAACGGTTAATTCGATATTCAAGCACATTTCCTGCAGAGGAATAATTGTATGAAACTTACTGATTCACATGGCCGGCGCATCAATTACCTGAGACTTTCCGTCACGGATCGCTGCAATCTGCGCTGCAGCTACTGCATGCCTCCGGAAGGGATCCCCAGGCTACAGCATGGAGATATGCTGAGTTATGAAGAGCTGCACCGCATTGCATGCGAGGCGGTCTCTCTGGGGATCGAGAAAATCCGGATAACCGGCGGGGAGCCGCTGGTCAGGAAGGGACTGATCGGCTTCATCGAACGCCTGGCCGAAATACCCGGCCTCAAGGAGCTGGTCCTCACCACCAACGGCATTCTACTCCAGGAGATGGCGTTTCCTTTGCGCCGGGCCGGTGTGCAGCGGCTCAACATCAGCCTCGACTCGTTGAACCCGACAACCTTTGCGGCAATTACCCGGGGGGGGAATCTTGACAAGGTCCTGGACGGCATCGCCGCGGCCGGGGAGGCCGGGTTCCCGCCGGTCAAGATCAACATGGTCGTGATGCGGGGGGTCAATGATCAGGAGCTGCTCGATTTTGCCGCCCTGACTCTTCACAACCCCTGCACGGTCCGTTTTATCGAATACATGCCGACCCTTCAGGATACCGGCTGGAATGCCAGTTCAGTTGAAGGACAGGAAATTCTCGAACGCATCGGAAGTCACTATCCGCTGTTGCCTCTGGTAAGCGGCGGGATGGCCGGTCCGTCCAAAAACTTTAAAATCGGCGGCGGCGTCGGGGCGATCGGCATTATCACACCGATATCAGGCCACTTCTGCGAGAGCTGCAACCGCATCCGGGTCACCGCCTCGGGTCTGATGAAAGGGTGCCTCTTCGCCAATGAAGCGGTTGATATCAAACCGTATCTGAGGAACGCTGAAAACGGGGATTTACGGAAAATAGTGCGCAGGATCGTCATGGAAAAACCGGGGCGCCACCACATGGTAGACGAGGTGCCGGTACATGACAGGATTGCGATGTCCCGGATCGGCGGCTGACAGCAACCCCCCTCAATCCCCCTTAGGCCCCAGAGGGTCCTTATCAGCGGGGAAGTCATTAAGTCTCCCCTGACAAGTGGAGATTTAGAGGGGTTAGATTTACACCCATTACCCACAAATAAACGCTGGAGAGACGACATGAAAACGAAAAGAAAATACAAAGAGATCACCAAGGACACGATCGTTTCCGCAAGAATAACCGATGACGAGATGTATAACGTCAAAATGCTCATGGAGGTGACCAATCTGTCGGCGTCCGAGATCATGAGAAAAGCGTTCCATCTCCAAGTGCAGCGGTTCAATGAGACCGGAGCGCTGAGCAGTTCCTGTCTGTAAAACGCACAAGGAGAGATATTTATGCTCGTTATCACGTGTATTAAACAGGTCCCCGACACGACCCAGGTCAAAATCGACCCGGTTACCAATACCCTCATCCGTGACGGGATTCCGTTCATCATCAACCCATATGACGTTCATGCCTTGGAGGAGAGTCTGCGGCTCAAGGACCGTTTCGGACTTCATGCGACCGCGCTTTCGATGGGACCTCCCAATACTGAAGCGGCCTTGAAAAGGGCGCTGGCACTCGGCATGGATGATGCGGTCCTTCTTTCAGACCGGGTCTTCGGTGGTGCCGATACCCTCTCGACGAGCAACGTGTTGGCGGCCGCGATCAGGAAAATGGCGGTAAACGAACCGCTTGGGCTGGTGATCTGCGGCAAACAGACCATAGACGGCGACACCGCCCAGGTCGGACCAGGCATTGCGGTACGCCTCGGACTTAGCCAGTTGACGCTGGTGGACCGGATCGAATGTCTGGATTTTCTCTCCAATAGAATCCGCGTGCGGAGAAAGCTGGAGGGGCGTTACGAGATCGTCGAGGCGCGCCTGCCTGCGATGATCACGGTGGTCAGGGAGATCAACCAGCCGCGTTATCCGACCGTGCCGATGCGGCTCAAATCGGAGCGATCGGACATAACGATCTGGGACAACAGCGATCTTGGTCTCGATGTCAACAGCATCGGCCTGAAGGGCTCCCCCACCTGGGTGAGCAAGATATTCTCTCCGGAGCGGGCCAAGGGGGAGATACTTGGCGATGGCCTGGGTGATCCGGTCGGAACCACTCGGATGCTGATGGAGCGGCTAATGGCAACGGACATGCTGGCGGTTTAGAAAAATCTGAAACATCAAAATCGAATTAACAGGGATGTACAGGATGGACAGGATAACAGCATAAGCAACGGCAAGACGCTGGTTGTTTTTACGGTTTTATCCACTTCATCCTGTTCATCCCTGTAAATGACTGGCTTCGGTGCAACTCTCCACCGACGGCAAACATGAAGAGGTCTAATCCATGAGCGATACTAAAAAATCACTGAAAAAACCGCGCGGCAAGGTCCGGCTCGTTGAGGGGAAGTGCATCGCCTGCGGCGCCCGCTGCCAAAGCATCTGCCCGGTGAACGGCATCGAGATGAGCGAGACCGGGGAACCGCAGATCTTGCTGGAAAAATGCATCGGCTGCGTCAAGTGCGTCAAGGCCTGTCCCGGCGGCGCTCTGGAGCTCTTCTACACTCCGGATGAACTTGTCATCCTTGCGGAATGGGAAAAGCAGGGGGCTCTGCCGCCGGAGGAGATCGACGCGGAAGAGAAGCAGCGGCGGGAACTTATTGCCGGCTACCGGAACGTCTGGGTCTTTATCGAACAAACCGAAGGGGAGGCGGCTCGCGTCTCCTGGGAACTCCTGGGGGCGGGCGGCGAACTGGCTCGTGCCCTGGGGGTGGAATTATGCGCCGTAGTCATCGGCGCAAAGGTCGAGCACCTCTGCCAGGAAGCCTTCCGGTACGGCGCAGCCAAAGCCTACATCCTCGACCATCCGGTCTACAGGTATTACCGCACCGAACCGTACCTCGCCGCATGCTGCCACCTGATCGGTAAATTCAAGCCCGAAATTGTCCTGATGGGGGCGAGCGGCATGGGACGCGACCTGGCAGGAGCGGTCGCTACGCGCATGAAGACCGGTCTGACTGCCGACTGCACTGGCCTGGGTATTGATGATAAACGCAACCTGATGCAGACCAGGCCCGCCTTTGGCGGCAACATCATGGCTACCATCATGTGTGACCGGTACCGTCCTCAGATGGCCACGGTACGCCCGCAGGTGATGGCGCTGCCGGAAAGGTGCGCCGATGCCACGGGTGAGATCGTCCGCGAAAGCTATGCCCCGAGTGAGGAGAGCATCTTTACCAAGGTTCTTGAGATCATCAGGGACGGAAAGGGGAAGGACGACGTCGATATCGCCGGGGCCGAATTCATCGTGTCGGGGGGGCGAGGCCTGATGACGAAGGAAAACTTCGGTCTGCTCCGGGAACTGGCCGATGAGCTGGGTGGCGTGATCGGCGGCTCGCGCAGCGCCATTGACGCCGGGTGGCTGCCGCAGGATCGTCAGGTAGGGCAGACCGGCAAGACCGTGCGCCCAAGGATCTATATCGCCTGCGGCATCTCGGGAGCCATTCAGCACCTGGTGGGGATGCAGGATTCGGATGTAATTATCGCCATAAACCGCGACAGGGACGCTCCGATCTTCGAGGTTGCCACCTACGGCATCGTCGGTGACCTGTTCCAGGTAGTGCCCGAGATGACCGCACAGATACGCGCATTAAAGGTTCCTTCTCCATGAGGACCCACAGGGCCTAAAGGAGAAGGTGGCCGAAGGCCGGATGAGGGGGACGGTTGAACCATAATAATCAACGCTGCCCCCTCACCCTGGCCCTCTCCTTTAGGCCCCAGAGGGTCCTCAGGGAGAGGGGATTAAGAAGATTTACTATAGATCAACAAGAGGTTTAACCATGATACCCAATCAGACTGTTTTTGCACCACTTCTGACAGCGTCACTCATCCTGTTCACCTGGAGCTGCTACCGGCGCCTGAGCCTGGTCGCGCTTGGTGCGGGGGGTGACCGTTTCGGTAATCCGGGCGCCCGTGTCGCTGCGGCACTCCAGTACGCCTTCGGCCAGAAACGGGTGCTGAGCAGGCCGTTCGGCGTCAACCACGCCGTAATATTCTGGGCCTTCATTATCCTTGTCGTTGCCAACGGGGAATTTGTTCTCCACGGCATACTCCCCGGCATAAGTCTCTCGGTGCTTCCTCCGGTGATGTACGGTGCGCTTGCTTTTGTCTTCGACCTGGTGTCGCTCCTCGCTTTGCTGGCCGTAGTCATTGCCGCTGTAAGGCGTGCCGTCGCCCCTCCGTATGAAGGGGCTCGCACCGGCGAAGCCTTTGCCATTCTCGGCATGATCGTTCTGCTGATGCTCGCCTTCTTCGGGATGCATGGCGCCGAAATTGCCCTGGGGAATGAGACCGCGGCAGGCTCCATGCCGGTGTCAAGGTGCTTTGCCGCTCTATTCTCCGGCTTTGACGCAACAACCCTGCAACTGATCGACACCGTTTCCTGGTGGAGTCATGCTTTTGTACTGCTGGCTTTCATGAATTACCTCCCTTACAGCAAGCATATGCATATCCTGACCGCGATCCCGAACTGCTTCCTGCGCGGGCTGGAAAAGCCGAACACCCAGCCGCGTGAAGAGTTCGTCGAGGGCAAACGCTTCGGGGTAGGGGACGTGGACGATTTCACCTGGAAGGACCTGCTGGATTCCTTTTCCTGCACCGAATGCGGCCGCTGCCAGAATGCCTGTCCGGCCGCCTTAACCGGCAAACCGCTTAATCCCCGCCTGGTGGTTCATGCCATCAAGTCCAACCTCCTTGCCAACGCCGCGGTTTTGAAAAAAAAGGAGAGACCGCAGCTTCCGCTCATCGGAGTAGCTGGCGAGGGCGCCAGCAGCGAGGAAGCCATCTGGTCCTGCACCAGTTGCGGCGCCTGTATGGAGGCATGTCCGGTTCTGATCGAGCAGATGCCGAAGATCGTCAAGATGAGGCGGCATCTGGTGGAGATGGAGGCGCGTTTCCCGGTGGAACTCATAAATCTGTTCGAAAATATCGAGGGACGCAGCAACCCGTGGGGGATCGCACCTTCGGAGCGGAGCAAGTGGAGTTCACAAATGGAGGTAAAGCCGTTCGAAGCGGGCAAAACCGAATATCTCTTCTACGTCGGCTGTGCCGGGGCCTTCGACTCCCGCAGCAAACAGGTCACCGTGGCGCTGGCGACGATTCTGGATGCCGCCGGGGTCTCCTGGGGAATCCTCGGGCGCGACGAGAAATGCTGCGGCGACAGCCTTCGCAGGCTTGGCAACGAGTTCGCCTTCGACAAACTGGCACGTGAAAACGTCCAGCTGTTTCAGGAGCGTGGCGTGACCAGGGTTATCACCCACTGCCCCCATTGCTTCTCGACGCTCAAGAACGATTATCGCCAATATGGCCTGGAGCTCGAAGTCATCCACCACTCGGAGCTGATCAATCAGCTGCTGAAAGAAGGGAGACTGAAACCGAACAGGGAGGTCACCGACCTTGGCACGATCCTGTTCCACGACTCCTGCTACCTGGGGAGGCACAACGACATCTATCAGGCCCCGCGCGAGGTGCTTGCCACGGTCACCGGCCGGGCACCGGCCGAATTCGCCCGCAACCTGAACGGCTCCTTCTGCTGCGGCGCGGGCGGCGGCCGGATGTGGCTGGAGGAGCAGAGCGGCACAAGAATCAACCGGGAACGGGCCACGGAGGCTCTTCTGGCAAAGCCTGATACGGTCTGTGTCTCCTGCCCCTTTTGCATGACCATGTTCGGGGACGCTCTTAAAGACGAAGGGGAAGATCGGATCAAGGTCAAGGATATCGCCGAAGTGGTCGCCGAAGGTCTGCGGTAAGCCACGCTTATCAAGTTGATTTTTTATAGGGGAAATAATGTCGACCAGTTCATGCGCAGTGCTCAGCAGCGAAGAGTCGTATACCGAACCCGCGTTTCGGGATTACCTATCCAAGCTGTTCGTTGAAACAACCAGCCGCTGCAATCTGAACTGTGTCATGTGCCCGAAACAGAACCGGAGCGGCGGCGCAGCTGATGGTGATCTGGAGCCGGCTACCTTTGCCGCCCTGAAAGAGGCGTTTGTGCACCTTGAAGCTTTGGTGCTTAACGGGATCGGCGAACCGCTGCTCAACCCGCACCTGGAAAAATTCATCGCCCAGGCCAAAAAATGGATGCCGGTGCAAAGCTGGGTAGGCTTCCAAAGCAACGGACTTCTCCTTAACAACCTGCGCGCCGTTTCCCTTGTCGCTGCCGGCCTCGACAAGATCTGCCTCTCCATGGACGGCGTCTCGCCCTCGACCTTCAGCGCGATCCGTACCGGGGGACAGCTGCTCGATCTTGAATGCGCCCTCTCAGCCGTCACCGCAGCCAAGGATATCTGCTCCAGGCCGGATCTGCAGGTCGGCGTGGAATACGTCGTCATGCGCGACAACCTGGAGGAACTGCCCGCCGCGCTCCGGTGGGCAGCTGCGCGGGGAGCTAACTTCGCCATCGTCTCGCACCTCCATCCCTATGATGAGCGGCATCTCGGCCAATGCGCCTATGACACCTGTACCGATGAGGCTCTTTCGCTGTTCCATGTCTGGAAATGCAAGGCTGATCTGGCCGGGGTGAAGATACAGCGCTATTTCGAAATCCTCTGGAAATACCGGAAGAGTCCCGAGGAGCAGAGGATCCTGAATTTTGTAGAAACCATGAAGGGAGATGCCCAGAACCGGGGCATACCCCTCGATCTGAAGCGGCTCTTTGCCATGGACTATGCAAGGATTGAAGCGGTCGACAGCGCCTTTGAGCGCGCCGGTGAGGTCGCCCGGCAAACCGGACTTGATCTGCGCCTTCCTGAAATTGTGCCACGGGGAAGACGCAGCTGCAATTTCATCGAACAGGGAGCGGCATTCATCTCCCGTGATGGCGCCATGCATCCCTGTTATCAGCTCTGGCACACGTGCCGCTCGTTTGCCAATGGCTGGCAGCATCCGGTGCAGCCGAAGGTATTCGGCAACGTTACCGACCGGGGAGTGCTGGAGATCTGGAACAGCAGGCGGTTCCGCACCTTCCGGGAAAATGTGTTGAAACACGATTATCCGGGCTGTGCCGGTTGTAACTGTTCCCCCTGCGATCTGGTCCGGAACGAAATATTCGAACAGGATTGTTATGTCAATTCCGAGCCGTGCGGCAGCTGTCTCTGGAGTTCCGGAATTTTCAGCTGTCTCGATTAGAGCCGGATGGGGCATGAGCAACATTTCAAAGTAATGGGGGCGCCTCAACGCATGTGCAAAAAAATATTTATCGCCGCTACCGGACAGAATACCGGCAAAACCACCATCAGCCTCTCACTCGTTCATCTGGCGCGGAAGAAATACCGGCGGGTCGGCTTCATCAAGGCGGTCGGCCCCAAGTGCCAGGAATTCAACGGCTGCGTGGTGGACAAGGACGCCGCCCTGATGGCACGGGTCTTCGGACTTGAAGAGGATATCCATCTGATGTCGCCGGTGGTGCTCGGCCGGGGCTCGACGAAACGCTTCCTGGACGGCCACCTGAAGACCGCCGAGCTGGAAGAGCGCCTGGTCAACGCCTGTCGGGAGATGGAGCGTCGCTATGATTTTCTTGTCATTGAGGGGGCCGGACATGGCGGCGTCGGTTCGGTTGTGGGTCTCAGTAACGCCCGGGTGGCAGCTGTCTGTAACGCACCGGTCGCGATGGTGAGCGGCGGCGGCATCGGCAGCGTGATCGATTCGGTCCTGCTGAATCTCCCGCTCTACCGTGCGGAGGGGCGGGAGGTTAAACTGCTGCTGGCCAACCGGCTGCTGCCGGAAAAAAGGGACGAGTCACTCAGGTATCTGACCAAGGCATTTACACCGCTGGGACTCTCCGTTGCGGCGGCATTCGACTACTCGCCTATCCTCGCCGACCCGACCCTCACTCACATCGCCCGGCTTCTCAAGCATCCGCTTATCGGCGACCCGACGGCGCACAACCGGATCGTTCACCATGTCCAGCTTGGCGCGGCGTCATCCCAGAAAGTGATCGATCGTTTGGACGACTCGACCCTGCTGATCTCCACCAGTTGCCGTGACGAGCTGATAGTTACCCTCTCGTCTCTTTATCATATCCCCGCTTACAAAAGGAAGATCGTCGGGCTCATCATTCCGGGGCATTCCCCGGTATCGCCCATTACCCAGCAGATCCTGGACGACAGCGGCATCCCGTATATCCGTATCATCGAGTCAACAACAGCCGAGACCTATTCTGCCGTTACCGGTCACATCTCCAAGATCAGCGCCGAGGACGACGAAAAGATCGACCTGATCTGTTCATTGGCGGAGAAGGTCATTGATTTCGAGGAAATAGACCGGCTATTGTAGAGCACCACGCGCTCGTACCATCGTTTAAGCGCACCAAATCACTTTATTCTGAACAAGGAGCCGTTATGTCGGGACCGCTTAACGTTGAGATATTCATCATCGGCAATGAAATTCTGATCGGGGATATTCAGGACACGAACACACACTGGTTATGTAGGGAAATTAACGGAATCGGAGGGCGTGTCGCACGAGCGATTGTGCTGCGCGACGAGGAGCGGGTCATTGCCGCCGAGCTGCATGCGGCGCTGGAGAGAGGTGCCGACGTGATCATCACCTCCGGCGGTCTCGGCCCGACAGCCGACGACCTGACCCTGGCTGCCGTGGCCAGGGGGGCCGGAGTGCCGCTGCTGCTCCATGAAGAGGCGCTGCGGATGATCAGCGAGCGTTATGATGAACTGACCGCCCTAGGGGTGCTCACTCAGGGTGGATTGAACCCTGCCCGGGAAAAGATGGCCTGGCTTCCCGAGGGTGCGGTGCCGGTACATAACCCTGTCGGCACCGCACCCGGCGTGCTGCTCTGCGCCGGACAGACCCATATCATTTCCCTGCCCGGAGTCCCATCGGAATTGAAGGGTATCTTCAGCAGTTCCCTGCAGCCGTTTCTACTGAAAATGTTCCGCGGCGGCGGCTCGCTGCACCGCACCATCACCGTGGCCAGTAACGACGAGTCGATTTTCGAGCCGGTGCTCAGCAGGATTGCAAAAAATCATCCGGGCATCTATATCAAATCATTGGCCAGAACCTTGGGTGAGGCGCGGGAGATCGACATTATCCTCACCTGTTTGGGGGATGATCCGCCTGCCCTCGACTCACTGCTAATGGCAGCTCTTGTCGAGCTGCAGCATGGTCTGGACGACCTCGCTGTTGGCCATCGTGAGAAACCGGGCGATGCCGCCGCAACTTGACCAGAAAAAACTGATGCAACAAACAAGATTTCAAAACAAAATCCCCTTTATTCCATCTCCTCCAACTCTTCCCAATGCAACACCCTTGAGCGGACAATACTGTTCCATTATGGCGCACATTGTTCTAAAATGATGCAACAACGGCTGTTCCAATATGGCACAACGGTGGTACAATTGTTCCATGAAGTTACTGTCGAAGGCCTTTCGCGACTTGTGCACGGGAATTGCAGCGTATACGCGAATACATTGTCATGTGCCGGCCTCGGCGGGCACATAAGGAGACACCATGAATATCAGCAAATTTGTCGCCCCGGAGATCATCTTCGGCCGGGGCTCCTTGAGCCAGCTCGGCGAGAGCGTCATCCGCATCGGCGCCTCAAAGGTATTTCTGGTCAGCGATGCGGGGGTGATCAAGGCGGGCTGGGTAGATCTGGCCGTGCATTACCTGAAGGCCGCCGGTCTTGAGACGGAAATTTATTCCGCACTGACATCCAACCCGAAGGACTGCGAGGTGACGGAAGGGGTATTGCGCTACCGGGAGTCTGGGTGCGACGGCATCGTGGCCGTGGGGGGAGGAAGCCCCACCGACGTTGCCAAGGCGATTGCCATTCTGGCAACCAACGGCGGAATTTTGCAGGATTACGAGGGGATCAACAAGATCAGCCGCCCGCTGCCGCCGATGGTGATCGCCCCGAGTACCGCCGGGGCCGGGTCGGAGGTGAGCCAGTTCACAATCATCGTCGATACCGCCCGGAAACTGAAGATGTCGATCATCTCGAAGTCGCTGGTGCCGGACATCGCCATCGTCGACCCTGAACTGGTGCAGACCATGGATGTCAAGCTGGCCGCCGCCACCGGTCTGGACGCATTCACTCACGGCATCGAGTCGTATGTGTCTCTGGCCGCGACCCCGCTGACCGACATCCACGCCTTGAAGGCGATCCAGCTGGCTTCCCGCAACCTGCGACAGGCCGTGGCCGACCGGCAGGACATGGAGGCGAACAGCAACATGGCCATGGCGAGCCTGACCGCCGGGCTGGCGTTTTCCAATGCCATTCTCGGCGCCACCCACGCGATGACCCATCAGGTTGACGGCCTGATCGACCAGCATCACGGCGAGACCAACGCGGCAATCCTTCCCCATGTGATGGAGTTCAACCTGAGCGCCTGTCCCGAGCGGTTCCGGGATATCGCCGAAGCGATGGGGGAGGATGTGTCGGGACTGCCCACCATGGCGGCCGCGGAACTGGCTGTGGTTGCGGTGCGGCAGCTGATTACCGATATCGGCCTTGCGAAAGGGTTGAGGGAACTCGGCTTGACCGAGGAATTTATCCCGCTGTTGAGCGAAAATGCGCTGAAAGACGCCTGCCTGGTGACCAACCCGCGCGCTGCGTCCCGGAAGGATATTGAGGCGATTTTCAGGAAATGTATGTAATTGTCACCCGAGCGAGGAAACGATCGTGGATGAGAGAGAAAAACTGCTGGAACAGCTGACCGGCGTCGATTCATCGAAGCTCAACTATTATGTCGAGCTTAAAAAACGCAACCAGGAGGTGCTGAAGCAGAACAGCCGTCTGGAAATACTGCATCAGCTGGCCAGGGATATCAATATCGACATGTCGATCAACGACATCGTCGAGCGGGCGTTTACCAAGCTCCCGCAGACTCTCCCCTGCGACTTTCTCGGGCTGGTGGCGGTCAAGAACAGCGGCCTGGTCCTCAAGGCGATGGCACCCCGGGATTTCTGCCGGATCGACGACTTCCCCGCCAACTCTCCCTCCCACAAGGTCATTCAGCAGAAATACGCCGGCATCTTCAATCTGCCTCCGGATGAACTCAGCCATGTCCGGATCAATCCGGCTTATCCGGGGCCGCTCCGGACGCTGGCCATTGCCCCGATGTTCAAACGGGATGAGGTCATCGGCGCCCTGATCGTCGGCAGCGTCGGCGATAATTCCTACGATGAGACGGACTTGAGTTTTGTGCAGCACCTTACCGACCAGCTTTCCATCTGCATCCAGAACGCCCGGCTGTACAAGCAGGTGTCGCGGGCCAAGGACGAATGGGAATCGACTTTCATGGCGGTGACCGACCCGATCATGCTGGTTGATACCGACTACAATGTCCTGCTTCACAATGGCCGGCTGCCTGCGGAGATGCAGAATTTCTGGGATCAGGCGCTCGGCAGGAAATGTTTTGCCAAGCTGCATGGCCGCACGGAACCCTGTCATGATTGCCCCATCCAGGAGGTTCAGCGGAGCAGGCAGCCGGTGTACCAGCGCTGGCAGACAGATTCCGGGCTGGTGCTTGACCTTTCCTATTATCCGGTGCTGAACGAGAACAAGGAGATGTCGGCGGTGACGATCATCCTCAAGGATGTGACCGAGAAGATCAAAATGGAGGGACGGCTGGTGCAATCGGCCAAACTGGCAGCTCTTGGAGAAATGGCAGCCGGGGTGGCCCATGAGCTGAACAGTCCGATGACCGTAATCATCGGCACGGCCCAGCTGGTGGCCAGGGAGCTGCAGGCGGCCGGACAGGCGGAGCGATCCGAAGAGCTGGACGACATCGTCAATTCGGGGCTGCGCTGCAAGCGGATCATCCAGAACCTGCTGACCTTTTCCAGGCAGGACCAGCAGCCGGCCACGGAAGTTAATCTGAACGCCGAGGCGCAACTGGTGCTGGGTATGATCAGGTACCAGATCAACAGGAATCAGATCACGATCACCGAACGGCTGGCGCCGGACCTTCCTCTCCTGATTGCCAACGGTCCCCAGATCCAGCAGGTCCTGACCAATTTTCTCATTAATGCACGGGATGCCATTACCGCCGTGGAGCGGCGGGAGAAGAACATCGAGGTGGCGACGGAACTGCAGATCAGGAATGGCCGGCGGTTCGCCGTGTTGAGTGTCACCGACAACGGCATCGGCATTGCTCCGGAAAATCTGGCCAAGATCTTTACGCCGTTCTACACCAGCAAGGAGGCCACCAAGGGGACCGGTCTCGGACTCTCGGTCAGCCTGGGAATCGCCGAGTCACACAACGGCACTATAGAAGTAACCAGCACGCCGGGGCAGGGAAGCACCTTTTCACTGATCCTGCCGGTTGATCAGCCATGAACAGAGCTGAAGGTTGGAGGAATTTATGTCGCAAATCCGGATATTGATCATCGATGACGAAGCGGACGTCTGCAGCTTTTTTCGCCGGCTCTTGACGAAAAGGGGATATGAGGTGACCACCGCGACCAATGAGCCTGAGGCGTTGCGCGCCTTGGCAGAGAACCGTTTCAACGTCGCCATGGTGGATCTGAAGCTGCCGGATACCGACGGCCTGACTCTGCTGCAGTTAATCAAGGCGCGGCAGCCGGCCTGCGAGGTAATCATCATGACCGGCTACAGCACCGTCAAAACGGCGGTAGCCGCCATGCAGCAGGGAGCGTACGAATACCTGGAGAAACCGTTTGACGACATCGGTGAAATCGAGGTGCTGGTCGCCAGGGCTGTCGCCCAGGGAGATCCGGAGCGGCTGGGAGGAGAGATCAGAGAAGAGTGGACCGAAGTCGCCGGTGCGGTCGGTTTCCAGATCGGCAGCTCGCCGCTGATGCGGCGTCTGGTGTCGCTGGCCTACAAGGTGGCCGGCAAGAATATCAACGTGCTGATCCAGGGAAAAACCGGCACCGGCAAGGAGGTGCTGGCCCGCTTCATTCATGCCGCCTCGAACCGGGCCGAGGGGGCATTCATTCCGGTGAACTGCGGCGCCCTGCCGGAGAATCTCCTGGAGAGCGAGCTGTTCGGCCACGAGCGGGGCGCCTTCACCGGCGCAAACCAGGCACGGCGCGGAATTTTCGAACTGGCCAATCATGGCACTCTGCTACTGGACGAGATCGGCGATGCCAGCCCGATGATCCAGGTAAAGCTGCTGCGGGTGCTCGAAACCGGTGAATTCATGAGAGTCGGCGGTGAAAGGCCTATCAAGACCGATGTGAGGGTGATTGCCGCAACCAATGTGGATCTGGAAGAAGCGATCCGCGAGAAGACTTTCCGCGAGGACCTGTATTACCGCCTTAACGTTGTTCGCCTGGAGATCCCCTCCCTGCAGCAGCGAAATGAGGACGTCCCGTTGCTGGCAGTTCACTTTGCCCGCCTGTTCAACCCCAGGGCGCAACTTTCTCCGGGTGCCCTGCGCCTGCTGCAGAATCACAGTTGGCCCGGCAACATCCGCGAACTGGCCAATGTCATGCGTCGGGCCGTGGTGATGTGCTCGGGCGACACCATTCTCCCCAGCCATCTGAATGACCGGTTTCAGGCCGGGGCCGCGACAGCGGCGATCGCCGCGACGCCGGAAATATCCGGGGCAGTCGATTTTCTGCTGGCAAGCGAGCGTATTCAGGAGCAGGCGCTCGGCAGCAACATTTTTGAGCCGCTCGGAGGTCCTGAATTTGATCGTCTGCTCAACGCGCTGCATGGTATTGAGGCTGCTCTCCTCTCGGCCATGCGGATGAAAGGGATAACCACTGCTGCCCGGCGGGGTCTGAAGGAGACGGAGGAAGACACTATTAAAAAAGCCCTGAATCTGCACCACTGGAATATCACGGAAGCTGCGAGGTCCTTGGGGATCGGCAGGAATACCCTGTATCGAAAAATCAAGCAGTTCATGCTGACGCGCTAACCGGTGCTTCCGGGGAGCGGTCAGCCGATTCTGAATCCTAAAAAGAGAGCCCCCGCAGTTTCCGGCTGCAGGGGCTCTCTTTTGTTATCGTCAATTCTTTCGGTTCAAAGCGTCAAGGCCGTGAAATCGGTTATGCTGAAATTATTACTCTTCGACCATCAACCCGGATTTTTCCTTCGGCAAACAGTTTGATTGCTTCAACGAATGTTTGATGTTCAGCCTTCTGAATCCTGGCGGAAAGGGTTTCTTCCGTGTCATCTAGTTCTACCGGCACGACCGCTTGCAGGATAATAGGCCCGGTGTCGGTGCCGCAATCGACAAAGTGTACGGTACAGCCGGAGAAGCGGACCCCGTAGTCCAGAGCCTGCTGCTGGGCATGGAGACCCTGGAAGGAAGGGAGCAGGGCAGGGTGGATGTTCATGATTGCATTCGGAAAGGCATTGACCATAACGTCCGTCAGAATTCTCATGAATCCGGCCAGAATTACCAGCTCTACCTTGTAGCTGCGCAGAATTTCAACCGTCGCGGCGTCATACGCCCGGCGCTCGGAAAACCCGGCATTCTCGTGGACGACAACCGGTATACCGTGCCGGGCTGCACGGATAAGGGCATATGCGTCCGCTTTGTTGCTGATGACACAGGCGATCTCGGCACGAAGCTCTCCCGACTCAATCCGGTCGATAATGGCCTGAAGATTTGTGCCGCTCCCCGAAACCAGGACACCCAGCCGGCAGGGCGCGTTCCCCGACATAACAGTTACCCCTCTACCAGTTCGACTCGTTCATCACCGGCGTCACAGGTGGTCACGTTGCCAATTATCCACGCCGATTCCCCCAGACCCTTCAAACGGTCGATGATCTCTTCAGCCTGATTCTCCGTCACCGCAAGCACCATTCCGATCCCCATGTTGAAGGTGCGGTACATTTCATTGCGCTCGACGTTGCCGGCCTTCTGCAAAACCGTAAACAGGTGCGGTTGTTCCCAGCGGTTGGTATGAATGTGAGCCTGACTCCCTTTGGGAAGCACGCGTGGAACATTTTCAAGCAGTCCGCCACCGGTGATATGGGCGATGCCGTTAATTGAAAAATCTTTCAGCAGGTTCAGAATCGATCGGACATAAATTCGGGTCGGCGTCAGCAGCACGTCGGCCACTGTTGCATCGGTGCCCGGAAATTGGTCGTGTATGGAGAGCCCCAGACGATCGAAAATCAGTGTTCGCGCCAGAGAATAGCCGTTACTGTGCAAACCGCTGGATGCAATGCCGATCAGTTTGTTGCCGGCCGATATGCATGATCCATCGATGATGTTTTCACGGTCAACGACACCGACGGTAAAACCGGCAACATCATATTCGCCATCGGCATAAAACCCGGGCATTTCGGCTGTTTCGCCGCCTATCAGCGCACAACCGGCCTGTTTGCATCCCTCGGCTATTCCCTTCACGATCTCGGCGGCCTTTTCAGGCAGCAGCTTTCCGGTTGCGAGATAATCCAGAAAAAAGAGCGGTTCAGCTCCCTGAACTATTATGTCGTTTACGCACATAGCCACCAGATCGATTCCGACCGTGTCGTGGCGGTCTGCCAGAAAAGCAACTTTAAGCTTTGTACCGACACCGTCCGTGCCGGAAACGAGAACGGGATTCTTGTATTTTAACGCGTTAAGGGAAAACAAACCGCCAAAGCCACCAATATCCGCCAGTACTTCCGGCCTTGATGTCGCCTTTACCAACGGCTTGATAAGGTTCACAAAACTATTACCGGCAGCAATATCGACCCCGGAATCTTTATAGGTTACAGGTTTTTCGCTCATTCCAATCTCCTCCTGTTATGCAAAGAATCTTTGTAGAACATGACCTCTTAAAAGTCAATTTCAAACTGGCTTCAAAAATCGATAAAACAGAATTTCTCTTGACAATTCCGTAACTTTTAGTAAGTTAGAAGACATTTGCCACGCTTTTTAGGGCAGAAAAATAACTGCATTAACACGGTTATCCTGATTATCAGGTTTGGGGTTATTGACAACATGCTATCCAAACGCTTCCTCAATATTACCCGCTTTTTTCTGTTCTGCATCTCCGCGGCATGTCTGTTGTCAGCGCCAGGCGGCGCGAGGGCGGATATCTACAAGTATGTCGATGAAGATGATATCGTACATTTCACCGATGCACCCACCGACAAGCGCTTTAAGGTTTTCATGCGCGACCTCAAAAAAGATAAAGAGCTGCGGACAAAACTCAAATACGCTTCTTCCGTAAATCCGGCCGAATTTGAACAGCTCATCAAGAACTGTTCCGAGAAATACGGTGTTAATTCGTGCCTGGTGAAAGCTGTCATCCACGCCGAATCCGGCTACAACCCGAACGCGGTTTCCAGTAAAGGCGCCAGCGGCCTGATGCAGCTGATGCCCGGCACCGCCAGGTCTCTGAAAGTCGCCGATCGCTTTAACCCGAAGGATAATGTGGAAGGGGGGGTGAAATATCTTCGTTTTCTGCTCGATACGTTTCGTGGCGATGTGTCACTGGCGGTGGCCGCCTATAATGCCGGGCTGAGTAAAGTCGCAAAATATGGCGGAATTCCACCCTACAATGAAACACGAACCTATGTGGCCCGGGTTCTTTCCTACATGAAATCCTATCAGGAAAGCGGTATTTAATTAATGACTTCCAGCCGGTCGAATCAGATTCTGAATCTTCCCAATATTCTCACCATGATGCGGATCGGGGCCATTCCGCTCCTTGCGGCGCTGCTGATGTCGCCATCAAGGTCGGCAGGTTTTTGGGCTGCGGCCCTCTTCGCAATTGCATCGATTACGGACTGGCTGGATGGTTATCTGGCCCGTCGTATGGGAATCGTCACGATATTCGGCAAATTTCTGGACCCGATAGCCGACAAAATGATTGTCATGGCTGCCCTGATCATGATTCTGCCTTATAACCGGGTTCCGGCCTGGATGGTGCTGATTATACTGGGGCGCGAGATTATTATTACCGGCCTGCGCGGGATTGCTTCAAGCGAGGGGATTGTCATTCAGGCAAGTGATCTCGGCAAGTACAAGACCATTTTTCAGATCGTTGCCATTATAGGGCTTGTTCTGCATTACGATTACAACTGGTTTTTCGGTATTCCACACACACTCCTGACCGTCAACATGCACAATGCAGGGATGTTTTTTCTCTGGATCGCCACCATTCTGACGGTCTGGTCCGGCGTTGATTATCTGATCCGGTTTATCAGGGTCATTGTCCGCTGATTCCACGTTTATCGATTTGATTGCCCCAGCCGGATTTCAAATTTCTCCCCGTTGCGCTGAAACAGTACCCGATCTTTCCGGACCTGCTCCACGGTTACGCCTTCTATGATCGATCCGTTTGAAACCGGTACTCCGTTGACGATCGCCACGCTGTCGGCGTCGTTGCCCTGGAACGCGATGCCGTTGACCCTGAGAGCCGGAACAGCGGCGACGGCAGGGAGTTCATTCTGTACCGTTCCATCCGCTTTATCAGGCCTTCCCGATGTGCCGTCAATAGTCGCTCCGATCGGTTTTTTGTCGATGAAACCGGCCTTTTTGTCTGCCGCCGCGGGTTTTTTCCGTTGTATATGCGGCGGTTCCCCGGAAGGTTCGTTGCGGGACGGAACAACTACTATTTCAGCAGGGAGATTTTCAGGTTCGATCGCTGCGGGCGGAGCCTTGACCTGAGGAGCCTTTGCCGCAATTACCGGCCCGGATTTGGCTATCGTCCGCGGCGGTTTCGTATCTCCCATGAAATAATAAGTGGCCGCTCCCCCACCCGCAAAAATCAGAAACAACAACAGCGCCTTGGCGACCGGAGAATGACTGCGGGAGGAATCAACCGTTGTCAGTATATCCGTATTGAGCCTCAACGTACCTTGAAGGCGGCTGTTTTTTTCATGTTCAAGTTTTTTCAGTGCTTTAAGAATTGAGCTCATTTGACGCTTCCTGACATGATTTCGGTCTGTTTGCCGGCATTGTTTCTGACGTAACTCGATGTCATGACAACGGCAGCGAAGAGAAGAATCAGCGTGATGATCCCGGCAAGCGCCAGGGAGTACCGTCTCCCCTGACGCAGGTTCCGTATTTCTCTAATGGCCCGGATGATGATGCCCGCGGATATACGTCGCTGCTCATCGCCATAGCCTACCAGAAGCGCCCGGTCACAAAGATTGTTGATCAGGCGCGGCAATCCGCGGGAATACAGATGAATAAGCCTGAGGGCGGAATCGCTGAAAGAGACTCCCCCCGTGTCGCCCGCAACCACCATACGGTGACGGATATAGGTGCGGGTCTCATCCATGCTCATCGAGCGAAGCCGGTACCGCACGGCGATGCGCTGGTTGAGCTGTCTCAGTTCCGGCAGATTCAAAAGAGCAGACAGTTCCGGCTGACCCGCAAGTACTATCTGTATCAGCTTGTCATCTTCGGTTTCAAGATTGGATATAAGCCGCAACTGCTCAAGAATCTCCGGTGACAGATTCTGGGCCTCGTCGATAACGAGAACGACGGTTATTCCCCGCGTGTTCTCCGCCAGCAGAAACCGGTTAAGCTCTTCAAGCAGCTCATTGGCGTATTTGCTCCCGGAATCAAGACCGAATTCATGATTGATGCTGCGGAGCAGCTCCACTCCGGTCAGGCAGGGATTGAAAATCAAAGCCGAGCGGTAGTTATCGTCGCCCAGCTGACTGAGGAGTGTACGCAGCACCGTTGTTTTACCGGTTCCGACCTCGCCGATGAGCTCGATAAAACCATAATGATTGTTGATGCCGTACAGCAGGTGGGCAAAAGCTTCCTTATGATTCTTGCTCAGGTAGATAAAGCGGGGATTCGGCGTCAGCGTAAAAGGCTTTTCGTTGAATCCATAGTATTTAGTGTACATGGCAGATAACCGGTAAGAAGGCAGGTTGGCGTAGATTGTCAGGCAGCCGCAAGCGGTTGCCGATTAATAAATGTAGTTGTGTATTCCATAAAAGCTGACTATTTTCAAGAGAAATCAAAGACATCCGTATTCAGCTCCGTATCATTATTCATCCGATTACCAGGCAAGGTCACTATTAATGCGATACGTTAAATACAATAACACAACAATGCGTAATAAAAGAACAACTATTGAACTACCGGAAGAATCAGGCGTCGTATCGGCACGTTATCCGGTCCGGTTGAGCGATTATTACGTCGGCCTGATCAAACGACCGAACGATGCCATCTGGAAGCAGTGTATGCCGGATGCACGTGAATTGGAAGATTATACTCAATGTCCGGACCCATTGGACGAATCATCCTTGAGCCCGGTGCCGGGGCTGATCCATCGCTACCCCGATCGGGTTGTCCTGCTGGTTTCCAATCGCTGCCCGGTGTACTGCCGCTTTTGCATGCGCAAGCGGCTTGTGGGAAGCGGTGATGCTCCCATGGGAAAAGATGAGTTTCGTACCGTTCTTGACTATATTGCCGCAAACCCTTCAATACATGATGTCATCTTGTCCGGCGGCGACCCGCTGATGCTTGACGACGTGTCGCTGTCACACATCCTGACCGGCCTGCGGGCCATTTCTCATGTAGCTGTCATCCGCATCGGAACCAGGGTGCCGGTCACGCTTCCGGAGCGCATAACCCCGGACCTCTGCAACCTGCTCCGCGAATTTCACCCGCTCTACATCAACACCCACTTCAACCACCCTGACGAAATAACCGCCGCTTCCGGGGCCGCCTGTGCCATGCTGGCAGACGCCGGGATCCCGCTCGGCAATCAAACGGTGCTGCTGAAAGGGGTTAACGATTCGGTTGAGACCATGCGCAGCTTGATGACCGGACTGCTCAGGCTGCGGGTCAAGCCGTATTACCTGCACCAGATGGACCTCGTCCGGGGCACCGCTCACTTCAGAACCTCCGTTCGCGCCGGGCTGGAAATAATGCGGGGGCTGCGCGGTCATATATCCGGCCTGGCCGTGCCGCATTATGTCATCGATCTGCCGGGAGGGAAGGGGAAGGTCGCCATTCTTCCGGATGATGTCGAGATAGAGGGAACCACGTTGCGGCTCCGTACCTATACCGGGGAAATTGTGGCGTATCAGGATATCGACTAGGCCTAAAACACCATTCATCTCACACGAAGTCGCGAAGCCGCGAAGAAATCAAATTCCTGCTAAACATTCTTGCTTCTTCGTTTAAGAATCTGCTTTTTTTAAACCTCGCGACTTCGCGTGAGCAAAGTTTTAAGAACTACAGCTCCTCGGGAGTAAATGCCACGACTTCATCGATGGTGCCTGCTCCGGCGGCCAGCATTACCAGCCGGTCAACCCCCAGGGCGATCCCGGCCGAATCCGGCATCGTCGCCAGCGAACCTAAAAACGCTTCCGGCAGCGGCAATACCGTCTGTCCGGCGCTCTCGCGGGCGCAATTCGCCGCTTCGAAACGCCGCCGCTGTTCTTGCGGGTCGTTGAGTTCGCTGAAACCGTTAGCCAGCTCCAGGCCGCCGACGTACAGCTCAAACCGTTCCGCCAGTTCCCGGTTTCCAGGTTTGAGGCGCGCCAGGGCGGCCAGCTCGACCGGATAGTCCATCAAGATTACCGGCGCGTCAAATTCGGCCAGAGCCGGTTCGACAACCGACGTCAGGATTTCCTCGTAAAGCCCTTTTCTGAGACAATCCCATACATCCGCCTTGCCAAAACGCAAAAACGCCTCCTGGACGCTGAAACGCCGCCAGGGGGCAAACGGGTCTATTTTTGCTCCTTTATGCTCATAACAGCGGCTCTCGGGCCGGCACTCGGTGACGACATGCCGCAGCAGCTCCTCGCAATCGCTCATCAGCGCCTGGTAATCACAGTCGGCCCGATACCATTCGAGCATGGTAAACTCGGACAGATGGCGCGCGCCTCTCTCGTCGGAGCGCCAGCAGTGCGAGATCTGAAACAGTTTCCGGTGACCGCGGCAGAGCAGGCGTTTCATGCATATTTCGGGTGAGGTCTGCAGCTGCCAGGAGGGGAGGGCGCTAATCGGATTGATATGTTCTTCGGGGGCGTTGGCAGGAATAAGAAGGGGGGTCTCAACTTCGAGAAACCCCCGCTCCCAAAAAAAATCACGAACAGTTTTGATCACATTCGCCCGTAACCGCAGAGCGTCCATTTTCATGGTTTATCCCTTGACGCGAGTCGAATACTCACCGGTGCGGGTATCGATGACGATCAGCTCGCCTTCCTCGATAAACGGGGGTACCCGCAAGACATAGCCGGTTTCAACGGTGGCCGGCTTGGAGTCATTGCCGCTGGTGTCGCCTTTGGCCCACTGTTCGGTCCCGGTCACGCGCAGATTTACGAAGTTCGGCAGGGAAATGCCGATGGCTTTTTCGCCGAAGAGCATGACTTCGACCTTGAGGTTTTCCAGCAGGTAGTTCTTGGCATCACCCAGTGTTTCTTCTTCCATTACGACCTGCTCATACGTCTGCTGGTCCATGAAGGTGTAATGGTTGCCTTCCTTGTAGAGGTACTCCATCGTGCGCTCTTCGAGGCTGGCGGGTTCAAAGGATTCCCCCGAGCGGTACGTTCTGTCGAGCAGCGAGCCGTTGATCATGTTGCGCATCTTGGTGCGATACAGCGCCTGGCCTTTGCCCGGTTTGACAAAATCAAAAGCAACAACCAGATACGGGTCGCCATCCAGTATTATTTTCAAACCTTTTTTCAAGTCGGCTACGGTATACATTCGATCCTCGCAGAGTGTGTATTTTCAAACAACACAAGCCCTCCAGAGTGGACGGGCCTGTTCATATCAAGCAAAATAGAGCGGTTTATTTGGCGCGGTAGGTAATGCGGCCTCGGGTGAGATCATAGGGTGAAAGCTCGACAGTAACCTTGTCGCCGGGAAGGATCTTGATGAAATATTTACGCATCTTGCCGGAAATATGGGCAAGCACCACATGTTCGTTTTCAAGTTTAACCCGGAACATCGCATTTGGTAACGGCTCGATTACGGTGCCTTCGACTTCAATAGCTTCTTCTTTAGTACTCATACCTTGTCCTGCTCCTCATGACACGTGTGATAAGAACTGGCATACATTACTGATAGAACCTTGAAAATGCAAGCTAATTGTAAACGCATGAGAGCAGATGCGCCAATCGACGTGCTGTTTTGGTGTTAATCTTGTGGTAGTATTGAACAGGAGGCGGTTATGACAACTTGTGGCGACATGCGTTTTTCACCGTTACTGACAGATCTCTACGAACTGACCATGCTTGCCGGCTACCTTGAAGAGGGGGTGGCGGAGAAGAGGGCGGTGTTCGACCTTTATTTTCGCACCAATCCGTTCGAGGGGGGATACGCCGTCTTTGCCGGCCTGGAAGCGGCATTGGATATCCTTGAGGGGCTTAGGTTTTCTGAAGACGAGCTTGACTATGTTATCAAGTCAGGTCTGTTTCGCCCCCGGTTCATTGATTTCCTGCGCGCCTTCAGATTCCGGGGCAGGGTGCTTGCGCCGCCGGAGGGGACGGTTGTCTTTGCCAACGAACCGATACTGACCGTGGAAGGGACATTGGCCGAGGCACAGTTCGTTGAAACGGCGCTGCTTAATTGTATCAACTTTCAGACCCTGGTTGCCACCAAGGCTGCCCGTATCTGCCACGCCGCCGCCGGCGGTGAAGTGTTCGAATTCGGTTTGCGCCGGGCACAGGGACGGGACGGCGGTTTGACCGCCTCGCGGGCCGCCTGTGTGGGCGGGTGCGGGGGGACCAGCAACGTCTTGGCCGGCAAACTGTTCGGGCTGCCGGTCCGGGGGACGCAGGCCCATAGCTGGGTACAGGCGTTTCCCGGCGAACTTGCTTCCTTCCGGGCCTATGCCGACGCCTATCCTGATCATACCATCCTGCTTGTCGATACCTATGACACCCTGGGCAGCGGCATCCCGAACGCAATCACGGTTGCTGGCGAGCTGCGTGAAAGCGGACATGAATTACGCGGCATCCGCATCGATTCCGGCGACCTGGCCTACCTGTCGCGGGAAGCCCGCCGGATGCTGGACGAGGCCGGCTTTCCGGATGCAAAGATCGTGGTATCCAACGATATGGATGAATACGTGATCGAATCGGTGCGTGCCGAAGGCGGGAGAGCCGATGTCTACGGAGTCGGCACCAGGCTGGTGACCTGTGCAGGTGCGGGCGGCGGCGCGCTGGGCGGCGTTTACAAGCTGGTCGAACTCGAAGGAGAACCGAAACTGAAAGTCAGCGGTGACGTGTCCAAATCTACGCTTCCGGGGAAAAAGCAGGTCTACCGGCTGATGAATCACGAAGGCGGTTACATCCAGGATTTTGTCTGCCTGGATGGAGAGGAGATGCGGGGAGGCGATACGGTCTATGATCCCGCCAATCCTCTGCATCACACCACGCTGCCCGCGGATGCCGCCGTGAAGGAGCTGCGCGGGGTGGTGATGTCGGAAGGTATCCGTACCGTTCCGCCGGAGACGGTCGGTGACATGGCCGCACGCTGCGGAAGCGAACTGTCCAGGCTTCCGAGCGGTTGCCTGCGGCTCATCAATCCTCACCGCTACAAAGTCTCCATTTCGGACCGGCTGAAACAGCTGCGGGGCGCCCTGATCGATGAACATGGAAAAAAGGATGGTATGAGATGATGAACAAGGCTGCTGCGCTGGTGATTGTTGACGTGCAGAACGACTTCTGTCCGAAAGGTTCGCTCGCGGTTCCGCATGGAGACCGGGTTATTGCACCGCTGAACCGGGCTGCCGGATATTTTGCCGCTGCAGGCCTGCCCGTGGTTGCCAGCCGTGACTGGCATCCGCAGGTCACCGGACATTTCAAGGAGTATGGCGGTCTCTGGCCGCCGCATTGCGTTCAGAACACGATCGGAGCGGCCTTTCACCATGATTTGCGCCTGCCGGACGGGACAGTGGTTTTCTCCAAGGGGAGCGATCCTAATTCCGATTCATACTCCGCCTTTGACGGCCGGGATCCTCGCGGCATCCTGCTCGGGGATGTCCTGGCGGCGCTGAAGGTGCAACATCTTTATGTCGGCGGTCTGGCGACTGACTATTGCGTAAAAACCACGGTTCTGGATGCATTGAAGGCAGGTCTTAAAGTCACGGTGCTGACAGAGTGCAAAGGTTTGCCTGACAGACGAGGCGGTTGATTCGCTTCGTTCATAAACAGACTACAGACTGATCCGGATAGAGGGCGAGTCACGGCAAACAGGCATGTATTAAGGCTTGCCACACCATACCGCGTATATTCTTACCATTAGCATAGCCGCGCAAACAATAATCCACAACAACATAAATGTCCCATAAGATATATTATGTCAAGTACAAAGTACTTGGACATAATATCTGGGGTTGCTTGATACCGATTAATGTTCGGTTGAACGTAATATCCGGGCTTTGCTTGATACCGGTTATATAATGTCGGGGTTATACATGGGTGGAGATGCAGATTGCTTTTGCTTCATGAACCGTTCGATGGCGCGATCCATGACTGAAATGTGTTCGATAAGCCAACCGGTCAATAACAGGCCCGCGGAGGTTATAAGGCTCGGGTCGGTGCCGCTGTTTACTAGACGCTCCCTGAGTTCGGCCACCTTCTGGGTAAGCTCCTGGTGTTGTTGCCGATGCTTTTGGTAATCAGGAAAATTGATCCGTCGCTGCAGTCTCTCCTCATCGGAGAAGTGGGTTGCCACGTACTCCTCGAGAAAACCGAACAGCCGGATCAACTCATCGCCTCCCCTCCCCTCGTTGTATGCCGCAAAAAAGGCATTGTACTTGTCGAACAGGAGCTTGTGCTGCGTGTCGATTTCCTCCACCCCTACCGATAGATACTCTTGCCACTCGACCTTCATTTATAAGAACCTCCGTATTCAGTTGAAATTGAGTCATGCGGGCCTGCCGCTGATGGCAAAAAAGTTATCCGCCTCTCAGTCAGTCCATGTCCTTTTCCCCGGATTCGGGACCATGCCCAAGAAAGGCGTCGAGAAAAGCCTGCGCCAGGGCGGCATCGAATTGATCGAGGCGGAGGCGCTTGCGCCAGGCGGTGAGGACGATTCCTTGCCCGAGCCCCGGCAACGGCACGACGACCACACCGTCCCATTTACCCGGATGGAGTCTTGCCCATTCCTTCAGCGTGGCGCGCACGGACGGCGACGGCCGGTCGTAATAGATCACGACATCGCCGTGCTCCATGGAATGCACCAGCTTTTCCGGAGGTTGTGTCTTGGTGTAGAACCCGGTCGGCTCCAGGTGCCAGCGCCCCTCGTCGGGGAGGGTCTCCGTCCCGGCCGGGCCGGGCGCCGTCTGTTCCTGCTGCGCTGGTGTCTCGGCGCAATGAACGAGTGGCGGCGGTAATATCCCCAGAAACAGCAGACCCGCCGCAACTATTAAGACCAGTTTTTTCGTGTATGCACGCATGGCTACTCCCCCGCGTGAACCATTAGATTCTTGCATTCTTATGCCGCCTTCAGCAGCTGCACGTTATCCAAAACCTTGCGATAGCGCCGCTCTGCATGCCACAGATCGAACGCATTCTGAGCGTTCATCCAGAACGCCGAAGAGTTACCGAACAGTCGTGAAAGACGCAGCGCCATGACCGGGCTGACGGCGCGGCGGCATTGCAGCAGTTCATTGGCCGTCTGCCGGGACACCCCCAGGGCTGTTGCCAGACCCGCCACTGTAAGCCCGTAGTCCGGCATGAAATCCTCGCGCACCATTTCTCCCGGATGGGTAGGAGAAACGGATCGTTTGCTTGTGTTTGGTATACTCATTTTGTCACCCCGTTAATGATAGTCGGTTATCTCCACATCGTAGGCATCGCCATCCAGAAATACAAAACAGACCCGCCACTGATCGTTGATCGAGATGGAATGCTGCCCCGATCGATCATCCTTAAGAGTATGCAGACGATTACTCGGCGGCACCTTGAGATCATCCAGTGATGCGGCAAGATCAATATATTCGAGACGACGCAACGCACGGTTTACCAGATCCGGCGGCAAGCGCCGGGATTTACCGGAGGCGTACAAGGTAGCGGTGTGCTTGTCGGCAAATGTTTTGATCATGATTGAAGTGTAATGTGTAACGTGACAGTAGTCAAGGGAAGAGATTAACCTTTAAAAAGCATTTGGAACTGAGATGGATGGGATGAACGCGGATAAAACAAAGATATTTGATTCACGGAAAAAAACTATCCAGACTTTCGTTGCGTCGTTGCGCCGTCGCGTGAGTAATGTTTCTGTTACCGTCTATCAGCGGCATCAAGTATGCGGATTTTATTGCGTCCTATGCCGGTTCTGCCATCAGCAGCCTGTTTTTCGGGGTGATGTCCCCCGGAATCATCTGCGTATAAACCCGGTATCCCTGGGCACGCAGACGGGCCACCCGGGCGGCATCCATGGCCAGCGGTCCGTCCATCCACCCGTCTAGGCCGCCCAGGTCTCCATCTTTCAAGTTGTGACAGCAGGGTAATACCGCAACTATCGCCCTTGCCGCAACCGCCCTCTCGAGAATCAGGTCGGTAAGCCCACCGCAGGCATGGGCCGAGACCACGATGTCCGCAGGGTGCAGCGGCACGTCACCGATATCGGCCTCGACAAACCGCACGCGTTCTTGCAGCCGTGGCCAGTCATGCCGCAGCGCTTCCGCAACGGCTGCCGCGCTCTTGGGAATGCGCCGGTCCACGGCCAGAGCCATGGCGGAGCTGTCATCAAGGAGCAGCAGAAGCTGCGCCAGCAGGCCGTGACCGCAGGCCAGATCGACGACCCGCCCTCCCCTGAAACGGCGCCGCACCCGCCGGGCAACCTCCCACGCCTCGTACAGCTCTTTGCGCGGCAGGCAGCCGGCCCGGCAGACCGCCCGGGCAACGGCATCAAACAGGGTGTCTCCGCTGAAGGCGGGGAGAAGCTTTTCGGTAAGCCGGTTGCGTGACGAGCGATCCATAAGGCCCTTTTGGACTGGGTATTTGAGCGGAGAGTATAGTCAGGTTTTCAGAGTTTGGCATTAAAAAGTGTGGGGTTATTGTTGGCGGTGGTGAGGATTCCAGCGAGCTTACTTATCACACGATACCAGCAATTTGCCGGATTTTCTTCATCAAAAGCGGCATCCTCTGCTGACTCGCAGAGTCAGGTAATAGATGCCCCGGCAGCGCATCCAGGAAATCCCTGTTTTGCAAAAATATATTGAAAGTTCGAGCGAGGAACGCTCTTACATCCTCTGGTGCCTTCATGACATCTTCGCCAAGTTCGGGGCGGCCGTCGAGAAGCGAAACTATATCTTCCATATCGTGACTTGCTCTGAAATCGCCCTTGCCACGGTTATAAAATGCATCAATTTTCGTGGCTAGAAAATAAGGCCCGGTTACTACCCGGATCGCAATATTTTCCGATATCTCCGTGGTGGTAGCGGTACGCAATGCCTGTGTGTACCATTGGTTGCTGAAACCAAGAATTTCTTCATTGGTCGGCATGACGTCCACAGCTATACCGCCAATCCGCCACCGGCAAAGTGGCGCATCTTCACTGATGTCTTCCGTGAATCCCAGGGAACGCAACGATTCCGCAAGACGGTAATATTCGACCCGCGAAGCGATCTCCACAATGACATCCACATCAGTAGTGATGCGAACGTCAGGAATTGCCGTGTCAGTAATTAAAAGAGCTGTTGCCGCTCCGCCAAGGAAAACCACCCGATCCCGCAGCTCTCCCAGGCGTTTGGCCACATGTCTGATCATCTCCAGATTCGACTCGACCGCTCTTACCATACCTTCTCCAATCGTTCGGTCAGCAGCTTTACGGCAAGTTCGCGCTCACGGGCACGCCCGTCGCGGATCGCATCCACAAGGGCAAGGAGTTCATAAAGCGCATTGTCGCGTGACACCGCCTTGGGAACCGAGCGGTACAACGGCGAATATTCATAGCCGCGCACAGTCCCCTCAGGATCAGGCCATACCGGCGGCGGCTCATCTGACTGGGCCAGGAGGCTGTTGAGCGGTGGAGCAGCATAGCTGGTGGGAATACCACGGGTAAGATGGCCGCGGTCCGGCGGGAAGGCATCAGCCGTGCTCCCGCTGCCCGCTTGATGCCGCCATGGACCTCCGAAGGGCTCATGGCAAGCTCGTACGCAAGTGAACTGTATGACCAGGAGCGACTACCCAGGGTAACGAGTTTGAGAAGTATGACAATGTCTTGGGGCTTGAGTATCATAGTCATATTCTATTCGCGAATCGCGAATAGCGCAAGGAATTATTTTGTTCATGTAGTGGGGCGATGTATTTGGTTGCTTAGCGGGAGCGGCTGGTGTCGGAGCGGAGGGTGGAGAAGGTTTTTTTGGTGGTGGGAGAGTTCCATTTTTATTGATTTTGTTTCGTGTGAGGGGCTGATCCTGCATCGGCTGCCGTTGCCGTATTTAGAACCAACTTTTTACCGGCAAAAACGTGGCTCTAAGGCCATAAATAGGGCCTAGCTTGGCCCATTAGACGTGACATTTCAGATTGTTAACTTGGTCCGACCCCAGAGTGATTTTCCTCATGTCAGGGGTTTCCCCGACCTTTACTCGCGATGAATTTAAATAGCAGAATGTCAAACCCACCCCAGAACACCACTTGTTTCGGATATTATCGCGCATTCCATCGCCGCCTCAACTCAATCAACCTACTGTCATTCAACAATAAAGACGCTGATTCACCAATTTTTGGTAGGAGTTCGCCAACGCCATACGGCCATTTTGTTGCATCGTTAGGAAGCACTTCACAAAGAAGAGTCAAAACTTTTTCCGGATACTTTTCGACGATCTCGTTTTTTGCCCCCCGTAAGTGTGGAACGATAAAGCCTTCCTCTTCAATTTTAGTGAGCAATGGTAAGATTATGTCAGAAACAACAGGGAATATAGCCTCACTTGAAAAAGCCAGATCACAAAGTTTTGCAGACATTTTAGGGCTCTTTACTTGTTTCTGACGGGGCCAAACCTCGGAAAAGAAAGTGGGAAGATTTGCCTTCCATGCACCTACTTTTTCATCAGCAGCCCATTTCTCCAAATGCCAAATTAATTGCCCGCGAAACTCATCGTCCGCATTAAGAATAACATTGCGCATCTCAGCATTTGTAATTAGGCGGTCTGCTGATTTCTTGTATGTTCTTCCCCATCCCACCAACAAAATTGCAGATAAGACATTAGCTTCTCTTCGCCCGACAACATGCTTTTGTATAGGAAGATTTAACAGCCAAGGTTTCAACCTGAGGAAAAGTTTTTCTTCCGGATGCAGCTTACCTCCCCAGAAAAAACCTTCCCAAAATGCTTCTTGATCCTCATCGACGTTGCCAAGAACAGAAAGAAGATTCTTTTCTGTCCAAGCCGGAGCGTAATGAAAGAACCAACATAAGTTAAAGGCAAACATTACTAAAGCATATCGACGATGATCACCTGGCAAGTTCAATAAATCTTCGACATATGTAATCCATAAAGGAGGAAATCCTTTTCGTGCTTTCAAGCCTTCTTTCTGTGGATCATTCATTATGGCTTGCGCCAATTTGCCCGTAGGGGAATTCAGCGCTTCAGTTACCCATGCGGGTTCCTTATTTCCACGAACAATAGCCGTTTTGAAAGTTCCTGTATCAGTGCTTAATACAACAATTATTTTGTTCCATATTTTATTAAATTGGTCCGGATAGTCCGCAGTCAAGATTTTACTGGATTTCAAAAGCCAATCCGAAGCCGGGTGAATTAATTCTGCGATTACTTCAGCAGGCAAAGTTGTCAATCTTTGAGAAATTAGCACTGACAAGCGTGATTTATCTTTCTCCCTTTCAGGAGAATACAGAAAAGTTCTCCAGGCCCATCCTGGCCATTCGCCATGTTTTGCGGAATTATTTAGTGCCGACAAAGCACGAACAGGCCGTTCAGCAGCCAAGCCTGCGAACGGGTCTTTATTTATCAACAGTTCAAACTCACGCCCGCTGAGTTCTTTTGCTTTATCGAGAACCTCACTTAAAGATATCCTTAGGAGCGCAGAATACTTTGTATCAGTCCCGACAAATCCGCCTCTGCTTTCAAAGGATGCAGCGGCCTTGGCAGCATACTGGTGCTGCCAGTCTGGTGCAATTTTTCGTAATTTAGCGCTCTCTATTTGTAAGTCAAAGCTGAAGTTGCAGCCATTCATATGAAGCCAATGGATGCGATTTAGAGAACCCCAGGCGCGCCATTTTTCATATTCTCTCTTGTTTTCACCTGTTGAGCGAGAATATCCTCTTAGCAAACGCTTCTCAATCCGCTTTCTGACTGACACGCTAAAGTCATTCCAGCGTTGACATAACGATAAAAGTAGATCTCGTTTGTGGTAATCATCCCAAAATATGTTGTTATTCAGACTGCAAATCAACTGACCTGCCTCAGTGTCTGAAAGAAGTGCTTTGCGCCCAACTGCCCACATTCTCAATCGTGCAAAAACATTATCATCCTCTGCCCACCAAGCCAGATATTCCTGTTTTGCTGCACCCAAGTTAGATAACATCAATCTGTTAAAAAGGTTTACATAGAAAAGAAACAAACGAGAAAAACCATAGTGCCGATCAGATGACTCTCCGTTCAATTTCGGATCAGGTTCTATAGGGCTAATATTCATATAACAATAAACACCAAGCTCTTTCTCAAGAGAAATTGCGTGCTCCAAATTATTACGAAATTCCCTTACAGCTATCACAAGAAATTCATCAGGAATATCAATTTGCTCCTGTAACTCCGGATATTCTACACTCAAACTTACCAAGTCAGTGATTTGGATATCATCGGTATCTTCCGGAGGTTTTGGTCTTCTCCAATTCATTTCTACCGCCATATATGGACGGAAAATGCCTGCAAGCTCTTTGATTGCAGAAGAAGACCAACCATCAAGATCAATAGATGCCTTTAACGGAAACCACCTATGATAATCATCATTCCGTTTTCTTTTCTGTCCTGCAAAAATATAACGCCATGCTTTTCGAATCACCGGCGAGGAAACCTTTTTCATCCTTTCCAGCTCAAAAAGAATGCGAGATCGAATATCAGGATGAATTCCTATTTGATGGGCAGCCCACCAGACTGCTGCCGGTTGCTCCGAAACCTTGCAAAGCCACTGACCGATTATCATTAACCTCAACGGCAGATTTGGAAGGTTGACAGAATAATGTCCTCTAAAGGAACTATAATGACCCTCGTGGAGGTTGCTTAGATCGAGAATTGTAGGAGCAAAGCAGTTCCACACACCAGACGGAATCTCTCTCTTTCCATGATAATCGTCAGGACCGATTTTCTCTGGGACCGGGTCGCTTTCTAAGCTATAGGTTTCGAATGGGTCGAAAAATGGACCACTCTCTAAATAACTCCCTAGACGATTTGGTTTAAGGTAGCGTATAGCAGGGTCAAAGACGCAGAGCCATTCGGCAGGAGGGGGTGGGTCTGCACTGCCAAATTTCCTGGCACCTTCAAGCGAGGAAACCAGATGGGCAACCTGCCCTCGCTCATGAATCTGTAACTTTTCTGGCCCTCGCCGAGCCATGTTTATAATTTCCTCATTCCAAGCATCGGGGTTAACTGCCCTTTCAGCCCAAGCAGCCAAAGTATCCCAAAGCGACTTATAATTATCGGCTCCATCAAACGCGATAGGAACAACCCCCTTGTGCCCCCATCGTGCTTCAGCATCGTTTTGCGTGCCGACCTGAAATGCATACATCTTTTGCAATGGATTGGAACGTTTATTCAGAGCCTCAAGCAGGTAATGAACTGGAGGATCATCAGCAGCGTAGCCTACAAAAACGACGACATATTTTTCCAGAATTGATCTAATGAACTGGGTAGCCCAACCATCGGCAAGATATGCATCTCCAAATTCCGAACTTGATAGGACAAAGCCATCACCACTTGATCCTTGGTAGTTATCGTCCACATGGCCGTGAAGATGAATGATTCCTATGAAATCTTCCGGGCGGTTTGGGTCAGGCAATCGGGGATTCCTGTGTTTGGGAAGGGAGCTATCGCAAGCCTCGAAAAGAAGATCGAAGTTTGTGGTAACAAGTCTGATTTTGCCTTCGGGAGATCGGCCCAAATCCAGCATGATCCTGTGAGCGGAAAGATCCGTGCCCGGACCTGGTTTGAGGGTTCCAGCAACTTTGGCTTCGATATCACGAGTGAGGAATTCTCGTTCCAAAAGTCCAAATATCCTATCAGCCGAAATAAGACCAGGAATGCCAGTTTCTCGTTCCAGAACTTGTGATTTTTCAATAAGCTTACGAACCGAATGATCAACCGTAACACCAAGACCTTGGACGACCTTCTCTGCCAATCCAAAGAAGTCGGAGAGGCCGGCCCTAGCGCGCGACACTCCGGCACCGCAAAAGAAAATTACCCTTCCTTCGTCTCTGGCGATCAGTAATTCATCTGGTATTGATGGACCGTCTGAAAGGAATTTCATATTGGTATACTCCGCCGATTATCCACAAGCATCTCCACCCGGCATGCAAGCAGCTACCTCCGTCTTTCTAGGCGCTTACTCAACTCCCACTCACCCCAACCCCCGCAACAACAATCGGCAGCCCTTAAAGACAATTATGAAGGATGAATTATGAAAAAGAGTAACCTCATACTTCATAATTAAGAAGTCTCCAGCTTGTGTATCCCTGTATCATCCGTCAGCAGCTTCATTTGCTGGATGGCGATCCTGTTTAGTTTCAGCAGTCGCTCGGGTTGCGGCATGCTTTCCGATATAAACAGAGCATTCAGATTCTCCAGATTAGAAAGACAGACCAGCTGGGAGACATTGGCATAGTCCCGGATATTGCCTTTTTTGTCCGGGTTGGCGGCACGCCATGTCTTGGCGCTCTGGCCGAACAGCGCCATGTTCAGGACATCAGCCTCGGAGGCATAGACCAGCGTGGTTTGTTGTTTGGTAAGCTCCGGCGGGATAAGGTTTTCCTTGATGGCATCAGTGTGGATGCGGTAGTTGATCTTTACCAGATTGCGTTTGATATCCCAGCCAAGCTGCTTGTATTCTCCCTCTTTGAGCCGCTGGAACTCCATGATGAGGTAGATTTTGAATTCGGCGCTGATCCACATGCCGAACTCAAATGCGATATCTTTGTGGGCATAGGTGCCGCCGTATCTCCCCGCAGTTGCTTTGATCCCGATGGCATTGGTTTTTTCAACCCACTCCTTCACACTGATCTTGTAGCTATTCAGACCAGCCTGGCTTTTAATTGCGGCGAATTCGCCATAATTAAAATTCGGATTGTGAACTCTCTCCCAGATGCCAAGGAACTCGACAGTATTTCTGTTACGCAGCCAATCAGAGATGAAGAAATCGCCGTCTTTGGCCTTCAACATATCCGTCAACGAGATATAATCCACCTGTTCCACCGTGAAGATTCGAATCTCGGTTCCGATCACTTCTATTTTTTTAGCCATATGCAGCCCCTTTCGACTTCATATCCCATAAATAAAAAAAGCCGCTCAAACCGGTTTATTCCCGGTTTAGCGGCCTTTATAACTGTCAGCTTGTTCCATCCCGTTTCATCCTCATATCATAAAAAGTACCTCACATTACTCCGGCAGCTCCCTACTGTCAACGAATCACATCGCGAGACCCTAAACAAAAAGCCCCAGGAATAATCCAAGGGCTAAAAAATCAGAAGCAACATCTCGCTTTTCCCATGTTATAAGCTTTTTCATTTCTTATATCAGGTACTTGGTCTTGGTGCTGCTTCCTGATTTAAGTATACTCTTCTCAATTATTACTGCAACAAGAAATTCATGGAGTGCTATAAATCTGGTCCACGAAATACACGAAAAGCACGAAAGAAATCAGAGGATAATTCGTTCAACTACCGCCTTTGGGTGGCCGCCGAAATTCACGAGCAACCCAACCTTCATTCCGGTTGACTTCAGATAATTCAACACCTGGGAACGATACTCCCCGGTTAGTTCGCGCTGTGCCTTCAGTTCGACAATAATCTTGTCAAAACAGATCAGGTCCGGCTTGTAGAACTGCCTTAATTCTTCCCCTTTGTAATACAGCTTAAGCTCCTGCTGGGGAATAAAGGGAATTCCCCTTAAACGAAGTTCCTTTTCTAGGCACTCCTGATAGACCGCTTCAAGAAATCCGCAGCCAATTTCACGGTATACCTCAAACACGGCCCCCTGAATTGCGTAACATTCATCCCTGAATATGATTTTGTCTTCCATTTCGTGACTTTCGTGTTTTTCGTGGACAACAGATTTTCCCCCATATCACATCAAAACAACCCTGGTCCACGAAATACGCGAAAAGTACGAAAGAAATCTTTAAACGCACATCAGTAATCCCTGGGTAGAACCGAGGATTCAATCAAAATCTCACGTATAATGCTAGCAATATTGAATAGTTACAACAACACACTGGCATTCATTTCTTGACAAAACTTCTTTGTTAAGCTAAAGTGCAAAAAATAAATTACATAATTAACATTTCCGATAACCGATAATACTAAACCATCCGCGAGGATGGGACAGAAAACCAAGGGTCTCCCTGAGACAGCCGGGTCGCCGAACTATCAATAACCACGATAGAAAAGCGACCCGGTTTTTTTTGTATCAAAATTCAGATGCTCTGTTGACTGCAAGAGTGATTAAAAGGAGTGACTTATGAAATTCAGAAAAGACATTCACCACATGGCGGTATTCATAGAATTCCTGGCGGGTTCCGGCCTCGCGATCTTTTTCCATCTGGTGCTGCACTCTCCAGAGGTTGCCTACAACATCTTCGGGATCGGCATCCTGCTTTCCCTGGCCACTTACCTGCTGCGTGAGGACGTGGAAAAAACCCGCCACGACCTGATCGAACAATATAACCAGGCTCACGAAGTCACCTTCGCCGTTGCCCAGATCAACGATGCGGAATGCCGCACCAAGGCGGAGGAGATGCTGTCGGGGATCAAGCGGACCATTGTGCTGCTGCAGCAGGGTTTTATCCCGCTTGACGAAACGGAATTCTATCTTGAAGGCGCCAAGTGCTCCGACCAGACCGTTCAGCGGATGAAGACGGTGGACCCGATTACCAACGGCTGGAACACCCGAGGGGCGTTGGTCAACTACTACCAGTCGAACCTGCGGGCGCTGGAGCGCGGCGTGGCCATCACCCGGATCTTCGTCATGTCCCATGCAGAGCTGAATGATCCGGATTCACAGAAGATCCTGCTCGCCCATTACCATGACGGCATCGAAGTGCGCATCGCCTTTCGCGAGGAACTTCCCGCCTCCAACAACATGAGCGGCCGCGATACCAACGGCTCCTTTGATTTTGCGATCTACGACGATCATGTGGCCACCGAGGTCTTTCCCCAGAGCGGCACCTATTTTGGCAGAAAGACCAGCCAGGCCGTCAATGTGGAGATGTTTCTGCGCTTTTATGAGCTGATCGAGCATAGCTCCCATGTCGTGGCCGTTGAGGACGAGCGGATCATCCTCGCCTCGGATGCGCTTAAAATCGCGGCATAATCGACCCGGTTTTTTACAGAACATAACGACCGGGCGTCACGCCGGTCTTGCCAGGCGACGGCTAAATGTTCTATAGTTGTGCGTTCATCGACACCGCAACTATTAAAATACCGGAGATACAACCGTGAACCCACGATTACCCGCCGAATGGGAAATACAGGACGGCGTGCTGATGGCCTGGCCGCATGAAGGAACCGACTGGGCCTATATGCTGGACGACGTCCGCCCGGTCTTTACCGATATTATCCGGCAGATCGCCCGTTTCGAACGGGTTGTTCTGGTCGCGCCTAATGCCGCGGCGGCCGCGGATTATCTCGGCGAGGCCGGAGTGGAGCTTGCCAACGTCACGATCTGTGAGATTCCCAGCAACGATACCTGGGCGCGCGATTTCGGCCCGGTCACCGTGATCTTCAACAACAAGCCGGCCCTCATGGATTTCGGCTTCAACGGCTGGGGACTCAAGTTTCCGGCCAATTTTGACAACCTTATTTCACAGCGGCTGAAAAAGCAGGGAGTGCTGCTCCCCAACCTGAATACGATCGGCCTGATCATGGAAGGGGGCAGCATCGAAAGTGACGGCCTCGGCACGATCCTGACCACTGCGGAATGCCTGCTGTCGCCGAACCGCAACCCCCAGCTCGACAGGAGCGAAATAGAGCAGGCGCTGGCTTCACTGGTCGGCGCGAAGCGGGTGCTCTGGCTCAATCATGGCGGACTGGCCGGGGATGACACCGATTCCCATATCGACACCCTGGCCCGTATCTGCCCGAACAACTCCATCGTCTATCAGGGGTGCGACAACCCGTTGGACGAACATTTCGCACCGCTGAAACTGATGGAGGGCGAACTGAAAGCGTTCACCGCGCCCGACGGCTCCCCCTATCGCCTGGTCACCCTCCCCTGGCCCACGGCCCGCTTTGACGAGCAGGCGCACCGGCTGCCGGCGACCTATGCCAATTTCCTGATCATCAACGGCGCGGTACTGGTGCCGACCTATCGCGATCCGGAAAACGACCGGACCGCTCTGGAGCGCATTGCCGGAGCTTTTCCGGGGCGCGAGATCATCGGCATCGACTGCCTGCCACTCCTCGATCAGCACGGTTCCCTGCACTGCGTGACGATGCAGCTCCCCCAGGGGGTGCTGGCATGACGACGCTCAAGGTGGCGATGATCCAGCAGAGCTGCGGCGATTGCCGTGAAGATAACCTGGCCAAAACGGTACGGATGATCCGCACCGCCGCGGCTGCGGGGGCACAACTCGTCGTGCTGCAGGAGCTGCACGCCTCCACCTATTTCTGCCAGGTCGAGTCCCCTACCCTGTTTGATCTGGCCGAGACGGTGCCGGGACCAGCCACCGCACTGCTGGGCAGCCTGGCCGGCGAACTGGGTGTGGTAATCGTGGCGTCGCTGTTTGAGCGCCGTGCGCCCGGCCTGTATCATAATACGGCGGTCGTGTTCGAAAAGGACGGCGCGATTGCCGGGATCTACCGCAAGATGCACATCCCGGACGACCCCGGCTTCTATGAAAAATTCTATTTCACCCCCGGCGACCTCGGTTTCAATCCGGTAAAAACTTCGGTCGGCACCCTGGGCGTACTGGTCTGCTGGGATCAATGGTTCCCCGAAGCCGCCCGCCTGATGGCTCTGGCCGGTGCGGACCTGCTGATCTATCCGACCGCCATCGGCTGGGACCCGAACGATACGGTGGATGAGCAACAGCGGCAGCGTGACGCCTGGGTCACCGTCCAGCGGGGCCACGCGGTCGCCAACGGCCTGCCGGTCATCGCGGTCAATCGTGTCGGCTTTGAAAGCTCAGTGGAGCAGCCGGACGCCGGTATCAGGTTCTGGGGGGGGAGTTTCACGGCCGGTCCGCAGGGGGAAATTCTTGCGGAAGCATCCGTAGAGACCGAAGAAATTGTTCAGGTGGAGATAGACCTTGCGAGGAGCGAACGGGTGCGCCGCATCTGGCCGTTTCTCCGTGACCGCAGGATCGACGCGTACGGCGACCTGCTGAAACGGTATAGAGACTAGCACAGATAAAGACGTTGGTTTGCTTTGCTTCAGCCATTTCCGAGGTTAAAAGCTGTGCGAGCTTTTCATCAGCATGCTGACACCGAGATAGGTGAATAGCGTCACGAACAGGCCGGCGATCCCCAGCCAGGCGGTAACGGTGTCCCAGCGGGCGCCTTTCAACCTGACGTGCAGCAGCAGGGCATAAAACAGCCAGAGAATTGACGTCCAGAGTTCTTTGGGGGTCCAGAGCCAGTACGTTCCCCAGGCATAATACCCCCAGATTCCTCCTGAAATCATTGAAACCGAAAAAAACGTCCACCCTACCAGCGCCGATTTATAGAGCAGATCAAGATAACTTCGGATGCCGCTAAAAAGGAATGCGGCAGCGGCAATTCCCCCGACCGCAAAAAGCGCATAGCCGAAAAACGCCACGACCACATGCAGCTCGAACCAGAGCGTGTCGAGTATCTGCGGCAGCGGCATGTTGAGCGGCTTGAACAGGAGCGCGACCGCCGTGACGCACCCTGCCGAAAGACCTACCGCGACCGTAAACCAGCGCTTGCCGCGCACGGCCGGCGAATAGGAGGCAAGCAGTCCCATAAGCGCCAGGGACATGCCGAAGAACAGGAGCGTGTCATGAGGGCCTAACAGCGGCAGGCGACCCAGGGCAAGGCCGCGGGCGAACAGATAGAATAGCTGGGCAGACAGTGCGGCCGCAATTCCGGTCCTCCAGAGTGATCCGGCAGCCAGACATGCTACGGCAAACCAGAGTAACTGCGGCATCGGTGCTGATAGATTCATGTTATTCACAGGCTCCTGATGGGTGATATCATTCCTTGTCCGCAGCTTTTGTAGCAAAACCTTTCCGGGATGTCACCAATACTCTTGAGCAGATCGATAACAAATCTGCACAAAAATAAAACTAATTGCGCTATAGTACCGGCGTTTGCAATTTTGTACGGAGGATTCCGCATGTCATTCAACGGTGATCTTGAGCACTTCCCGCTGGTAGATCTTATTCAACTGCTGCACATGACCAATAAAACAGGAATCTTGTATTTAAAAAGTTCCAAGGGAGAGAGTCAGCTAGTCTTTCACGAGGGGTTCTTTGTCAGCGCGAACCATATGAATAACAGCGTCCGCATCGGTAGAGTGCTGGTGGATATGAAAGCCATTACCACGGAGGCTCTGAATCTGGCGCTGACGGAACAGAGAAATGCCGGCAGAAATCGCAAACCGTTGATTGCCACCCTGATCGAACAGGGTACGATCGACAAGGAGACCGCCTTCAAGGGGCTTGAAACACTGATAGAGATGACCATCGTAGAGGTCATGACCTGGACGAACGGCACTTTTTCGCTGGACGTTTCCAAAGTATATGTATCCGATGAATATCGCTATTTTCCGGAAAAACTGCAGCAGGAGATCCTGCTGAATGCCCAGGGTGTTCTGATGGATTCATTGCGCATTTATGATGAGAAGTTGCGGGACGGAACTTTGAGCAAGTTATTCTTCGAAGAAAACAGCAGCGACCCGATTCCGATGGACTCCGACACCGATTCTCCGGATATAACCGCCGACCTGCTTGGTCTTGATGAACTCGACTCCGTCACCCGGAAGATCCCGGATGTTTTCATCGGCCTGAAAGACCACGATCCTGTTGATGAACAGCGACAGATGGTATCCCGCCTGCTTCCGGAGACGACGATCAATCTGCAGGAAATGCTGGTCTCTTATCTGGCAAAGATTGTGACCGCGACGGCGCAGGATTCACCGCCGCCGGTTACGGCAATTATACTGGTGACGCAAGATGAACTGTTTTCCCGGGCGCTAACGGCTGTGTGCAAATACGAAAATCTGTTTGTTTTTGCCTCTGACGAAGAAACCGGACTGGACATCGTCATTGAACAGTCACTTGGCAGAGACCTCCATCCGGTCCTGGTCATTGACATTCCTCACGAAAATGAGGGCTCACGGACACTGGCGCTCGTCAAGCAGAAGGTTACGGCCTACCCCCAGATTTCAATACTGATTACCGCCTGTTGCCATACATGGAGCGACATCAGCATGGATGCCCTCGGAGCGGGGACAAGATCGATCATTCCCCGCCCCTGCCGTCAATGTGAAGAAGATTCGTATGTACTCACGTTAATTTCATTTCTTTCCGGAATCGGCTTATTCCTGAAATCGATCCAGCCGGTGCCGGATGCCGAAGTTGGCCGGCAGTTCATAACTGCCCTCAACCAGCTGAAAACGCTGTCCGAACCGCCGGAAATTGCGCTGGCAATGCTCCAGTTTACCGCGCTTCAGTTCGAGCGGGCGCTTACCTTCGTCGTGGCGAAATCCGAATTGATCGCGGAAAAATCGATCGGAGTTACGGAGGCTAAAGCGAGTGGACCGACCGCGCCGCTTATGTTCCGAATCCCGCTTGAAGGTCAATCGGTGCTGCAGGAAGTCGTTGAAAAAGGGCGCGTTTATTACGGACAGCGAAGCGACAGGGTCTTGACGGAGCTGCTTTACAAGGAAATCGGAGCGCCGCGCAGTCCGAAAGTCATGGTGGTTCCGCTGATCAGCCGCGGCAAGGTGATCGCCGTAACCTATGCGGATTTTGGAGCCCGGCCGGTCTCTCCGCCTCAGATCAACCTTATTGAAGCACTGGCCCAGCACGCCGGGTCAACACTTGACAACGCCTTGTATCGGAAGAGTCTGGAAAAATCTGCCTGATTGCTGGTTGATGTTTATTTTATATTTACTTCGGGAGGGATGATGGACACCAATGTTTTGCATCAAATTCTGGATATCGCTTTTCAGAAGAAAGTTTCCGATCTTCATTTCGAGGTAGATAACCCCCCTTTTTTCAGGGGACGGGGCCAATTGGTTCGCGCCAGGATGCCGAACCTGACCCCGGATAACACCCGGTTTATCGCCGAAACGGTTCTTGCTCACAACGGCCGCCAGATAAGCGACGATCTCAAAGAGTGTGATGCCTCCTACTCTCTCTCCACCGGAGGGCGTTTCAGGGTCAGCATCTTCCGGCAGAAAGGCCATTTCGGCATCGTCATGCGGGTGATTCCGCCGACCATAGGGACTTTTGAGGATCTGAACCTGCCGCCGGTTCTGGGAGAGATCGCCCAGGCTCCCAACGGCCTGATCCTGGTGACCGGTCCGACCGGCAACGGCAAATCGACTTCGCTCGCCTCCATGCTGAGACACCTCAATGAAAACTTCAGCTACAACATTATAACTATTGAAGATCCAATAGAATTTTTATTTACGTCACAGAACAGTTGCATCATTCAACGTGAAATAGGAACCGACACCGCCAGCTTCACTTCGGCTCTGAAAGCCGCGCTCAGAATGGATCCTGATGTTATCATGGTCGGAGAAATGCGCGACCGGGAGACTATCGATTCCTGTATCAAGGCCGCCGAAACCGGGCATCTGGTGCTCTCGACCCTGCACACCCAGGGTGCGGTTTCCACCATAAACAGAATTATCGGGCACTTCCCGCCCGATGCTCAGGAAATCATGCGTCACCGCCTGGCGGATATTCTGGTTGCCACGGTTTCAATCCGCCTGATCAAGGATAAATCCGGAGAAAACATTCTGCCGGTGGTCGAGATCATGCGGGTGACGACTACGATCCAGGCCTGTATTCGTGAAGGGCGTCTCGATGAGATCGAAAAACACATTGAAAATGGCGCATCCCAGTACCAGATGCAAACGCTCGACATGCATCTGCTGCAGCTCTATCGCCAGGACCGGATCACCCTGCAAGATGCCCAGCGTCTGACCCATTCGATGGATTTTGAACGCAAGCTGATGTTCGATAACTGAAACCGAAGCCCGCCCTGACATTATGGAAAATATTCTTATCATCGATGATGAAGCCTTTATCCGGGAAAATGTCTCGCGAATATTGTCGGAAGAAGGGTATCAGGTCTGCCAGGCGTGCAACACGCGGGAAGCGGGCGAACAGGTCGCCTCGGGTGAAATCGATCTGGCGCTGCTGGATCTGAATCTTGGCCCTGAAAACGGCATCGATGTCCTCAAAATACTTAAAGAGCTCGACCCGGAACTGCTGGTAATCATCATTACCGGATTCGGCTCGGTGGAAAGCGCCGTGGATGCCCTTAAAATGGGCGCTTTCCATTACATGAAAAAGCCCTTCAAAGCCGACGCCCTGAGGGTGATCGTCAAGCTCGCGCTTCAAACCCAGACCCTGAAGCGGGAGGTGCGCAACCTGAAACGCGCCGACAGCTGCCTGCCGGGGCGCTCGCCGATGATCGGCAGGAGCAGGCCGTTTTTAAAGGTGGTTGACCAGGTGCGGGAAATTGCCCGCATCCCGTCCACGGTTCTGATCACCGGCGAGTCCGGCACCGGCAAGGAGCTTATTGCCCGGGGAATCCATGACCTTTCCGACCGCCGCGATGCCGCTTTTGTCGCGATCAACTGCGCTTCGATCCCGGCAGCACTTCTGGAGAGTGAGCTCTTCGGGCATGAAAAAGGTTCCTTTACCAGCGCTATCGCACGGAAAACCGGGCTGTTCGAAGAGGCACACCACGGCACGGTTTTTCTCGATGAAATCGGCGAGATGGACCTGTCCATGCAGGCCAAGCTGCTCCGGGTACTGCAGGAGAGAACAATCCGCCGGGTCGGCGGGATCAAGGATATCGATATCGATGTCCGGATCATTGCGGCGACCAATCGCAACCTGCAGAAAAAAATCTCCATCGGCTCTTTTCGTGAAGACCTCTATTACCGCATCAATGTGTTTCCGATCCATATCCCGCCGCTCAGGGAACGGAAAGACGATATCGGCATCATCGCCTCCTATTTCCTAGATACCTTCAGCCGCTCCTTCGGCCGTGACTTTAAGGCGCTGTCGCCGGAAGCGGCCAAACTGATGGAAGAGTACAGCTGGCCGGGGAATATCCGCGAATTGAGAAATGTCATCGAACGTATCTGCATCATGAACTATGGCCCGACGCTCCTGCCGGAACATCTCCCCGAGGAGATGCGCGGGACCGCTCCGTCCGGCGATTCACTAACCGCCGGGCAGACCGCTCCGCCGGTACGGCTGCCGGCAGATACCGGACTGGATGACGCGGTGATGAATTTTGAACGGAACATCATTCGCCAGGCCCTGGAAAAGAGCGGAGGCAACGTTCTGCAAACCGCGGCCATGCTGAAAATCCCTCGCGGCACGCTCCGCTATAAAATGGATAAATACGAGTTGTAGACTCCGCCCGGGCCCGCCTCATAGCTAACGGTTAATTTATTTCGCCCCGTAGATTGTTTGGAGGTACAAATGACCATATCGATCAGCCCGGACAAAAGCAGCCTGCTGCAGACTGCGCCCCGATTGTTGCAGATTTTGCGCGTGCTCGCCCGTCACAAGTTCCTGGGCGCCCTGCGCGGCAAGGGTCATTTACCGCCGCCGAAAGAAGTTCGGGAAACCTTCGAGGAGCTGGGACTCACCTTCCTCAAACTCGGACAAGTTCTCGCACTGCGGCGCGATCTGCTGCCGGATGCCTATATCAAGGAGCTGGAACTGCTGCACGACCAGCTGCCCGCGCTCGGTATCGATTCGGTGCGGGCAACGGTCGAAATGGAACTGGGCGCCCCGTTGACGGAGCTGTTCGCTTCGTTCGGCGAAACGCCGCTTGCCGCCGCCACCATCGCCCAGGTGCATGAGGCGACCATGCATGACGGCCGGCATGTGGCCGTGAAGGTACAGCGCCCCGACCTCGAAGAAATGATTGCCACGGATATCGCGGCCCTTACCTACCTGACAGCGCTCGGGGAAAGACTTTTCCCGCGTCTGCGCGCCCTCGACCTCCCCGTTCTGGTAAGCGAATTTGCTGGCAGCCTTAACCGGGAAACGGATTTCACTCACGAGGCTCGGGCGATAATGCTCTTTCGCGCTGCGCTTACGGACGTACCCGACCTCTGGATTCCGGATGTCGTGGCGGAGCGTTCGAGCGGAAACGTGCTGACGATGGAGTTTTCGGCCGGCATGCGGATAGACCTTTACGCCGTGCAGCACCCCGAGGATATGCCGAGGTTGATCAACACCCTGGTCCGACTGACGCTGCAGACAATCTTCGAAGAAGGTCTTTTTCACGCCGACCCGCATCCCGGCAATGTGCTGGTTCTCCCCGACGGGCGGCTCTCCCTGCTCGATTTCGGCATGACGGGCGAGCTTGACGAACCGATGCGCGAATCGCTGACTCTCCTTTTGGAAGCGGTCGTCAAAGGCGACGCGCGCGGCGCGACCGACGCTTATCTCGAAATGGCGCCGCAGGGTAGCGAAAAGGTCAACCGGGCGGCGTTGCGGATGGACATAAAAGCGGTACTCTATGAAATACACCGGAGCGACCTGGCGGAGGTTTCGATCGGCGATTCGTTCGATTCGCTGCTGCGCGCCGGAAGCCGGCACGGGGTTCATAATCCCGGCGAGTTCTTCCTGCTGACGCGTACGTTCGTCATCCTGGAATCGATGATCCGCCAACTCGACCCGGACCATAATTATCTGGGTTCGTTTCGTGAAGAGATCTCGCGCTTGGCCGAAAAACATTTTTCTCTGGAGCGGGTAAAGGAAAAAACCACCAAGCTGGCGCGCGAAATGGAGCGTCTGGCAAATGATGCTCCTGGCGACACCCGTCGTATCCTCAGACGTTTTTCCGAAGGCAATATCGGCCGGCTGCAGATTCCTGCCGTGGAGGCCCTCGGAGGTCGAGTCAGCCGCAACCTGGAACGGCTCACCGGCGCCATCGCATCGGCGTCGCTGGTGATCGGCGGCGCCATGCTGGTAAATGCTCCGCTGCCTGGCTGGCACCATATCCTCGGCGAATTAATGGTCTATATCGGGATCTTCGGCACACTCATAATCAGTATCGGTGTTTTGCGGCGCGACCAGGGCCGTGGCCTTGGCCGGCGTTGAAGAGTCAAGGCACGGCAAGTTCCCTGGAAATCTCAACTTTCAACCTGATTTAACTGAATAAATGAGGCAGCAATGGAAACAGACAAAGACAAGACCTCGTCAGCGGATACCGTCGATCCCGGGGAAATCAACTCCGAGGTCCGGAGCGAAGCTACCTTGCTCAAGGCGGGGGCGCTGCAGAGCGCTATTTTCAACAGCGCCAACTTTTCCAGCATCGCCACCGACGCGAAGGGGGTCATCCAGATCTTCAACGTCGGCGCGGAACGGATGCTGGGATACACGGCCGCCGAGGTGATGAACAAGATCACGCCGGCCGACATATCCGATCCGCAGGAAATGATTGTGCGTGCCAAGGCACTCAGCGACGAGCTCGACACCCCGATAACGCCCGGTTTCGAGGCGCTGGTATTCAAGGCATCGCGCGGTATCGAGGACATCTACGAGCTGACCTATATCCGCAAGGACGGGAGCCGTTTTCCGGCGGTCGTGTCGGTCACGGCCCTGCGCGACGAGCAGGACA
>WNGL01000683.1_pt1 | contig 57909 bp, 56 predicted proteins | sample 5400591 | NCBI WGS metagenome assembly WNGL01 (sample SAMN13153377, study PRJNA577476) | soil metagenome | isolation source: 80 cm soil or saprolite under Garry oak tree replicate 1 | place: USA:California | collected 2016-06-15 | reverse complement strand
GGCCGGTTGGGCGTGCTGGACGCGAGCGAATGTCCCCCGACGTTCGGGACGCCGCCCGAGATGGTCGTCGGCATCATCGCGGGCGGCTACCAGGCCCTCTTGAAGGGGCTCGAGGGCGCGGAGGACGACGTGAACGCCGGGATGGCGGCGATGGACGACGCCCGCGTGAGCGCCAAGGACTTCGTGCTCGGCATCGCGGCGAGCGGTACCACGCCGTTCGTGCGGGCGGCGCTGGCGCGGGCGCAGACGATCGGCGCGGGGACCGGCCTCTTGTCCTGCTCGGACCCCCCGAAGCTCCTGGTGGAGACGTGCGACGTGCTGATCCTTCCCCGGGTGGGCCCCGAAGCGCTCACCGGCTCGACGCGCATGAAGGCCGGCACGGCGACGAAGCTCGTGCTCAACACGATCTCGACCGGCGCGATGATCCGGCTGGGCCGCGCCTACGGCAATTTGATGGTAGACCTGATGGCGTGGAGCGACAAGCTGCGGGACCGCGGCGAGCGGATCGTGATGGAATGCTGCGGGGTGGACCGGGGCGCGGCGCGGCGCGCGATCGAAGCCGCGGGCGGCAGCGTGAAGCTCGCCATCGTCATGGTCGCGAAGCGCGTGGGCAAGCCCGAGGCCGAGCGCCTGCTCGCGGAGGCAGGCGGGTTCGTGCGGCGGGCCGTGGGAGACCCGCCGCCGGTCAAGGCGTGACCGCGCGTCTCGCCGTCGGCCTCATGTCGGGCACGTCGCTCGACGGAGTGTCCACGGCGCTCGTGCGGCTCACCGATGATCCTTCCATCCCCGACGCGCAGCTCGTCGCCTTCCACCAGGAGCCCTACACCGCGGCGGAGCGCGGGCAGATCATCGACACGATCGCGCGCGGTGGCTCGAAAGACCTGGCGCTGCTGCACGTCGCCCTGGGCGAGCGGTTCGCCGGCGCCGTGCTCGAGCTGCTCGCCCAGGCGCGCACGTCGCCCAAGGACCTGGCGTTCGTCGCCTCGCACGGCCAGACGATCTGGCACGAGCCGGGTCGCGCGACGTTGCAGCTCGGCGACCCGGCGGTGATCGCGGAGCGCGTGGGCGTGCGCGTGGTGAGCGACTTCCGCGCGCGCGACGTCGCGGCGGGCGGGCAGGGAGCGCCGCTCGTGCCGCTCGCTGACGTGATGCTGTTCGGCCACCCCGAGCGGGGCCGGCTGCTCCTCAACGTCGGGGGCATGGCGAACGTCACGTGGGCGCCGCGCCGCGGGGTGATCGCCGGCGCCCTCGCCTTCGACACGGGTCCCGGCGTCGCCGTGATCGACGCCGTCACGCGGCGCCTCGACCCGACCGCCCCGTTCGACCTGGGCGGCGAGCGGGCGCGGCGCGGCCGCCCCGTCCTGCGGGTGCTCGACGCGCTGCTCGCCGACCCGTACTTCGCCCAGCCGCCCCCCAAGAGCACCGGGCGCGAGCGCTTCGGTCTCGACTACGCCAATCGACTCATCGACTTGGTCACCGGGGGCGGGGGCTCCGACAACGACGCGGTCGCCACCGCCACGGCGCTCACCGTGGAGTCAATCGCCCGGGGGGTCGAGCGGTGGCTGCCCGCGGGCCGCGAGGACGAGCTGGTGATCTCGGGCGGCGGGGCGCGCAACCCGGTGCTGGTCGCGCAGCTCGCCGCCCGGGTGCGCCCGCGTCCGGTCCTGCCGTTCGATCAGCTGTTCTTCGACGGCGATGCGAAGGAGGCCCTCGTGTTCGCCTTCCTCGGGCACCTGACCCTCGCGGGGCAGGCCGGCAACCTGCCGGCCGCCACGGGCGCCCGCGGCCCGCGCGTCCTGGGCCACGTCACCCCGGCGTGACCGCGTCGCTCGCGCGCCTCGTGTTCCCCGCGCTCCGCTGGCGACGGGAGAGCTTCGCCCACGAGCGCGCCAAGATCGACGCGGCGCTCGCGGCAGGCGTGGGCGGGTTCATCGTCTTCGGAGGCACGCACGACGCGGTCGCGGCCCTCGCCGCGGCGCTGCGCCAGCAGGCCGGCCGCCCCCTGCTGATCGGCGCGGACCTCGAGCGCGGGCCGGCGCAGCAGGTCGAGGGGCTCACCGAGCTGCCGTCGCCCGCCGCGCTCGGCTGGCTCGACGATCTCGAGGCGACCGCCACCGCCGGGATCGTTACCGGGACCGAGGCGCGCTCGGTCGGCATCAACTGGGCCTTCGCCCCCGTCTGCGACCTGGACCTCGAGCCGCGGAACCCGATCGTTCAGACGCGCTCCTTCGGCGTCGACCCCGTGCGGGTGGGCGAGCACGCCGCCGTGTGGATCCGCGGCCTCCAGGAGCACGGCGTGCAAGGGTGTGCGAAGCATTACCCGGGACACGGCCGCACCACGCAGGACTCGCACCAGACGTTGCCGCGGGTGGGCGCGCCCGCGGCCGAGCTGCAGCAGGTGGACGGCACGCCGTTCGAGTACGCGATCCGCGCCGGCGTGGGCAGCGTGATGAGCGCGTTCGTGGCCTATCCCGCGTGGGACGCCACCGGCCGCGCCGCGAGCTTTTCCCCCGCGATCCTCGGCTACCTCCGGGACACGCTCAACTTCGCGGGCCTCGTCGTCACCGATGCGCTCATCATGGCCGGGGCGAGCGCCGCCCAGCCGGTGCCCGCCGCCACCGTGACCGCTGTCGCCGCGGGCTGCGACGCGCTGCTCTACCCGGAAGACTTCGCGGGCGTGGCGGCGGCCCTCGACCGCGCCGTGGGCGGCGCAATCTCTGCGGCGCGGGCGGACGAGGCCCTCGGCCACTACGACGAGACGCTGGCCGCGTGGGGCGACCTGCCCGACCAGGGAGAGCCCGACCTCGCCGCGCACGGCGCCTTCGCGGACGGTCTCGCCGACCGTGTGGCGCACCTGGTGCGCGGTGACGCGCCGATGATCCGGGCGCCGCTCGCCGTGTCGATCGTCGACGACGACGTCGGGGGACCGTACACCGTCGGACCGCGGGACGTATTCGTGCAGGCGTTGCGGCAGGCCGGCGTGACAATCGGGCACCGCGCAACGGGCAACGTGAAACGCATCATCCTCGTGTACGCCGAGCCCAGGTCGTGGAAGGGACGCGCGAGCCTCGGCGCCCGCTCTCTCGCGCAGCTCCGTCGGCTCGCGCCCGGCGCAGAGCTCGTCGTGCTGTTCGCGCATCCGCGGCTCGCCGCGCAGATCCCCGGGCGGGCGCCGATCCTGTGCTGCTGGCACGGGCAGCCGTTAATGCAACGGGGAGCCGCGCGCTGGGTTCTAGCGCGGGTGCAGTAAGGGGCGTCGCGACGCTTCCTATCTTGCCGTGAGCTGGTTCAAGTAAGCGGTGATGGCGGCCGCCGGAACGGCGTAGATGATCTTCCCTTGCGACTCGCGGCTGCCGCCGAACAGGATCGCGGCCACGCGTCCTTCGCGGTCGAAGATCGGGCTGCCCGAGGAGCCGGGCGCGCCGTAGCCGTCCACCTGGACGAGATTCGAAAGCACCTTGCTCACGGTGCCCACGGTGAGGGTGGGATCGGCGACCACCCCGCTCTGGCCCAGGTGCACCATCGGCAGGTCCTCCCCGAGCGGGTAGCCGATGATCGCTACGGGATCGCCGCGCGCGAGACTGTGCGGGTCGCGCGAGAAGCCCGCGACGCGGGGCGTGCCCCCGCGGATGTCGACCTTCACGACGCCCACGTCCGCCGAATCGGCGACACCCGCCAGGCGGCCGGGGAACCACTGCTTCGAGCCCGAGAACTTCACCGCAATGCGGCGCGGGCGGCGGTCGCCCTGCTCACCCACGAGCACGTGCTTGTTCGTCACGAGCGTGCCCTGGGAGTCGGCGGCGAAGGCGGTGCCGCTGAACACCTCGGCCTCCGAGTACTCGACGACGAGCAGCGCTACGGCCTCCTGGTTCTTCTGGGAGATTGCGCGGTAGTCGACGGCCGCTGCGCCAGCCAGGCCGCGTTGGCGCGCCTCGGCCGTGTCGAGCGCCGCCCGCAGGCGTGCCACCACGCGCGCGTCGCCGGTCGAGCCCATGGCGGCGAGCTCGGTGCGCAGGCGGGCCACCTCCGCCTGCGATTGCCGCAGCGCGTCGCGCACGGTCGCGAGCTCCGCCTGAAAGCGCGAGAGCAGCGCCTGCGCCGCGAGACTCAGGCTGTCGGCCCGGGTCTGGAGGCGCGCCAGCTCGCGCGCGTCGCGACGCGCCGTCCACTGCAGCCAGCCGAACGCGGCGAGCACCACGGCGAACACGCCGATCAGGATCTTGGTTGTGAGCCGGAGCTGCCGCGTCTGGCGGGCCACTTCCACGGCGATCCGCACGGCGGTGCTGGAGCGCCGTGGCGCAGGGGGAGACAGGGCCTGGTACTGCTCGCGTGGCGAGGAGATCCGCTCGGCCGTCGCGCGCAGCGTCGCGGTGACGCCCTCCGCCTCCGCGTCGCCGCCGCTGACGTGGAACTCGACGGCCGGCCCGTTCTGCCCGAACGCGATCACGTCGCCGTCGTTGAGGGCCGCGTCCCCGGTGATCTGGCGGCCGTTCACGAAGGTCCCGTTCGTGCTGCCGAGGTCGCGCACCAGGAACGTCGCCCCCTGCCGGATGACGGCGGCGTGGCGCGATGACACGTCCAGGTCCCGCTCCGGATCGAACCGGACGTCGGAGAGCGGGTGGCGACCCAGCCCGATGTAGGCTTTGCGGAAGGTTTCGACCTGTCCGACGCGCGCGCCCGACAGGAAGGTGAACCGGGCGGTCACGGGCTCCGCGTGACCAGGTAGAGCGCGGCGGCGACTGCCGCGGCCGCGACCAGCACCAGCGTGATGACGCGCCAGCGCTCTCCCCCCGCCCGCCGACGCGCCGGCTGAGGCGGGGGACTCCCCGTGTACACCGGGACGGGCTCGGTGCTGGTCTCGGTGTCGAGCAGGGGATAGACGTGGTGGCCCACTTCTTCGAGCGCGTTCGCAGGGCGGAGCCCGGCGCCGTCGAACCGGGCGATGATCACCGTGATGTTGTCGGGACCGCCCCGCTCGTTGGCCAGCGCGATCAGCCGGTCGGCCGCGGTCTGGAGGTCGCCGGCACGGGTCACGATCTCGGCGATCTCCTCCTTCTTCACCTGGCCCGAGAGCCCGTCGGAGCAGAGCACCAGGATGTCGCCGCGCCGCACTTCCTGATGGGTGAGGTCGACCTTCACGCGCGCGTCGGGGCCGAGCGCCTGGAGGATGATGTTGCGGCGCTCGCTCTTCGCGGCCTCCTCTTCGGTCAGCTCCCCGGCTTCGACCAGGCGCTGCATCAGCGACTGGTCCTTCGTGAGCTGCACCGCCTGGCCGTTGCGGATGAGGTAGGCGCGGCTGTCGCCGACCTGGGTCAGGTAGAAGTGGTCGCTCAACACGCCGACCGCCGTCGTCGTCGTCCCCATGCCGCGCACTTCGGGATGGGCCTTGGCGTAGGCGTGAATGTGCCCGTTGGCGACCTCCACGGCCTCCTTGAGGCGGTACGCGAACCGATGGGGCGTGGCCTCCCGCTCCCGGCCCCAGGCGCGGATCATCTGCTGGTAGATCGTGTCTGTGGTCCCGCGTCCTGCCGCGGTCGGTCTTGGCGAAGACCTCAACTTTGACGGGCTTGGACGAGCGTCCGAACATGCGCTAGGGCTGACACAGGCTGTTCTGGAGCACCTGGTATGGGTGGTTGTCCGGGTCGAGCCGGGCCGATTCCTGGGCGTATTGGCATGCTTTGCCCCGGTCGTCAAGGCGGGCGTAGGCGTTGCTCGCGACATACGCCGCGAACGCCCGGTCCTTGGGCCGGACGCCGGGCGCGCGGTAGATGTCGAGCGCCGAGTCCCGGATCGTCGCGGCCGCGAGCACCTTGTTGCTGAACTTGTCGAACAGGTCGTCCACGAGCTCGTAGGCTCGCGCGGGGTCGATCCCGATGCCGAAGTCCACGACGTTCACGAGGTCCACGCCGTCCCGCCCGCGGGTGAGCATGATGTTGTCGGGCTTGAGATCGCGGTGCACGATGCCGAGGTCATGCGCGGCCTGCAGCGCGTCGGCCACCTGGACACAGATGCTCACCGCCCGGTGCACCGGCAGCGCGCCCTCTCGCTCCATCAGGTCGGTGAGCGGCTCCCCCTCGATGAACTCCATCGCGAGGTAGATGAGGCCCTCGGGCGTCTCCCCGAAGTCGTAGATGGCGCAGACGTTCGGATGGGTGATGCGACTCGCGTTCGCAGCCTCGCGGTTGAAGCGCGCCACCGCGTCCGGGTCGTGCACCATGGCGGGGTTCATCACCTTGATGGCGCTCTTCCGTCCCATCTTCACGTGCTCGGCCAGGTACACCTGCCCCATCCCGCCTTCGCCCAGCTTGTGGAGCACGTGATAGCGGTCGGCGACGACCTGGCCCACCAGATCGTGCGCCGGCGAGCAGGCCCGCAGCGTCTGGCCGTCGTTGGGGCAGAACCGCACGTCGTCGGGATACTCGGTCGAGCAGACGGGGCAGATCTTCACGCGGGAATCTCGATGCGCAGCAGCTTGTCGCCCACCAGGACCCGCGAGGCGTTCCGGAGCGGCATGTGGCCGCGGGCCGCGAGCGCGATGCCATTGCGGCTGTTCGCGTCCACCACTACGAAGTCGGCGTCCTCGGACTGAACGATCGCGTGCCGGGCGCTCATCGACGGATCGTACGGAAACAGCCAATCTCCCTGCTCCCGGCCGATGATCACGTCGCGCCCCGGCGAGAGCTGGACGACGTCACGCGCGCTGCCGTCCGAGCGCAGCTGCGTGAGGCTCGCAATGTCGGCGCTCGGGATCAGGCTGCCCATCCGCTTCGTGGCGTCGGCGTCGGGCGGGTGCGGCCCGGGGTAGCCGAGCCGCCGGAACCGGATCACCTGCGAGCCGATGAGCAGCAGGTCGCCGTCGACCAGCCGGTGGGGCTCCTCGAGAAACACCCAGGTGCCGTTGCGGCTCCCGAGGTCGCGCACCACGAGCGCCTCCTGCTCCCAGGAGATCTTGGCGTGCAGCGGCGAGAGGAAGACGTCGTCGGGGAAACGGATATCGCCGTCCTGGCGACCGATGGTCGTGTCGGGCGCGCGCCGCTCGAAGCGCTCCTGCGCGTTGCCCGCCTCGTCGAGCAGCACGAGGACGATGGGGGCGCCCGCGCGTGGCGTGACGGCGGGCGAGCGTCGCGCCTGGGCCTCCACGAGCGGGGCGCCGCAGGTGGCGCAGAATCGCGTGCCGGCGGGGACGGTCGACCCGCAGCGCGCGCAGCTCGGCCCCGAGCCGGGCGCCGTGAGCCGCCGCCCGCATTGCGGGCAGAACGGCAACAGGGCGCTGGCGTGACCGCCGCAGAACGGGCAGGGGATCGGCTCGCCGCGTGCCGGCGCTAGAGGCGGAGCGGCCAGCCCAACGTGCGCCCCCGGCCCCCCCGGCCCCCCTGGGCCCCTCGTCCCGCCTCCCGGCGCCGCCGCGGCCCGCAGTCGCCCGGACTTGCCCATCGGCTTCCCGCAGTCCATGCAGAACTGCGCACTAGGGTCGTTATTGCGGCCGCAGTAAGCGCAGGCGGTCACAGGCGCACGTGCTCCACAGGGCCCATAAGTTACGGCCTGCCAATCCATTCCGCAATTGACGGGTCGAAAGCGGCGATGCTAGTTTGCGCGCCTGTGCGATCGCTCGGCGTCCTGCCGCTCCGCCTCCTTGTTGCGCTCGCGCTGCTCGCCGGGCGGTCCGAGGCTCAGGTCGATCCCTCCGGCCCCTGGCGCACCCTCCACACGCCCCACTTCCGCATCCACTTCCGTCCCGCGTACCGCGACGTCGCGCTCACCGAGGCGCGCGAGGCGGAGCGGGCGTACGCGCTGCTCGCCTCCGAGCTGCATCCGCCACGCGGCACGGTGGACCTCACGCTGGGCGACGACATCGATGGCTCCAACGGATTCACGACGGTGTTTCCCTCCGGTCGCATCACGATCCTGGCCCCGGCGCCCGCGACCGATCCCGGGCTGCTCCAGTACGACACCTGGCTGCGGCTCGTCACGACGCACGAGCTGGCTCACGTCTTCCACCTCGACCGCACGAGGAGCTTCTGGGCCGTCGCGCAGCACGTGCTGGGACGGGCCCCGGGGCTGTTCCCGAACGAATACCAGCCGACGTGGCTGGTCGAGGGACTCGCGACGTACTATGAGTCGCGCTTCACGCACGGCGGGCGCGTGCGGGGCAGCTTCCATACCCAGCTGCTCGCAGCAGACCGCGCGGCCGGTGCTTCGCGCTCACCGTGGGACGCGGAGCCCTTCACGCGCTGGTCTGACGGCTTCGCGCCCTATGCCTACGGCAGTCGGTTCCTGCAGTACCTCGCCGCGACGGTCGGCGACTCGGCGGTGCCGCGACTCGTCGAGGCCACGGCGGCGCAGCTCATCCCGTTCAGGGTCGGTCGTCAGGTCGAGCGCGTGGCGCCGGGACGCACGCTCGCGGGCTTGTGGCCGCAGGCAACCGCGCCGAGCGCGGCGCCGGGCGCGCCGGCAGCGGGCACCCGCGTGCTCGACAGCCTGCTGCGGACGGAACCGGTGCCGAGCGTCTCGCCCGACGGCCGCCGAGTCGCCTACCTCGCCGACGACGGCAAGGGCGCGAGCGAGCTGCGCGTCCTCGATGGGGAGACGCTCCGGCGGGTCGCGGCGCACGCGGTGAACGGCAACGCGAGCTACGGCTGGGACGGGGACACGATGGTCGTCGCGCAGCTCGATTACACGGGGCGCCGTCAGCTGCGGAGCGACCTGTACCGCTGGGTACCGGGTGGTGTTTGGCGGCGGGAGACGCACGGCGCGCGCCTCACTCAGCCGGCCGGCCGCTCCGTCGCCATCGAGTTGCGCCCGGGGGCCAATCGGCCGACGGTGCCGGCGCCGGCAGGCCCAGGCCGGGGGGAGGGGGCCGAGACGTGGGAGGCCGTCGTCCCATCGCCTGACGGGCGCTGGATCGCCGGTACCCGCAACGCCGCGGGGCGCTGGGCGCTCGTGCGCTGGCCGGCCGATACGCCGGCTGCTGCCGTCGTGCTGGTCGAGTCCCGCTCCGTCCTCGCCGATCCCGTATGGACGTCGCGCGGTGAGCTGTGGTTCGTCGCCGATCCCTCGGGGTTCCCGCAGGTGTACGCGTGGCGCGACGACGGGATCGCTCAGGCCCTCACGGCGGAGCCGCTCGGCGCGCGCAGCCCCGCCCCGCTGCCAGACGGGACGCTCTTGTACTCGGCGCTCACGGCAGGAGGCTGGGAGCTGCGGCGTGCGCCCGCGCTCGCGGACGGCCTCCCCGCCCGGTTTTCGGAGCCGCTGCCGTTCGATTCCGCGCCCCCCCTCGCGGCGCCGGCGCGCGAAACCGGTTACGCCGTGTGGCCCTCGCTGCGGCCCCACTTCTGGATCCCGTTCTTCCTGAACGCGGGGCCGACGGGGCGGTTCGGCGGAGCCGTAACCGCCGGGACGGACGCGCTGCACCGCTTCACGTACGCCGCTGACCTGCTCCTCGCGCCGCAGCCGTTCCGTGTGACAGGCGACTTCATCCTCCTCAGCGACGTGCTCGGCAACCCCACGCTTGATTTCTCGGCGTCGAGCGCCTGGCTCGACGTGGCGGCGCCGCCGGGCGTCACGCTCTCGGAGCTGAACCAGGCGGCGGCCGTCGGAGCGGCGTTCGTGCGGCGCCGCTGGCGCAGTCTCGCGAGCGTGCGGCTCGCGGCGGAGGTCCAGCGGTTTCGCTACGCCGCGGCGCCCGACAGCGCCCTCGCTGCCGCCTGCCCCGGGTGCCTGGCGCGCGATCTGATCGGCGGCTCGGCCACCTTGGCGCTGTCGCGGGTGGTCGCTGGTGTGCTCTCCGTGTCGCCCGAGGACGGGTTCTCGTGGTCGCTCATGTATCGACGCCGCGACGAGCGCGGGACCGGCCGCTGGTCGAACGAGCTGCGCGCGCAGCTCGCGCTGTACGCGCACGTACCGGGAGGAGGGCTCGGCGGGTTCGCGCACTCCGTCCTCGCCGTGCGGCTCGCCGCCGGCGGCCTCGACGGGTCGCTCGGCTCATTGTATCGGGTGGGCGGGGTGTCCTCGGGGAGCGTCGCGCTCTCCTTCGGCCAGTCGCTCGGCGTCAGGCGCCTGTTCCCGATCCGCGGCTATCACTACGGTGAGCTGGCCGGCCCGCGCGCGGCGACGGGCACGGTCGAGTACCGGCTTCCCCTGGCGCTGGTGGGTCGCTCGCTCGGTCACCTGCCCGTGGGCGCCGACCGGGTGTGGCTCAACGCCTTCGCAGACGCGGGTGACGCGTGGGATCCCGGCACGTCGCCGCAGCTCACGCGGCTGCGCTCCGCCGGCGTCGAGCTGGCCGGCGCCGTCACCGTGACGTACAACCTGCTCCTGCAGCTGCGGCTCGGCCTGGCGGAGCCGCTCGCCGCTCCCCCGTCCGGCGCTGCGCGGCGCGCCAGTGTGTACTTCGCGTTCGCGTCCGACTTCTGAGCCGGCGGCCCGAACTGGGGTTGCGGCGCGGCATATAATGGATACCGCCATGCGCGCCGCGCTCCCCCTGCTGCTCGCGCTCAGCGCCGCCGTCCCGCATCGCCTCGCCGCCCAGTCGCCTGCGGACCGGGCGGCGCTCGAGGCGTTGCGCGACTCGCTCACGGGGGTGCGCGACTCGATCGCCCTGAAGCGCCTCGAGGCCGCGGGGATCGAGCTGGCGAAGCGGCACCGTGACGACTCGCTGATCCATCTGCGGCTCGGGTTCATCGCCTACCGGCTCGGCGAGGTCACCGGCGCCAAGGGTCATTATGACGACGCTGCGAGCGAGTTCGAGTGGGCCGGCGAGCTCGCGCCCGATTGGCCCTACCCGTGGTACGGCCTGGGCCTCGCTGAATTCGCGCAAGGCGAGGCCGCGTCCATCGCGATCGAGAACATCCGGGAGCAGCTGGGCAAGGACTACATGACCAAGGCCGCCCGTGCGTTCGCGCGCGCGGTGCAGGCCGACCCGGCATTCGCGCAGCCGACGATCGATCTGGCGCGCACCGCGCTCGCCCAGCGCATCCAGCCCCGGCTCGACGTCGCGCTGGAGGCGGTGCGGCTCGCGGCGGCGTCGCCCGCCGGTCGGAATCCCCGGTTGCAGCTCGCGCGCGGGCGCGTGGAACGGGAGGTCGGCGACCCCGACTCCGCGCTCGCGGCCTTCGGGGCCGCGCTCGCGACGGGCGCCGATTCGGGCCTCGGCCTGCTCGAGCTGGCGCGCACCTATTACTTCGTGAATCGCCCGGCGCAGGGCTGGCGCGCCTACTTCGCCGGGGCGCACGCGGCGCGCTCGCCCGAGGCCCTCGCCCTGTACCGCGCCGACCTGAGCGTGGTCGGTGGGCCGGACGAGATCACGCCGTTCGACGGCTTCACCTCCCCGGGCCCGCGCGCCGAGTGGCTCGAGCACTTTTGGCGACGCCGCGACGTGGTCGAGGCCCGCAATCCCGGCGAGCGCCTCGCCGAGCACTACCGGCGCTGGTTCTACGCGTGGCGCGAGTTCCGGCTCGTGAGTCGCCACCGCCATTACGACATCACCGAGCGCTATCGCTCCGACCAGGCGGAGTTCGACGACCGCGGCATCATCTATCTGCGCCACGGGCCGCCGGACAAGCGGGCGTCGTATCAGCAGGTGCTCGACCGCATCGAGCCGAATGAGACGTGGCTGTACCGCCGCCCCCCACCCGAGGGCGACCTGATCTTCCACTTCGTCGCGCGCGGCGACGTGCAGGACTTCAAGCTGGTGGAGAGCCTGGCCGACGCGCTCGCGGCAGGCCACGGCGGGGCGCTGACGCTCGAGGTGCGGCGCCCACGGTTCGACCCGGTCCTGAGCGACTTGTTCGCGTCCCGCGCCGAGATCAGCCCGGTCTACGCTCGCCTGGGCAACACCCTCGGCTCGACGAACACGGGCAGGGCGCTCGCCGACGAGCGCACGCTCGGTCAGCGCAGCATCGCCGTCGGCACCACGACCGACAGCTACACCCGCGAGTTCGCCGCGCCGCTCGGCACGGTTGCGTCCGAGTTCGTGGTTGGGGCGGTTGGGGGGGGCGGGGGCGGGGGGGGGCAGGACCTGCACGTGGTGTTCGCGATTCCGGCACAGCGGCTCACACCGCTGTCCGACTCCGACCGCGTCGTGTATCCGCTCGCCTTTCGGTTGTTCGTGTCCGATACGGCCGACGATCTCGTGGCGCGGCTCGACACCACCCGGGCCTTCAAGGCGCGCGCGCCGCTGGCGGGCGGCAGCTATCTCACCGGTCAGCTGCGGCTGGCCGTCCCTCCCGGCCGCTACCGCTACCGGCTGTTGGTGGAGCAGCTCGACGAGCACGCGGGAGACCTCGTGACGCGCGACTCCGTGACGGCCGAGCACCTGGACGGCCGCCGCTTCGCGGCGAGCGATCTGGTGCTGGGGCGGCGCGGATCGGGGCTCGTGTGGGTGACGTCGTCCGACACCGTGCCGCTCAACCCGCTCGCGGAGTTTCCTGCGGGGGGAGCGGCCGAGCTGTATTACGAAGTGTACGGCCTGGGACCGGGCGCGCCGTACCACACCGTCGTGCGGCTCGAGCGGACGGGCGGGCGCTCGTTCTTCAGCCGGCTGTTCGGCGGGAAACAGGCGCCGGTGCTGCTCGAGTTCGACGCGTCCGCGGACGGACCCCGCACGGTGGTGCGTCGCAGCCTCGACCTGCGCGAGACGCCCAAAGGGAATTACGTCCTCACGGTGCAGATCCGCGATCCCGCGACGGACGTGACGCTCACTCGGCGGTGCCGGTTCGTCGTCGTTTCGCGCTAATCAGTTGACACCCGCTCCGGCCGGTCCCTAGCTTTCACCGTTCCCTCGGAGAATGGATGTACTGCTCCCGCTGCGGCACCCAGAACGACGACACCAGCAAGTTCTGCCGCTCCTGCGGGCTGGACCTGACGACGACGACTCCGGTCGGCGCCGTCCGCGACCAGCACCCCGACGTCACCGAGATCGACTTGGTGCGGGAGCAGCTGCGGGACGAGTACGACATCCTCGAGGAGCTGGGGCGCGGGGGCATGGCGATCGTCTTCAAGGCCCGCGAGAAGCAGCTGGAGCGCGACGTCGCCATCAAGGTCCTGCCGTTTTCCCTCGCCTTCGACAAAGAGTTCGTCGAGCGCTTCCAGCGCGAGGCCCGCACCTCGGCCAAGCTCGAGCACCCCGGCATCATCCCGATCTACCGCGTCGGCAAGAGCGGCCGCGTCATCTACTTCGTCATGAAGTTCCTGCGCGGCAAGCCGCTCTCGAGCGTGCTCGCCGCGCGCGGCTCGCTCCCCCCGGCCGAAATCCGCCAGGTCCTCGTCCAGGTCGCCCGGGCCCTCGCGTACGCGCACAAGAGCGGGATCGTGCACCGCGACATCAAGCCCGACAACATCATGTTCGATGAGCACGGGATGGCCGTCGTCACCGATTTCGGCATCGCGAAGGCGGCGACCGGCGGCAAGCTCACGGGCACCGGCATGTCGATCGGCACGCCGCATTACATGAGCCCCGAGCAGGCCCGCGCCCAGGCGCTGGATGGCCGCAGCGACGTCTACTCGCTCGGCGTCGTCGCCTACCAGTGCCTCACAGCGCGCGTGCCGTTCGACGGGGAGGACTCCTTCTCCATCGGCTACAAGCACATCATGGAGGAGCTGCCGACCCCCCCGCTCGAGAGCTACGATCAGCGCACGCTGTTCGAGATCATCAAGCGGATGATGGCCAAGTCGCCCGACGACCGCTTTCAGACGGCCGACGACCTGGTCCAGGCGCTCGAAGCCGGGGGCATGTTCGCCGTCGTCGGGCTCGCGACGGCGCCCACCAAAGCCATCCCCTCGCTCGCGGGCGCGCGCCTGGCGGGCGCCGCCACCACGCCGCTCCCGCGTGTGCCCGGGACGGCCCCCCCCGGCGCCGAGCCGCACCGGCGGTCCGTGACGGCCGGCATCGCGCTGTGGGTGCTCGTCGTCGCGGTGGCGCTCGGAGCCCCGGGGCTGTACGCGTACAAGAAGGGCCTGTTGTTCTTCACCCACGGTGTGCCGCACGACTCCGCCGCGGCGATCCTGCAGCGCGACACCGTCGCGCAGCGCCTGCTCGCCGACACAGGTACCGCGCCGGCCGTCGACTCCGTCCCCCCCGCGACGCGGAGCCCCGCCGACACCGCCCGCGCCCGTCTCGTCCCGCCCGGGACGCCCGGCCGCCTCACGCTCCAGGGCCTGCCCGCGGGCGCCCGCGTCACGCTCAACGGGGCGCCGTTCCGCGGCTCGCAGGGCGAGGTGCCCCCCAACGTCTACAAGCTGGCGGTGCAAGCGGAGGGCTACGCCGCCTTCGAGCGCCAGGTGATCGTCAGTCCGGGCGCCCCGCTGACGGTCAAGGTCGACCTGCGGCCGTCGCGCGACTCGAAGTTCGGTCCGTGCGAGCAGTACGGGCCCGCCTACAACCAGGACGGCATCTGCTGGGACGCGCGGCCGGTGCCGCTCGCGTCCACGAAGATCCCCGTGCCGGCTGACGCACCCATCGTCCCCCGGCCGGCGATCCTGCTGTGCCACGTGTCGCGCTCGGGGGAGACCATGGAGGTCCGCGTCTTCGTGCGCTCCAACGTGGATCCCTTCAACGACCAGGCGCTCGATCTCGCCAAGACGCTGCGCTGGAACCCGGCCCAGAAGAATGGCGAGCCCGTGGACTCCTGGGTGCAGGTGCAGTTCGTGCCGGAGCGGCAGTAATCGACATCCATCCGACGGCGTTCATCGCTCCCGGGGCGGTCGTGCTGGGAGACGTGACCCTGGGGCCGCGCGCCAGCGTGTGGTACGGCGCGGTGCTGCGCGGCGACATGGCCGCGATCGCGGTGGGCGAAGCCACGAACCTCCAGGACGGCGTGATTGTCCACGTGGACGAGGGGAAGCCGACGCGCATCGGCGCCCGCGTCGCGGTGGGGCACCGGGCCATCCTGCATGCCTGTACCGTTGAAGATGAGTGCCTGATCGGGATGGGCAGCATCCTGCTCAACGACGTCCACGTCGGGACCGGCAGTGTCGTAGCAGCGGGCGCGGTGGTGTCCGAGGGAACTCGGGTCCCGCCCGGCTCGTTAGTGGTGGGCGTGCCGGCGCGGGTGACCCGCGCCGTGGACGAGGCGCTGCGCCAGCGGATCCGGCACACGTGGCAACACTACGTCGCGGAGGCCGAGCGGCACCGCGCGGGCAAGTTTGTGATGTGAATTCCCGGAACCCCTTACGCGCGCGGCGCGGTGCGCCAGCCTTGCTCGGGTCGTCGGGCGCGCCTACCTTGACCTCCCGCGCTTGCTGAGCCGGCGGCCGGTTAAATTTCACTACATCACGACCACGCTGAGACACGCGCTCACCGAAAGGGACGAGCTCGCATGACTGCTTCCAGCCGCACAGGCACCCTCGATCTGAGCCCCAACGCCGTCACGGTGCTGGAGCGGCGCTACCTGGTGAAGGACGACCAGGGCACCCCCGTCGAACGGCCCGACGACCTGTTCCGGCGGGTCGCCCGGACCGTGGCCGAGCCGGACCGGCGCTACGGTGCGTCCGACAAAGGCGTGGAGGGCCTCGCGGAAACGTTCTTCGAGCTGATGGCGACGCGGGTGTGGATGCCCAACTCGCCCACCCTCATGAACGCCGGCCGGCCGCTGGGCCAGCTGTCGGCGTGCTTCGTGCTCCCCGTGGACGACTGCCTGTCGAACGGCCAGAGCGGCATCTACGACACGCTGCGCGCCATGGCGCTGGTGCACCAGTCGGGCGGCGGCACGGGGTTCTCGTTCTCCCGGCTCCGGCCCAAGAACGACGTGGTCCGCTCCACCATGGGCGTGGCGTCGGGCCCCGTGTCGTTCATGAAGCTGTACGACGCCTCGACCGACGTCGTGAAGCAGGGCGGGACGCGCCGCGGCGCGAACATGGGCATCCTGCGGGTGGACCACCCCGACATCCTCGAGTTCGTGACCTGCAAGGACGACCTCACCCAGGTGACGAACTTCAACATCTCGGTGGCGGTGACGGACGCCTTCATGAAGGCCGTCGAGGAGGGGACGAGCTACGACCTCATCCACCCGCGCAGCGGCAAGGTGATGGGCCAGTTGGATGCGCGCGACGTGTTCCGCCAGATCGTCCATGGCGCCTGGAAGACGGGTGAGCCCGGGGTGTACTTCATCGACCGGGCCAACTACTACAACCCCGTGCCGCGCCTCGGCAGCTACGAGGCCACGAACCCGTGCGGCGAGCAGCCGCTGCTCCCCTACGACGTCTGCAACCTCGGCTCGATCAACCTGGGCCTGTTCGTGAAGCAGGGAGACGTCGACTGGGAGCGGCTGCGGACGGCGGTGCACGTGTGCACGCACTTCCTCGACAACGTCATCGACGCGAACAGGTACCCGCTCGCCGAGATCGACGATCTGGCGAACCGCATTCGCCGCATCGGCCTCGGGGTGATGGGCTGGGCCGATCTGCTGGTGCACCTCGGCATCCCGTACGACTCGGACGAGGGGGTGGCGCTGGGTCGCCGGGTGATGGAGTTCGTGGATGAGGAAGCGAAGGTCGCGTCGGAGCAGCTGGCGGAGCAGCGCGGCGTCTTCCCCGAGTGGGAGACGTCGATCTGGGGCCCCGACGCGAGCTGTGCCCGCGGGCCCGACGGCGAGCGGGTGCGCCCGATGCGCCGGCTCCGCAACTGCAATCTCACGACGGTCGCGCCCACGGGCACGATCTCGATCATCGCGAACTGCTCCTCGGGGATCGAGCCGCTCTTCGCGGTCGCGTTCATGCGCAACCAGGCCGGCGTGCTGATGCCGGACGTGAACGAGGACTTCGTGGCCATCGCGCGACAGGAGGGCTGGTACTCGGACGACCTGATGCAGCGGATCGCGGAGGCGGGCCACATCCACTTCGACGCGGTGCCGGCGCAGTGGCAGCGCGTGTTCGTGACGGCGCACGACGTCACCCCCGAGTGGCATATCCAGATGCAGGCAGCCTTCCAGGAGTTCACCGACTCGGCGATCTCCAAGACCTGCAACTTCGGGCACGATGCGACCGAGGAGTACGTGGAGAAGATCTACCGCTACGCCTACAAGCTCGGCTGCAAGGGCGTCACCGTGTACCGCGACGCCTCGCGCGAGATGCAGGTGCTCTCGACCGGGGCCACCGCGAAGAAGGTGCAGGAGCAGGCGGCGAACGGGCAGACCGCCGTGGCCGAGGCGCTGGGCCGGATCGCCGAGCTGGAAGCGGAGCTCGAGCGCACCCGCGGCATGCTGCATGACGCGGAGGCCGAGAACCTGCAGCGGCGCGCCAAGCGCTCGCGCCCCGACCTGCTCAAGGGATCAACGCGACGGATCGAGACGCCGCTCGGCACGATGTACGTCACCATCACCGAGGACGACCGCGGCCAGCCGTTCGAGGTCTTCATCTCCCTCGGCAAGGCGGGCGGGGCGCTCATGGCCGACGTCGAAGCCGTCGGGCGCCTGATCTCGCTCGGGCTCCGCTCGGGCATTCCCATGCGGGAGATCTACCGCCAGCTCCGGGGCATCTCGTCGGACCGGGCCGTCGGCCTGGGGCCCAACAAAGTGCTCTCGGTGCCGGACGCCATCGGCATCGCGATCGAGAAGTGGATGCAGGACCGGCAGGGCATCCAGCAGGATCTGCTCGCCGAGGCGGAACGGGGAGGGGCTGGGGCGGTGGGGGCGGCGGGGGCGGCGGGCGCTCCGGGTGCGGCGGCTCCGCTGCGGGGAGTCGTGGCGGGGCAGGGGGGGGGGAGCGCCGCGGCGCTCCAGAGTGGCGCGACCCAGCAGGACTTCATCGGCGCCTGCCCCGACTGCGGCTCGCAGCTGGCGTTCATCGAGGGCTGCGCCAAGTGCCACGTGTGCGGATTCTCGGAGTGCGGCTGAGCGGCGCCGGGGCGCAGCGGGCGCGCCGCTGGTCAACCGTCACCCGGCGAGCGGTTCCGGCCGTGTGACGGCTGTCACGACCCCCTGTGCGGGGGCCGTGTTATTCTACGGCGTGACTGCTCCCTTCCGTCCCCCGACGCCCACGCGGCTCCAGGCCAAGGGCTGGGCCCGCGTCGGCAAGCCCGGCGCGCACCTGCTGCGCCGCGGCGCCTGGTATCCGGTGGTCCGCGTCTCGTCGAGCCACATCGTCGTGCTGGACGTGAACCGGCGCAACGTCCCGGTCGACCGGCGCTTCCTCGAGATCCGCTACCATCCGCCGGAGCGCTGGAGCATCGTGCGGTGTGAGCCGCGCGAGATCCAGCGCGTGGGCCGGCTGTTCCCGCTCACGTACGCGGTGTGCCCCACCTGCCGGCACCGCCAAGCCTTCGGGGCCGACGTCAAGGAGCTCTCGTGTGAACGCTGCAAGAAGGCGGCGGCGCTGGCGTGGGATGAGTTGAGCTAAGGTGTCAGGGACCAGGTGTCAGGTGTCAGGGCCTGACACCTGGCACCCGACACCTGACACCGTTAGAGCAGTACCACCCGATCACCCACAGAAACGATTCCCGCCCCGACTCCCAGGCAGTAGAACCCGCGCATTCCGTCGTCCAAGAACTGCAGCGTTTCCTTGAGGACCTCGGGTTCGACCGTGCCGCCCAGCGCCCAGCCGCTGAACGGCCGGCAGGGATGCGCGACCTGCAGCACCTCCAATCGCACCACGTCGCGGCCGTCCTTGTCCACGAAGGCGACGCCGCCGCCGAGCTCGTCGAGGGTGATCCGGCGAGCGGTCTCCACGAGGACATTCTCGCCCGCGCAGCCGGGCGTGAGGCGATCCCCGAAGCGCTCCCGCATCAGCGCATAGTGCGTGGTGAAGCCGATCGAGACCCCGTGCGCGCCGTCTTCGTTCTTGGTGTTGGGGTGCGTCCGGTGATGCACGTCCACCAGCCAGGACCCTTCGGGCCCTTCGCCCAGCACGCCGTCGGGTCCGACGGCGAGCCGTGCCACCGCGAGGCAGGGGGTCGGGTCGTAGACCCGCAGCGGCTTCTCCCCCGTCTTCAGCGACGAGCGTTGGATTTGGAGACGCACGATGCGGCCGAGGTCGCGCATAACGAAATCTATCAAAACGTGGTATGATGTGAGGCGCGACCTCATGCGGATCAGGCTCGGCTGGGCCCGCTGTGCGGACAACGTCGCGGACATCCTGCGCCGCGGCGCCTGGTATCCCATCGTCGAGGAGTCTGCGGACGGCCACCTCGTCGTCGAGGTGCGGGAGCAGCGCGTCCGCCTGAGCCGGGGGGACGTGTCGGTGCGCACCGACGCACCCGACCACTGGAGCATCGTCGTCCGCACCGGGGTGCTGCGCCCCGCGCTGGGAGGGCAGGGGATGGAGGTGGTGACGACCTACGCCGTCTGCCCCATGTGTCACTACCGCCAGGACTTCGCAGGCCGGCCGGACACGCTGCGCTGCGTCCGCTGCGGGGCGACGTCGGCGGTCGATTGGTCGGAGACCTGCTGAGCCACGGTTTGCGATTGCGTAAGTACTTAGTATGTTAATTATCAATATGTTAACTTTCTCCCTGCTGATCCCTGATGCCTGAGAACTGACGATTTTCCGATGCCCGATCGCTCCGCGCTCGCCCTCCAGCTCACCGATGCCATCACGGCGGCGCGGGCCGCCGTCCACCATGCGGGAGATCGCGCGTTTCGCACGTACGGCCTCTCCCACCGTGCCCATGCCGTGTTGACGGCCGTCGACGTGGGCGGGCCGGACGGCGCCCGCCCCAAGGAGATCGCCGCGCAGCTGGGGGTGTCGCGCGCGGCGGCCACGACCTTCATTCAGCGGCTGGAAACGAAGGGGCTCGTCGAGACCACTCCCGACCCGGAAGACGACCGCGGCGTACGCGTGACGCTCACGCGCACCGGGCTCGAAGTGTTGCTGCGCGCCGGGCAGCTCGAGCGGCGCCTCGCCGCTCGGGCGATCGAGGGCCTGCCGGCCTCGAGCATCGCGCGGGCCGTGCACCTGCTCCAGGAGTTCAAGCGCCGACTCGAGGAAAAGCAGATCGGCGTGGTGCACTAGTTTTCCACATCCGGCTTTCCACGGTCATGTTGAAAAACCCCGTTGGCCCAGAGAAGGAGTCCATCTGATTCGCCGCACGAAGATCGTCGCGACACTGGGACCCGCGACAGGCGCCCCCGAGCACATCGAGGGGCTCATCGACGCGGGTGCGAACGTGATCCGCGTCAATGCATCCCACGGCAGCCCGGAGCTGCGTGCGGCGTGGATCGCCGCGGTGCGGCGCGCGGCGGACGCCGCGGGCAGTAACGTGGCGGTCCTCGTGGACCTGCAGGGACCGCGCATCCGCGTGGGCGCGCTGCCGCAACCCCGCGCGTTGCGCCCGGGCGAGACCGTGGCGTTCGCGCCCGAGGAGGTCGCGAAGAGCGGCGAGCTGCCGACCACGTACGCCGGTCTCGCGACGGACGCGCGGGTGGGGGCCCGCATCCTGCTCGACGACGGGCTGCTGTCGGTCGAGGTCACGGGGATCGCCCCACCCCGCGTCGAAGGTCGGGTGGTGGACGGCGGCACCCTCACCTCCCACAAGGGGATGAATCTGCCCGGCCTGCAGGTGAGCGCGCCCGCCCTGACCGCCAAGGACCGCGAGGACGTCACGCACGCCGTCAAGGCGGGGGTCGAGTACCTGGCGCTGTCTTTCGTGCGGCGCGCCGAGGATCTGGCCGAGCTGCGGCGGCTCGTCCCGCCCGCCATCAAGCTGATCGCGAAGATCGAGAAGGCCACCGCCCTCGAGGACCTGGAGCGCATTCTCGCGGCGTGCGACGCGGTGATGGTGGCGCGGGGCGACCTGGGCGTCGAGCTGCCGTTCGAAGAGGTCCCGAGCGTGCAGAAGCGCCTGATTCGGGAAGCGAACCGTCACGGGAAGCCGGTGATCACGGCGACCCAGATGCTCGAGTCGATGGTGCACCACCCGCGGCCCACCCGGGCCGAGGCCTCGGACGTCGCCAACGCGATCCTCGACGGGACCGACGCCGTGATGCTCTCGGCCGAGACCGCGGTCGGCGAGTACCCGTTCGAGGCGGTGCGCGCGATGGACCGCATCATCCGCGAGATGGAGCGCCAGGGTGGCGGGCCCAGGGAGCGCGGCGGGGGAGGTCGGGACGAGCGCCGACGCGGCGAGAGCGAGACCGTGGCGGTGGAGGACGCGATCGCCCTGGGGACGAGCGCGGTGGCGCGGATGCTCAAGACGCCGCTCATCGTGACGCTCACCAAGGGAGGCTTCACGGCGCGCAAGGTGGCGGCGCAGCGCCCGCCGGTCCCGATCCTCGCGGTCACCACCGAGCCGGTCACCTACCGGCAGCTGGCGCTGGTGTGGGGTGTGACACCGGTGCTCGTGGACCAGGTGCCCGGCTACGACGCGATGCTCGCGGTCGTGCGCGACCTGATCCTGAAGCGCGGGTACGCCCGCTCGGGCGACCGCATCGTGATGACGGCGGGGGTGCCGTGGGACGTCTCCGGGACCACCAACCTGCTCAAGGTCGAGGTCGTGTGACGTGAGGCTGGTGTTTCTCGGGACCGGGACTTCCTACGGCGTGCCGCAGATCGGCTGCCGCTGCCGCACGTGCACGTCGCCCGACCCGCGGGACCGCCGCACCCGCACCGCGGCGCTCGTCGAGGCCGGCGGGCGTCGTCTCCTCATCGACACGCCCCCGGAGCTGCGGCTGCAGCTCGTGGCGGCGGGGGTCGACGCGATCGATGCCGTGCTGTTCACGCACGCGCACGCCGACCACGTCCACGGCATCGACGACCTGCGCGCCGTCTCGGTGCGTCGGGCGGGTGCGAGCCGGCTGGAAGTGTACGGCTCGGCCGAAACGCTGGCCGAGATCGCGCGCCGCTTCGGCTACATCTTCGACGAGACGCCGGCCCAGCCGGGCACGAGCAAGCCCGAGCTGGTGGCGCGCCCGCTCGACGCGGAGCGCGAGACTGCGATCGCCGGCATCCCGGTGCTGCCGCTCGTGCTGCCGCACGGGGACCACACGGTGTTCGGCTACCGCATGGGACCGCTCGCCTACCTCACCGACGCGAAGGCGATTCCCGACGGGGTGTGCACGCGTCTCGGGGGGCTCGACGTGCTGGTGCTGAACGCGCTGCTGCCGCGGCCGCACCCGCTCCACCTCTCGATCCCGGAGGCGGTGGAGGCGGCCGAGCGCATCGGCGCGCGGCGCACCTTCCTCACGCATCTCACGCACGCGGCGCCCCACGCCGAGCTCGCGGCCCAGCTGCCGGCGGGCATCGCGCCCGCGTACGACGGGCTGGTCATCGAGGTGGGCCCGGTCTAGATTCGACGCCAGGAGGATCGCTCCATGGCCAACGCATCCGACGCGGCACTCCGCCGGTTCGAGCGCCCCGCCGCGCGCCAGAGCGCGGCGCTGGACGAGCTCGTGCGCCAGGCCGTGTTCGGCGCGCTGGAGGAGCGCGAGCAGGCGCGCTGGCTGATCTGGGAGATCGGGCAGGCGGCGGGCGTCCGGCCCGCGTCGATTCACGAGCTGTATCTGGCGCGCGGCCGCGGCGAGGTCCCGCCCTTCACGACGCCCGCGATCAACGTGCGGGTGCTGGCCTACGACTCGGCGCGCGCCATCTTCCGGGCGGCGCGGCGCCTCGACGTCGGCGCCGTGATCTGCGAGATCGCCCGCTCCGAGATCGGCTACACGGAGCAGCGGCCGGCCGAGTACGTCGCGGTGATGACCGCGGCGGCGCTGCGCGAGGGCTTCACCGGACCGCTCTTCATCCAGGGCGACCACGTCCAAGTCAACGCCAAGAAGTACGCCGCCGACCCCGAGGCGGAGCTGCAGGCCATCCGCACGCTGATCGAGGAAGAGCTGCACGCCGGCTTCTACAACATCGATGTGGACACCTCCACCCTCGTGGACCTCTCCAAGGCCACGCTCGACGAGCAGCAGCGCGTCAACTACGAGCGCGCCGCCGAGCTGACGACGTTCATCCGCGAGCGCGAGCCGGACGGCGTGACCGTGTCGGTCGGCGCGGAGATCGGGGAGGTCGGGGGCAAGAACTCCGACGTGCACGAGCTGCACGCGTTCATGGAGGGCTATCGCCGCGCGCTCCAGTCCTTGGGCCCCCCCCCGTACGCGGGGATCAGCAAGATCTCCGTGCAGACCGGGACGAGCCACGGCGGCGTGGTGCTCCCCGACGGCTCGATCGCCAGGGTGCAGCTCGACCTCGAGGCGCTGCGGGCGCTGTCCGCCGCAGCGCGCGCCACGTACCGCCTGGGCGGTGCGGTGCAGCACGGCGCCTCGACGCTGCCGCCGGACGCCTTCAGCCACTTCCCCAAGTGCGAGGCGATCGAGATCCACCTGGCGACCAACTTCCAGAACATCGTCTTCGACCACCCCAGGCTGCCGGCCGAATTCCGGCGCGAGCTCAACGACTGGGTCAAGGGCGAGTGCAAAGACGAATGGAAGAAGGGAGACACGGAGGAGCAGTTCATCTACAAGAGCCGCAAGCGGGCCATCGGGCCGTTCAAGCGGCGGCTGTGGGATCTGCCGGCGGATGTGCGGGACGCGATCGGCGCCGACCTCGAGAAGACGTTCGCCTTCCTGTTCGAACAGCTGCGCGTGACCGGCACCCGCGCCGCCACCGACCGCTACGTCAAGCCGCCACTCCAATCCCACGCGCAGCCGCGTCCCGTGGCCGTCGCGGCGCCGGACGACTTGGAGGCGGGCGAGTGAGCGAGCGAGGGTCGGGGTTCGGGTCGTTCCTGCTCGGACTGGGGCTGGGGGCGGTGCTCGGGTTCCTGTTCGCGCCCGAGCCGGGCGACGCGACCCGCACCAAGCTGACGCGCCGGCTCCGCGGGCTTCGGGAGCTAGCGACCGAGAAGGCCGGCGAGCTGGGGCAGCTGCTGGAGGCGGAAGACGAGGACGCGGACGAGCCGCCCGCGCGGGAGGCGCTCGAGCGCCGCCTCACCGACGCGAAGCGCCGTCGTCGCGGCGCCCGGCCGGGGCAGGGGCACGGCGCTGAGGAGGAGGACGAGCCCTCCGCGTGAAGGCCGACGGCGGCTGGCATCGGTCGCTGACCGGCATCGTCCGCCGCACCGTCGAGGCGGCTTACGAGGACAACATCCCCTTCCTCGCGAGCGCCCTGTCGTTCGATCTCCTCCTCACCATCATCCCGTTCGTCGTCGTGCTGCTCGCCGTCGTCGGCTCCCTCGTCCAGCATCAGATCACGACGCACCAGGTGCAGCTGCACGAGCTGCTGTCGCGCTTCCTCCCGACGGCGCCCGGCGGCGACACGGACAAGGTGTTCGCGCAGGTGGAGGCGACGCTGGCCGGCGTGGTGCGCCACCGCGGTCGGCTCACCGCGGTCGGCCTGCCGCTGTTTCTCTGGTTCTCCACGCGGCTGTTCGGCGGGCTGCGGGCGGCGCTCAACGAGGTGTTCGACACCGACGAGCGGCGCACCTGGCCGATGGCCAAGCTGCTCGATCTCGGCATGGTGTGCTGCACCGGCGCGCTGCTCGTGTTGAGCGGCGTGCTGGCCGCGTGGGAGGCGCGGAACGCGAGCAGCGTGAGCCGCAGTTTCCTGCTCGATTGGCTGTGGCGTTTCGGCCTGGAGACGACGGCGTTCGCGCTCGGCGTGCTGCTCTTCTTCGTGATCTTCAAGCTGCTGCCGAGCCGGCGGATCCACTGGCGCACCGCGCTCGTCGCGGCCGTGTTCTGCTCCCTCGGCTTCGAGGTCGCGAAGCGGCTGTACGCGCTCTACGTGACGCGGTTCGCCACGCTCGATCGGGTCGCTTCGGACGCGAACGTCGTGGCCCTGGTCCTGTTCCTGCTCTGGGTCTACTACACCGCGTATCTGTTCCTGCTCGGCGGCGAGGTCGCGGAGATGTACGACCTCGTCCGCTTGCGCCGGTTGCAGCGCGTGCAGCTCGGATGACCGCGGCGCCGGTCGATTTGCGGAGCGACACGGTCACGCGGCCGTCCCCGGGGATGCGCCGCGCGATGGCCGAGGCCGAAGTCGGCGACGATGTCCTCGATCGTGACCCGACCACGCGCCGCCTCGAGCAGCGCGTCGCGGAGCTCCTCGGCACGGGCGACGCGCTGTTCTTCCCCTCCGGGACCCAGGCGAACCAGACCGGCGTCGCGCTGCTCACGCGCCCGGGGACCGAGCTGCTGCTCGAGGCCGACGCCCACCTGGTGCACTACGAGCAGGCGGGCGTGGCCGCCAACTGGGGCGTACAGATCCGGCCGATCGCGACGCCGGACGGGTTGCTCACGGGCGAGCGCCTGCAGGCGGCGCTCCGTGCGCCGTCGCCCCACGTCCCCCGAGCGGGCGCGGTCGCGGCGGAAAACACCCACAACGCCGCGGGCGGGAAGGTGATGCCTCCCGCGGTGATGGACGGGATCGTCGCGGCCGCGGCCGCGGCGGGTCTGCGCGTGCATCTGGACGGCGCCCGGCTGTGGAACGCCGCCGTCGCGCTCGGCGTGCCGCCCGCGCGGCTCGCCCGGGGAGCGGCGACGGTGATGGTGAGCTTCTCCAAGGGACTCGGATGTCCCGTGGGGTCGTGTCTCGCGTTCGCGGGTGAGGAGCGCGAGCGGGCGCTGGCGATCCGGCGCCGGCTGGGCGGAGGGATGCGTCAGTCCGGCATCCTCACCGCCGCGGCGCTGTACGCGCTCGACCACAATCTGATCCGGCTCGAGGAAGACCACGACAACGCGCGCCGGCTCGCTGAGTTGCTGTCCGACTGTCCGACGGTCCGACCGACCGTCCCCGAGACGAACATCGTCATGCTCGACCTCGTGCGGGACGGCGCCACGTCGCAAGCCGTCGTGCCGCAGCTCGCCCAGGCCGGCGTGCTGGTGGTGTCGTTCGGCCCGCGCCGGCTGCGGGCGGTCACGCATCTCGACGTCTCACGCCGCGAGATCGAGCGTGCGGCGCAGCTGATCGTGACGGCCCTCCGGTGACCCGGGTCACGCGACCGCTCGTTATCTTGTGACGATGGACGCCGGCAGCCCCCTCCGCCGACCGATCCCCGTCGCCCGGTCTATTCTCTGGGCTCCTCCCCTGGGCGGGGGTGTCCGGCCGGCCGAGATCCCGTTCCCGATCTTCCTATCACAGGTCGCGCTGACCGCGATCTCCGAGCACGTGGCCACGCCGTTGCGCGCGGGACAGGGCGTGCTCGGCTTCCTGCTGGGCGATCTGTGCGAGTGTCCGGAGACGAACGTCTCCTACCTCGTGATCGATGCCGCCCTACGGCTCAACCAGGCCATCCACGGCGACCGGAGCCGCGACGTCGTGACGCGGCTGTGGGACAAGATCGAGGCGCAGCTCGCGGAGCAGCAGGCGCATCTCATCGGGTGGTACCACACGCACGCGCCGCTCCCGCTCACGTTGTCCGACCACGACGTCGAGACGCACGAACACTATTTCGCCGAGCCCTGGCAGGTCGCGATGCTGCTGGCAACGGACCCCGCCGAGCCCGCCGGGGCCTTTTTCCGGGCGGGGGCGGACGAGTGGGTCGCCACGCCGTTGCCGTTCTACGAGCTCCTGTCAGATGACTCGATCCGGCCGGGTGGGAAGAAGCGCTCGTTCGTCACCTGGAAGAACTACCGCGCCTACAACCCGGTCGTACCCCAGGCCGCGCCCTCCTCCCATCCCGAACCCGAAGCCGAGCCTGAACCGGAGCCCCAGCCCGAGCCCGAACCGCCCCCGCCCCCGCCCCCGCCCCCCGCCCCCCGTCCGCCGCCGTCCCCGCCGCGGCCAGTGCGACGCGAGGAGCGCACCACGGAGCTCCAGTTCCTGACGACCGCGGAGGACTTCGCGACGCCCACCCCCACCCCCGGGCACCCGCCTGCGCACGCGTCGTCCTCCGGCACGAGGACACCGCGTTCATCGCGCGCGGCCCAAGTGCCGGAGCCCGAGCCCGAGTTGGAGCCTGAGGCAGAGCCGGAGCCAGAACCAGAGCCAGAGCCAGAGCCAGAGCCAGAGCGAGAGCAGGAGCAGGAGCAGGACCAGGCGCAGGAGGAACCTCTCGCCGAGGCGCCTGGTGTGGAGCCGACCGCGTACGAGACGGGGGCAGACGCTTCGGGGTGGCCGGCCGAGGAGTACACGTCGGACCAGTACGCGTCGCAGGAAGAGGTGACACAGTGGGAGGAGCAGGTCGAGCCCGAGGCGTACCCCCCTCCCGTGGCGCCCGCCCCCAAGAAGCGGCGCCGGCGCCGGCGCTGGCCCTGGCGGCGACTCCTGGTGAGGCTGGCCGTGGTCGTCCTCCTGGCGGGCGCGGCGGGTGCGTACTGGTGGTTCCAGCCGGCCTTGCCGTCGCTCACCGTGCCGCAGGGTGTTAAGGACTTCGCGGCTCGGCTGGCGACGCTGCCGGCGCGACTGAAGGAGGCTGTGACCAAGGCGCGCGCCCGGCCTCCCCGTCCACGCGCCGCGACCCCGTCGCGTCCGCCGCCGGCCCGGCAGCCGGCGCCCACGACGGCGGCGCCCCCTCCGTCCCCCGCGCCCGTCACGGCCGCGCCCGCGCCTCCGTCGCCCCTGGGACGGCTCGACCGCGTCGGGGATTCGCTCGCGCTCGTGGTGCGCGGCTTCAACGCCGGTGCCGCGCAGTTCGCGCGGGGGCAGCTCGCCTGCATTGGCCTCGCCCACGCGCTCGGGGCGGTCGAGCAGCGCTGGACGGCGTACACGGCCGCCCGGCGCGCCGCCGGCGTGCTCGACGCGACGCACGCCGCGCGCGATCAGAGCCTGTACGCCGGCGTGGATTCGGTGGAGCACCGCTTCGACAAGTCGGGCTGCGAGCGACCGTGAGAGCAACGCGGAACGCGGAAGTCGGAACGCGGAACGACGACCGATCCTCTGTTCCGCGTTCGCACTTCCGCATTCCGCGTTAGATTTCTACCAATGATCGCCCTTGCGCGAAAATACCGCCCCAAGCGCTTTTCCGACCTCATCGTCCAGGACCACGTGGCCGCCGCGTTGCGGGGCGCCGTGGCGGGCGGCCGCGTGGCGCACGGCTACCTGTTCGCCGGCCCGCGCGGGGTCGGGAAGACGACGGCGGCGCGGATCCTGGCGATGGCGCTGAACTGCGAGCGGCGCGGCCCGTCGAGCGCGGGCGAGCCGTGCGGGGAATGCGACTCCTGCGTGCGCATCTGGACCGGCGCGGCGAATCTGGACGTCGTCGAGCTCGACGCGGCGTCGAACCGCGGCGTGGACGACGCCCGCGACCTGCGCGAGCGCGCGATGTACGCGGCGTCGGCCGAGCATCGCCACAAGGTGTACATCGTGGACGAGGCCCACATGCTCACGCGCGAGGCGTGGAACGCGCTCCTCAAGATCCTCGAGGAGCCGCCGCCCCGCGTGGTGTTCGTCTTCGCCACCACCGACCCCCAGAAGATCGCGCAGACCGCGGCGCCGATCCTGTCGCGACTCCAGCGCTTCGACTTCCGCCGCATCGGCCCGCATGCCATCGTGGCGCGGCTGAAGCAGGTGCTCGCCGCGGAGCGGCTCGAGGCGCAGGAAGACGCCCTCCAGCTGATCGCGCGGAGCGCCGACGGCGGGATGCGCGACGGACTCTCCATCCTCGATCAGGTGCTCTCGTTCGGAACGGAGGGCGGGCCGGTCACGGCCGAGCAGGTGCGCGAGGTGCTCGGCCTCATCCCCGACGACCTGTACGGCGAGATGTTGCGGCTCGTGGCGGAGCGGGACGCCAAGGCCGTGTTCCCGCTCGTGGAGCGGCTGGTGGATGGCGGCGCCGACCTGGGCGAGTTCGTGGCCGGCGCCGGGGAAACGCTCCGCGCCGTGCTGCTCGTGGGCTTGGGCGGCGAGCCCGAGGGGCTGACGGAAAGCCTGCAGGCCCTCGTCAGGAAGTACCGCTCCTTGCTCCCCGCTCCCGATGTCGTGCGCCTCTTGGCGGTGCTGAGCGAGATGGAGCTGCAGATCAAGTCGAGTGGTAACACGCGTCTCGCCGTCGAGCTGCTGCTGCTGCGCTGGGCGATGATGGCTCGAACGGTGGAGCTTGAAGAAGTCATCCGGGCTCTGGGTAGAGAGCCGGGGAAGGGTGAAAGGCCAGGGAAGGGGGACCCCGTGCCGGTTCTGCGCGACGCTGCTCCCCTTCCCCCTTCCCAGGCAGTCTCCCCGGCTGTTCCCCCGGAGAAAGGTCCCGTGACCGTGGACCGGCTGCGAGCATTGTGGTCCCGCGTGATCGAGGACGCGCGCGTCAAGAGCCCGATGCTCGGCGCGCTGCTGCAACAGGCCGAGGTGGCGGCCGTGGACGGCACGACCGTCACCATCCGGCTGCTCGACACCAATCCCGTGCACGCCGAGGGGATCGAACGCCAGCGCGAGGCGGTGGCACACCTCCTTGGTCCGTACGTGTCGGAGCCGGTGCGGGTCAAGCTCGAGGGAGCGGGGAACAGGGAGCGGGGCGCGGTGCGGCCTGCGCGCTTGACCGAGGGCGCGGCGCGTGCCGAGCGTCTGAAAACGCTGCGCGCCAAGGATCCCGGCCTCAACGCGGCCGTGGACGCGCTAGATTTGGAGTTATTGGAATAGCTTGCCACCTGTTTAGGCGAGGGGTAACTTTCGGCGTATGGCGGATTTATCCAGCCTGCTCCAGCTGGGGCAGCAGATGCAGTTCCGATTGTCCGAGATTCAGTCGCAGCTGGCGCAGCAGACCGTGACCTGCTCGGCGGGCGGTGGGATGGTCGAGGCCACGGCCGACGGGCGGGGGCAGATTCGCGCGATCAAGATCGACCCCCAGGCCATCGCGGGGGACGTGGAAATGCTCGAGGACCTCGTGCTCGCCGCGGTGGCGCAGGCCCAACAGCGCGCCGCCGAGCTGTATCAGGCGGAGGTGAAGAAGCTCGCCTCGGGCCTGCCGTTCCCGTTTCAGCTGCCGCTCTAGTTCGCCGTGTCGGCCATCGATGATCTCGTGACGGAGCTGGCGAAGCTCCCCGGGATCGGGCGGAAAACGGCGCAGCGGCTCACGTTTCACCTGTTGAAGCAACCGGTGGAGGCCGCCACGCGCCTGGCGGACGCGATCCGCGCCGTCCGCGAGCGGGTGCGGGCCTGCAGCGTGTGCGGCATGCTGACCGACGAGGATCCCTGCGCCATCTGCGCCGATCCCCGCCGCGAAGCGAGCATGCTGTGCGTGGTGGAGGAGCCCGCGGACGTGACCGCGATCGAGCGCACAGGGCGATTCCGCGGCCGCTATCACGTGTTGGGGGGCCGGCTCTCCCCGCTCGAGGGGGTGGGCCCGGAAGCGCTGCGGCTCGACCCCTTGATGGAGCGCGTGGCGAACGGCTCGGGGGTGCTGGAGGTGATCATCGCCACCAACCCCTCGATGGAGGGCGAGGTGACCGCCACCTACCTGCAGCAGCTCCTCAAGCCGACGGGGATCCGGGTGACCCGCATCGCGCGGGGCCTGCCGGTGGGCGGGGATCTCGAGTACGCCGACGGTGTGACGATCGCGCAGGCGCTGCTCGCGCGGCGGGACATGGCCGAGTCCGAGTGACCGAGAGGGCGTGATGGCGGGTGCGGCGAGCTGGTCGTTCTCGGAGAGCGACTTCAAGCAGATCCAGCAGCACTTGCAGGCGTTCCTCGGCGACTCGAACGCCCGCTGCGCGCTGCTGGTGGACCGCACCGGCCAGCTCGTCGCCACGGTGGGCGACCCGCCGCAGTTCGATTCCGCCGCGTTCGCTTCCCTCACCGCCGCCGATTTCAGCGCCAACGACCAGCTCGCCAAGATGGTCGGCGAGCACGAATTCGCCTCCCTGGTGCACCAGGGCGAGAAGGAGTCGATGTTTCTCGCCGACGTGGCGAAGCGCGTGATCCTGGTCGTGCTGTTCGACCAGCGCACCACCCTGGGCCTCGTGAAGCTCAAGGCGAAAGGGGCGGTGGAAAAGGTGGCCAAGGTATTCGAGGCGATGTTCAATCGGGTGGGCGCGGGCCCGGCGGCGCCCGAAAAGGGCCTGCTCGAAGGGGCGGAAGACGAAATTGACAAACTCTTCGGCTAAGAGGACGCGGCCATGTCGATGATCAACTACGCGTCCCGCGAGATCAACTGCAAGCTCGTGTACTATGGCCCGGGCCTGGGCGGCAAGACGACCAACCTGGAGCACATCTACGGGAAGGTCTCACCCAACACGCGCGGCAAGATGATCTCGCTCGCGACCGAGACCGAGCGCACGCTGTTCTTCGACTTTCTTCCCGTGGACCTCGGCACGATCCGCGGCTTCAAGACGCGGTTCCACCTGTACACCGTTCCCGGCCAGGTGTACTACAACGCGAGCCGGAAGCTCATCCTGAAGGGGGTGGACGGGATCGTGTTCGTCGCCGATAGCCAGATCGAGCGGATGGAGGCCAACGTCGAGTCGATGCAGAACCTGTACGACAACATGGCCGAGTACGGCTACGATCTCACGAGGATTCCCTTCGTCATCCAGTACAACAAGCGCGACCTGCCGAACGCGGCGCCCATCAGGGACCTCCAGGCGTCCCTGAACCCGGGTTGGCCGATCGACGATACGGGGCACCAGAAGGTGACGCCCGACCCCGCCCACCCGGGCGAGAACGTCGTGGAGAAGGTCGGGAACGAATGGGTCGGGCGGGCGTCCTACCACGAGGCGGTGGCGGTCCGCGGCGACGGCGTGTTCGACACCCTCAAGACGTGCAGCAAGATGGTGCTGAAGACCCTGAGCTAGGGGGCGGTCCGATGCGATGGACCCTGCCCAACATCCTCACGCTCGCGCGCATCTGCCTCACGCCGGTCATCGCGCTGCTGCCGTTCATTCAGGGCTATTGGCCCAAGGTCATCGCGTTCCTGATCTTTCTCGTGGCCAGCGCCTCGGACGTGATCGACGGCTGGCTGGCGCGGCGCTCCAACATGGTGAGTGAGCTGGGGCAGCTGCTCGACCCGATCGCCGACAAGCTGCTGCTGTTCGCGACGTTGATCCCGATCTTCTGGCTCACGCGGCATCCCACGATCCTCGTGGATTACCGCATCCCGTGGTGGGGCAGCCTCCCGGTGTGGGTGGCGCTACTGCTCGTGGGCCGCGAGCTCCTGATGACCGCGTTCCGCTTCTTCGCCAAACGACGCGGCGTCGTGATCCCGGCGATGGGCGCGGGGAAGCTCAAGGCCGTGGTGCAGAACGTGTTCATCGGCGCGACGCTGTTCTGGTTCGCGTGGCGGGACGCGCTCGCCACCCACCGCTGGGCGGGATGGTTCCGCAACTTCTGGAACGAGTTCCACGGCGCGGTCGTGGCGCTGACCCTCGCGGGCGCGATCCTGCTCACGGTGTACTCGCTCGTCGTGTATCTGTACCGCTACCGCGCGCTGCTCAAGGGCCGCGGGTGAAGCTCGAAGTCCTCACCATCGGCAGCGAGTTGCTGCTCGGGCTGACCCTGGACACGAACGCCGCCGACCTGGGACGCGCGCTCGCCGCCGCCGGCGCGGAGATCACGCGCCGCACGACGGTCGCCGACCGCCCCGACGCGATCCGCGCCGCGGTGGCGGACGCGCTCGAGCGCACCGGCTTCGTGGTCACCACCGGCGGCCTGGGCCCCACGCGCGACGACATGACCAAGACCGTCGTCGCCGAGCTGTTTGGCAAGCGGCTGGTGCTGGACGCGGGGTTGCTCGCGGGCCTGGAGGCGCGGTTCCGGCGGCTGGGCCGCCCGATGCCCGCGATCAATCAGACCCAGGCGGAGGTCCCCGAAGGCGCCACTATCCTCCCGAACCCGCGCGGCACCGCCCCCGGGCTATGGGTCGAGGACGCACGCGGCCGCACCGTCGTGCTGCTCCCCGGCGTGCCGCGCGAGATGCGCGGCCTGCTCGTGGATGAGGTGCTGCCGCGCATCGCGCGATCGGGCAGCGCCGGTCTCGTGGTGCGGTCGCGCGCCGTGCGCACGACGGGCGTGCCGGAGTCCGCCCTGGCCGAGCGGATCGGGCCGATCGAGCCGGAAATCGCGCCGCTCACGCTGGCGTACCTCCCCTCGGCGGACGGCGTCGACGTGCGGGTGACCGCATGGAGCCTCGAGCGCGCCGACGCCGAGCGGCGGCTCGCGGCCGTGGTGGAGCGCCTCAAGGCCGCCGTCGGCGACCACGCGTACGGCGAGGACGACGCCGACCTCGCCGCCGTGCTGCTCGACGCCTTGCGGCGCGGGCGCCATCGCCTGGGTGTCGCCGAATCGTGCACCGGGGGCATGGTGGCGGAGCGGATCACCAACATCCCCGGTGCCTCGGACACCTTCATCGGCGGCGTCGTGGCGTACGCCGACGTCATCAAGACGGCGGCCCTCAAGGTGCCGCTCGAGATCCTCGAGGCACACGGCGCCGTGTCGGAAGAAACGGTGCGCGCCATGGCCGAAGGGGCGCAGCGACTCTTCTCCGCCGATGCGACGATCGCGGTGACGGGGATCGCCGGCCCGTCCGGGGGGACGCCGGAGAAGCCCGTGGGCACCGTGTGGCTCGCCGCGCGCCTCCACACGAACACGCGCGCCGTCAAGCGGGTCTTTCCCGGCGACCGCGACGAAATCCGCCGCCGCGCGGCGCAGGCCGGGCTCGACCTGCTGCGCCGCCTGCTCGCCGCATCCTGATGCCCACGCTCGCCGCTCCCGACGGCACGCAGCTCGTGTACGACGCGTACGAGGCCGCCACTCCGCGAGCCGTCGTGCTCATGCTCCACGGCTGGTTTGATCACGGGGGACGTTGGCGCGAGCTCGGCGAGCGGTTGCGGGCAGCGGGCCTCTCGGCCTACGTGCTCGACCTGCGCGGTCACGGCCGCTCCGGTGGCCGCCCCGGCCACCTGTCACGCTTCAGCCAGCTGCTCGGCGACCTGCAGGCGTTTCGCCGCGTGGTGCGGCTCAAGAGCGACCGCCCGCAGGTGCTCGTGGGGCTGTCGTTCGGCGGGCTCGTCGCCTTGCGCTACCTCGAGACCCAACCGAGCGATCCCATCGCCGCGGCCGTGATCTGCTCGCCGTGGCTCGGCCTTGCGTCGGTACCGCCCGTCTGGAAGCTCGTGCTCGCCCGCGTGCTCGCCGACCTGTGGCCCGCCGCCCCCATTCCGGCCGACGTCGACCCGGAGAGCCTGAGCCGCGATCCCGCGGTGAACCGCGCCTCCGCCGAGGACGCAGGCGTGCATCACGTGATGACGCCGGGTGCGTGGCGCGAGATCCAGTGGGCCCAGCGCGCCGTGGCGGCCGACGGCGACCGCATCGAGTCGCCCCTGCTGTTCCTGCTCGCGGGCGAGGACCGCGTGGTGGACGCGCACCTGGCCCGCGCGTTCGCCGACGGGCTGCGCGGTCCGGTCCAGGTGCGGTGGTATCCGGAGATGTACCACGAGATCCTCCACGACCCGGAGCGCGAGCAGGCGCTGGGAGACATCGTGGCGTTCGTCGACGGCCACATCGCGGGCTCTGCGCGGGCGCGCGGGTGAGTTTACCCTTGCCGTTCTGGCAGCTAGCTTCGTGTGGGACAGCGAGTTCCCCGTCACAACGGCGCGCCGCGGGCGGCACAGCGATTGCTAGGTGAAACGGAAACCCATGAAGCACAATGCGGAGCAGCCACAGCCGGCACAGCAACCGGGGGCGGTGGATCCCCCCGCCCCCGCCCCCGAAGGCGCGCTCGTCGAGCTGCCTGAGGAGGCGGTGGCCCGCCTCGAAGGCGAGCTCGCCGAGCTGAAGGACAAGTACCTCCGGCTCGCCGCCGAGTACGACAACTTCCGCAAGCGCACCGCGAAGGAACGCGCCGAGGTGTGGGCCAGGGCCCAGACGGACGTGGTGCAGCGTCTCGTCGACGCGCTCGACGATCTGGCGCGGTTCGCCCGCGTGGACCGCGCCCAGGTCGACGCCCAGACGATCCACGACGGCGTGGAGCTGGTCGAGCGGAAGCTGTGGAAGGAGCTCGAGGCGCTGGGCGTGACCCGCGTCGATCAGGTCGGCGTGCCGTTCGACCCGAACCTGCACGAGGCGGTGACGACGCAGCCTGCCGACGATCCGGCGAGGGATCACACGGTCGGCGTCGTGCTGCAGTCCGGCTATCGGCTCGGCGGCGCGCTGATCCGGCCGGCGCGGGTGGTGGTGCTCACGTGGCAGGGTGAGGCGGCTTGATGGCGTCTTCCAAGGACTATTACCAGATTCTCGGCGTCTCCGAGACCGCGACGACGGATGAGATCAAGAAGGCGTTTCGCCGGCTTGCCAAGCAGCACCACCCCGACCGCAACCCCAACAACCCGCAGGCGGCCGAGCGCTTCAAGGAGATCAACGAGGCGCACGACGTCTTGAGCGACGCCGAGAAGCGGCGGAAGTACGATCAGTTGCGGCGCTACGGCGCGTACGCGGGCGCGGGGGCGGGTGGGGGGCGGCCCTTCGAGAGTAGAGATTTCGATCTCTCCGATCTCAGCTCGTTCGGCGGGCTGGGCGACATCTTCTCGTCGATCTTCGGCCGCCGCAGCGAGGGCGGCCCCGTACGGGAGGAAGAAGAGGAGATCGAGACCACGGTCTCGATCCCGTTCCGCGTCGCGGCGCTGGGGGGTAAGGTGCCGGTGACGCTCCGGATGCCGGGAGTGTGCCCCACCTGCGGGGGGAGCGGCGGCGCACCGGGTGCAACGTTCTCGACCTGTCCCGAGTGCCGAGGTCGCGGCACGATCTCGTTCGGCCAGGGCGGCTTCGCGGTGACGCGGCCCTGTCCGGTGTGCCGCGGCCGCGGGAAGGTCCCGTCGCAGCGCTGCCCCACGTGTCAGGGCGCGGGGGACGTGCAGATCGACAAGCGCCTGATGATCAACATTCCGCCCGGCACCGACGACGGCACGCGGCTCCGGTTGAAGGGCCAGGGCGCGCGGGGGCGCGGCGACATCGTCGTCGTGATCGACGTCGAGCCGGACCGGTTTTTCCGGCGCGAGGGCGGAGGCCTCGACGTCACGGGTGTGGTGCCGATCAACCTCGCGCAGGCGATGCTCGGCACCAGGATCAAGGTGCGGACCCTGGACGGGAAGCGCGTGGTGCTCAAGGTGCCGGCCGGCACGCAACACGGCCAGCGATTCCGCATCGCGGGGCAGGGCATCGAAAAGAACGGCCGGCGCGGCGACCAGTACGTGGAGGTGCGAGTCGAAGTCCCCGAGCACCTCACCCCGGAGCAGGAAGCCGCGGCGAAAGCCTTTGCGGAAAAGACGGGCCTCAAGTACTAGAGCGTTCGCGCCATCACCAGCGCGCTCGCCGGGCACGCGGTCGTGAACTCCGTCGACTCGAGGACGCCCGGGTCGACGTCTGTGCGCGGGACGGGACGGAACCCGAACTTCGGGAAGAACTGCGCGGCCGTCTCGGTGAGGAGATAGACGGTATGCACGCCGCGGCGCTTGGCGAGGTCGAGCGCGGCATTGGTCAGCGCCTGGCCCACGCCTTGGCCGCGCAGCTCGCCGGCCACCGCCACGGAACGGAGCAGGGCGGAGCCGCCGTACAGCTCCAGCGCGGCGGTGCCCACGATGCGATCTCCGTCGCGCGCCACGAGCGTTGACCCGACGTGCTGTTCGAGCCCCGCGCTGGGGAGCTTGCTCCGGTCGATCAGGTCGAGGATGGCGGGGAGGTCGGTCGGGACCGCCGGCCCGATGGTGGGCGACATCGTCCCCCTTGCTCGGGATTGGACCTGATGATAGAGTTGGACCCCATGCTGACGTTCGCCCTGCTGCTGTCGAATCGCAATAGGACCCCGAATTCGGGGGCCCGGCGGGGGTAAGCGTCTCGGCTGGATTGGGAACGCGCGCCCCCGGCACCGAGCGGTTCCGGGGGCGCACTTTTCTTGCCTTCTCGTACCTGTTCACCACTGTGCGTCTGCGCGTCTGTTTACGGTGGGCTGTTCACGGTGCGGGGGGTGGTGCGGTGGCATTGGGGTGTAGGTCAACTGGCAGACCGCCCGGCTGTTAACCGGGAAGTTGGAGGTTCGAGTCCTCCCGCCCCAGCTCAGCAAGTGCTAAGCTCGCCCGACGGTTCCGCGTCTGGATCCATAGTCCAACATGAATTGCTGGCGGCGTCGCTGCGGTGGCACTGCGGAGTCCGCAGCGTCGACTGCAGGATCTGCGTACGCGACAGCAGGGGCTCGGAGCGCGCGCGGGCTTGACCCGAGTTCCGTCGCCCCGATTAGCTTCGGTCAGGGGTGGAAAGGCAGGTCCCATGATCCTCCCGCTGGTGGCTGTTCTGCTGCAGGTCCAGACCTCGACCATGGCGCCGCCGGCCGGGAAGCCGGTGCATGTCTGGCTGGGGTCGAGCGGCCCCCTGTTGCGCGGTCAACCGGTGCGGGTGTACGTCGAGACGGCCGCTGACGGGTATCTCGTGGTGCTGCACCGCCGCACCGACGGCCGCATCGAAGTGCTGTTCCCCTCGAATCCCACGGCCGACCCCTACGTCCGCTCGGGCACCTACGAGATCAAGAGCGCGGGAGACCGCGAGTCGTTCGTCGTGGCGGAGCCGGACGGGACGGGGCTGGTCCTGGCCGCGCTCTCGTCCCGCTCCTACCGGTTCGACGAGTTCGTGCGCGCCGCGTCCTGGAAAGCCGATGCGTTGGTCCCGTGGTGGAACGGGGCGGATGGGGAAGGCGCGCTCTCCGACATCGTGCAACGGATGCTGGGCGACGGCTACTTCAATTACGACATCGTGAGCTACACCGTCGTGCCGCTCCCCGTCCTCCCCGCCCCCCTGGCGATGCAGGATACGACGGCGCCACCCCCCTCCCCGTACCCGCTGTACTCCACGTGCCTCGACTGCACCTTCGTGGGATTCCAGGAGATCGTGCTCGCGCCGTTCGGTGTATGCGATCCGTTCTTCGTTCCCTGCCTCGGCAACCGGTTCTCCCGGCGCCATCGGTTCCCCGACTCCGGAATCCGGAGCGTCGACGTCCCGATGAACGTGATGGCGCTGTCGCTCGGTCGTGCCCGCTCCGGGAGCAGCGCCGGAATCGTCGCCCCCCCCAGGAACGCGCCGCTCGTGTTCAAGCCTCGGACCGGGCCGACCCTTCCCCCGGTCGAGGTCCGGGCCCTGGTCCCGGTGCAGGCCACGCCGCTCGGTCCGGGGTACGTGACGGTCGGCGTGCGGCCGGCGCGAGCGCACCCGGCGCGCGCTGCGTTCCAGGAGGTGCGGCTGACGCTGTCACCGAGCGCGCCGAGTGAGGCGCCGCAGTCGCCGGCGCAGGGCGGGGGCACAGCGCTGGTGCAGGTGTCGCGGCTGGCCGCAGCTCACGCCGGCGCGCGTCGGGTGGTGGCGGCCGCGCTGCCGCGATCGCGCGTCATTGTCGATGCGACGGCGCAGGCTCCGCCAGCCGCGCCACCGCGGTCACGTGCAGTCGCGAGCGGCGGGGGCGTGACGGCGGGCGAGATGCACGGGGTGGCGCTTCCGGGGGCCACGTGGCACGCCATGGGGTCCCGGGCGGCCGGGGGGGGGTCGGTCGCCGCCCGGCGGCGCTAGCCGCGCAACGCCGGCGCGCCGCTCAGGAACTGCTCGACCTTGTCGCTGCCGATGGTGGGCCGCAGCTGCTCGAGCACCAGCCGGCCCAGGCGGGGGATGTCGTCCTTCTGGTAGCCCGCGGCGGCGAGCGCCGCCCACAGGCCCGACGGCCCGACCAGCGCCGCCATCTCGCCGGTGCGGGCTCCGTTCATCAACGCGCGCCCCATGAGGCTCTCGCAGTTCGGGAGCGCGCGCTTCACCGCGTCGAATGTGTCGTGATCGAGGCTGACCCGTAGCGCCATGAGGATGGCGCCCACGCCCTTTTCGGCTTTGGCGGAATCGATGTCGAGGTTGGCGCAGACTTGCTCGACCAAGCCCATGGGCATCTAGAATACGATGCCCGACGCTACGACGCTACGCTGTACGTAGCGTCGTAGCGTCCTTCAACGGTTACGGCCCGACCGTAAAGTCGATCCGTTTCAGCACTGCTCCACTCGCGTCCCGCACCTCGACATGCCACGCGCCCGTCCAGTCGGCAGGCACGGTCTTGCGACTCCACGTGCGCCACGGCGAGCCGCCGACCTGCAGCTCCATGTCGCCCACCTGCGTATCCCCGTGGAACCACACGTGGTGGATCGAGGTGCCTGCGGCGCCGCTCACCTTCGTCCAGCACACGAGCTGGCCGACGTCGACGGGGAAGGCCGCACCGGTGTCCTGGGGCTGGCGGTCCAGGACCGTCTTGGCCACAACGGCGTCGGTCACGGTGACCGCGGCGGCTGGGGGGGGCGCCGCGGCCGGCGCCGCCGCCGGCGCGTGTGTCGTGTCCTGTGCGGCGCCGCCACGGGCGATGAGGAAGGCCAACGCGGCGATCGTCCAGATGCGCTTCATGACGACTCTCCTGCCGGAGTTGCTCGTTGTACGGCGCGGCGGCGCCGATGTTCCAGCCACGTCCCGAGCGTCGCCGCGATCAGGGTGCCCGCTCCCGCGCCTGCGAGCTGGAACTTGATCTGGTACTCGCGCTGCCGCCCGTGACACTTGGCGGAGAAGATCGGGCCGACCATGGCGCTGCACGACCCCTGGATCATCGTGAACCCGTAGCCCGCGCCGACGCCGCTGGCGAGCGGCAGCGCACACAGCACGAGATGGCGGAAAAAGATCTTCATGAGCAGCCCGTCATGAGAAAGTCATCGGGAAAGAGAAAGCCGCGGGAAACGCCCCTCGATGACGGCGCTCACACTCGCGCGGGTCAGATGCGCTCATCTCCCGCGCTCGATCCTCCAGCGGTCCACGACTTGCCCGTCCCGCACCACGTGGTACTCGTCGAAGTGCGCCACGGTCAGGCAGGAGTGGTTCGGGACGAGCTCGAGCTGTTGGCCCACCGGAAACCGGCCGTCGACCGCCGCCGCCGACTCACCCCGGATCAGGCCGTGCTCCTGCGACAGCGTGGCGACCGTCAGCTCGGGATGCCCCCGCACGGCGCCCATCGCCGGCGGCCCCACGTGCGCCGGTCCCGGGTCCTTCGAGAGCTCCAGCGCGCCCGCGTCCACGATGAAATGCGAGGCCCCCGGCTGGTGCGACACGACGGTCGCGAGCACCGTGACGCCCACGTCCTCGGGCGCGCAACACCCGATCAGCACCATCGTGCGGTCGTAGAAGACGTAGTTTCCCGGCCGCGCTTCGGTCACGCCAGCGAGGCTCTCCACCGCCGCCAGCGCCGGCGTCGACCCGACGCTCACGTCGCGGACGAGGATCCCGTCGCGGCGCAACCGCTCGGCAAACCCGGTCATCACGCTGCGCTCCTCTTCCGCGACGCGCGCCGCCTCTCGCCGGTTCGTCGTGCGGTACGCGTGACCCGAGTGACTCAGGATCCCGTCGAACGCGAGCCCGCGCTCGCGCCCGAGCTCCCGCGCCACCTCGAGGGCGTACGGGGATGCCGGGTCCACACCGGCGCGATGATAGCCGCAGTCCACCTTGAGCCACACGTGCAGCCCGGACCCCGCGAGTGCCGTGGCCGCCGCCAGATCGTCCACGACCACGCGCAGCGTCGCGCCGGTGTCCTGGACGATCCGCCGCGCGTGAGCAATGTGGCGCGGGTCGATCGGGAACGCCCAGGTGACGTCGGCGAAGCCGGCGCGCGTGAAGACCTCCGCTTCGACCAGCGTGGCCACCGTCAGGCCCTCCGCACCGTGCCGCGCCTGCAGCCGCGCCAGCTCCACGCACTTGTGCGTCTTGGCGTGGGGTCGCAGCCGGACCCCGAGCCGCCGCGCGCGCTCGGCCATCCGCGTCACGTTGCGCTCCACGACGTCGAGATGGAGCAGCAGCGCCGGGGTTTCGACCTCGGTGACGTTCATTGAGGAGGGGCTCAGCTCCGCCATACGCCGACCGCGGCGAAGCGCTCCATCAGTCGAGGCGACGCCCCCTCACTTCGATCCGGCGATACCGCTCGATGCGGCCCGAGCCGCCCACGAACGCCGAGGCGAACCAGCCGGTGAGGCCGACGACGATGGAGCCGAGGATGGCGGCGCCCAGCCCGGCGATGTGGAACCCCGGGAGCACCCATGCCACGAGCGAGAGCGAGATGCCGTTCACCACGAGGATGAAGAGCCCGAGCGTGAGCACCGTGAGCGGCAGCGTGAGAATCAAGATGATCGGGCGGATCACCGCGTTCACGATCCCGAGCAGCAGCGCCCCGATGATCAGGGTGCGCCAGTCGTCGATCCGCACGCCCGGGATGATGGCCGCCGCGGCCCAGAGGCCGAGCGCCGTAATGATCAAGCGGAAGAAGAATCCTCTCATCGTGCGTTCCAGGCTTCGAGGTTGCGCTCGATCTGCCGCGAGTGCTTCTCCAGGTGCTCCGCGTAAATCGCGAGCCAGTCCTCTGCGGCGTAGCGTCCGGACTCGCTGTGCCGGCCGACGCGCTGCCAGTCCCGATCGGTCATGCGCCGGAGCAGCGGCACCGTGTTCCCCCGCACGGCTTCGACCGTCGCGAGCGCCGTGTCGAGCGGGTGGGCGTGGTAATCGAACGTGAGCGCCCAGCGATCCTGGTCGTAGCCCACGATGAGGGGATCGGGTTCGGCGAGGAGGTAGCGCAGCCGCATGTGGGCGTTGGTTTCGCTGTCGGCGCAGTGCACGACGATCTCGTGCGCCGACCACCGGCCCGCTGCGGGCTTCCACTTGAGCGCCTCGGCCCGCACCTTGGCGAGCGCCCGCTTCAGCAGCGCCGGGCCGTGCGCGTAGCGCTCGATCATGCCGGCTCGTTCGGCGGCGGTGAAGGGCATGTCAGCGTCTCCGGAGGAGGTCCCACAGCACCAGACCCGTGCCCACGACCCCGATCACGATGAGGAAGGGCTGAAGCAGCGTGTACGCGGACCGGGACGTGCCGAGGTAAATGCTGCCGCCCTGCTCCGGGAGCCGCGGCAACACGACGGCGAGGAACGCCCAATCGACCAGGGCGACGAACAGGAACGCGATGCCCAGCACACTGATCCGCCGCGCGGGGTAGCGGGCCAGCACCGTCCCGCCGACCAGCCACACGCCGAATCCCGTAAGCCAGCCGCCGATCGTCACCACGGGATCGTGGATCAGGTGGCCGGCGACGACCACCCAGGTGAAGCCGCCGAACGCGACCCCCGCCATCGAGCTGTACGCGATCGCGCGCCGTGCGTCCGTGGCCGCCCCCCCCGGTCGGGATGCCGACAAAGATACCCGGTTTGCTCAGTCGCGCGCTCGGCCGGCCGTGAAGCGCGCCGTGACCCCTGGGCGCACCTGCACGTTGAGCCGCTCGTCGAACAGGATCTCTCCCGCGAGCGAGTCGCCCACGCGCACGGCGCCGATCCCGGCGAACGGGCCGAGCTCGGCGGGCCAGCCGTAGATGAGCGCCTGCTCGGGAAAGCCGATCCACGTCACGGCCAGCGTGTCGCGCGGCACCGTGAACACCAGCGTGCCCCGGAAGCGGCACGTCTTGCCGACGACGAGGCGCGTGGTGTCGAGCAGGACGTCGCTGAGCTTGAAGCGGTCGCCGAGCTGGGGAAGGGTGAGGGTATCGCCGTGGGCCACCTTCCAGCGGCCCACGTAGCGCTGTGCATAGCGGGCCTGCAGGTGCATGGCGGAGGCGGTGCACGGATTGGACGGGCCGCAGGCGGTGAGGACGAGGGCGAGCAAGCCCACCCCGGTTCTCACTGCGTGACGCTGTCCGTCGCCCGGATGTGCGCGCTCGTCGAGTCCGCGTACCGCATCGCAGCGCCCACGCCACGAGCGCCCGGGATGCGCGAGCCCGCCAGAATGCTGTCGCGCTGCCGCTGGGTGAGGCTGTCGCCGGGGGCCGCGGACGACTTCTCGGGCTTGCCGCCGCAAGCGGCGAGCAGCAGCAGGAGCAGGACGGCTGATGAAGTACGCATGATGTCTCCGGTGGGTGCTGCAGATAATATGTAGGATCGCACCCGGAGGTTGCCATGAAACGCCTGGTTCCGCCGATGTTGATCGCCGCCCTCGCCGCCTGCGCGCGCCCGTCCGTCAGCGACCTGCTCGCCCGCGCCACATGGGTGGACCTGACGTACGACTTCGACTCGACCACGATCTACTGGCCCACGGCGAAGCCGTTCCGGCTCGAGGTAGTCTCGGCCCAGCGCACTGCGGCCGGCTACTACTACGCCGCGAACAACATCGCCGCCGCCGAGCACGGCGGCACGCACCTCGACGCGCCGGTGCACTTCGCCGAGGGGAAGCACACGACCGATCAGATCCCCATCACCCAACTCGCCGGCGTGGCGGACGTGATCGACGTGACACGCCAGGCCGAGGCCGACCGCGATTACCGGATCACGCCGGCCGACCTGGAGGCGTGGGAGAACGTCCATGGTCCCATCGCAGCGGGCGCGATCGTGCTGTTCCGCACCGGCTGGGGCGTGCGCTGGCCGGACCGCGCGCGCTACCTCGGGACCACCAAGACGGGCCAGGCGGCCGTGGCGGAGCTGCACTTTCCCGGGATCGGCCCGGGCGCCGCGCGCTGGCTCGTCACGCGCGGGGTGCGGGCCGTGGGGATCGACACCCCGAGCATCGATTACGGACAATCGCAGACGTTCGAGACGCACCAGACGCTCTTTGCCGCCGACATCCCGGCCTTCGAGAACGTGGCGCACCTCTCGGCGGTGCCGGCGACCGGCGCCTTCGTGATCGCGCTGCCGATGAAAATCCGCGGAGGGAGTGGTGGGCCGCTCAGGATTGTGGCAGTGATCCCCTCTTGATCACGTCCTCCATCACGTCCCCGAACCGGTCGATCTCGGCCAGCGTCGTGTAGACGTTCGGCGTCACGCGCACGCAGGTGAACTCCTTGTGCGTGATCGGAGTGACGATGATGCGGTGCTTGTCCCACAGGAAGGCCACGAGCTTGTTGACGTCGAGCCCTTCGACCGAGAAGCTCGCGAGCCCGCACGACTGGGCGGCGTCGTACGGCGTGAGGATCCGCACCTTGGGCTGGGCGCCGAGCCGCTTCGCCCAGCGCTGGAACAGGTAGCGCAGCCGGGCGGCCTTGCGCTCCGGTCTGAGCCCCTCGTGGAACGTGAGCGCCTCGGCGATGGCGTTGTGGTTCGCCGCGGGGTGGGTGCCGATCTCCTCGAACTTGCGGATGTCGCCGTTCATCTCGGGCGGCGCGGCCATCAAGGGCCAGAGGCGCTCGATTTTCGCCTTCCGCACGTAGAGGAATCCGGTGCCGTGGGGCGCGAGCAGCCACTTGTGGAGGCTCGTGCCGTAGTAGTCGCACTCGAGCTCGTCGCGGGTGAACGGGAAGTGCGCGTAGGCGTGTGCGCCGTCCACGATCACCTGGATCCCGCGGTCGCGTGCCAGACGCACGATCTTCCTGATCGGAAAGATCTGCCCCGTGAGGTTCGTGATGTGGCAGACGTGGATGACTTTGGTCCGCGGCGTGATCGCCCGCTCGATGCGGTCGGCGAGGTCGTCCTGGGACGGCGGCGGCACGGGGAAGCCGATCTCCTTCAGCACGATGCCTTCGCGCCGCTCCCGCTGGTGCCACGTGGTGAGCATCCGCGGGTAGTCCTGATTCGTGGTCAACACCTCGTCGCCCCGCTCCAGCGGGATGCCGAGCTGGACGATCTCGAGCGCCTCGCTCGCGTTGCGCGTGATCGCCATCTCCTCCGGGTCGCAGCCGAAGCTCGCCGCGAGGCGGCGGCGCACCGCCTCGATCTCCGGCTCCAGCACCTGCCACATGGTGTACACGGGGGCGGTGTTGGAATACTCGAGATAGCGGCGCATCGCCTCCTGCACGACTCGCGGGCTCGGGCTCACCCCGCCGTTGTTCAGGTTGATGATCGTGCGGTCGAGCGTGAACGCCTGCTGCACGTCGAGCCAGAAGTCCTCGTCCTGGGCCACGTCGTCGGGAGAGCGGCCGGCCACGGCCTGATTCGCACTGACCACGCGCGCCAGCGCGTGGTCCCGCAGGGCGGGCACCGCCGCCCCAGCCGCCACGAGGGATTCCAGAAAGCGTCGCCGCGTGAACATCGAAGCTCGTCTCCTCTCAGGGACGCACCAGTCGCCGCACCAGCATGCCGTAGGCGACCAGGTTCACCGCCAGCACCAGCGTGCCGAGCGTCGCCTGCGCCGGTCGCGTGAGGCCGGCCGGGTAGAGCAGGGGGATGACGTAGTGCTCCACGAAGCCGCCGCGGTAACCCTCGAGCCCGGCGCGGGCGCGGAACGCGTTCTCGAGCGGCGTGAGCGGGCAGATCCAGCCGCCGTACTCGATGGCGATGCCCCACAGCGCGCAGGGGACGTGCGCCCACACGACCCAGCGCCACCGCCAGACCAGGAACCCCCCCACCACGACGAACACGACGAACGCGGTGTGCAGCAGCACGACGACGTCGGCCAGGACGCGGTAGAGCATCTTCAAGCCCCTGTTATAAAGCGAAATCCCCCGTCGGGCCAGAGCCCGACGGGGGATTCGCGTCGCCCGGAGAGCGGGCTACACCCCCAGCAGATTCTCGGCCGGGTGGAACAGTTGCTGAATCACCTCGAGCGCGGTATCGGGCAGGGAGAATAGCTGTTCCAGCGCCGCGAACTCTTCCTGCGACAGCTGGCTCCCGTCTGCGTGACGGATCGTGATCCCGTTGTCCGTCCCGATGATCCGGGCGTACACGGCGCCGTTCACCGTGATCGTGATGTTCACGGTGACCGACTGGGTCGAAAGCGTCACCGTGATCGTACCCGTCGCGGCCACGGTCTCACCGCCCCGCGTGACGCTCAGATTGAACGATAGCATCTCGTGATCCGCGTCCGGCATCGTGATCGACTCGGTGAGACGGTATCGGCGTTCGTGACCGAGAATGACACGTTGAAAGTGAGGGTGTGCGTCCCATCGCTCACGAACCCGACGGCGGTCGCGGTGAACGAGCCAGCCGAGTATTGCGTGGCGGTGATCGTGTAGTCGGCGAGCGTGTCCGGCGTGGTCGGGACGGCATTATCGACTAGCACGACCCGCAGCCCGGCCGTACTGCCCGAGCTGACGTCGATCAGGTCGACGAAACCGATCTGCGTGAGCGGGTTCTCGATGATCTGGTGAGTGATGGGATCGACGGCGTAGAGCAGGAATCGCACGCCGTGGTCGGGCCCGCCCGTCGTCGACTGCCGGACGTAGTGGTGCGTGGTCGGGTCCCACGCAAAGATCGCGTTCCACAGCGTGTCGGGGATGACGCTCGCGGTGCCCGTCCCCGCGAGTGCGATCGCCAGCTGCTTGAGCACTTGGGCGCGTTGCGGAGTCGCGCTGTAGGCTCGGCCCACCTCGGCTGGGGCCGTTGGGCTGGTGGCCTGGAGCAGCTCGCCGCCGAAGCGGAGCGACGGCGCCATGGCGCCGAGGCTGTCGCTCACCGCTTGATAGCTCTGGAACAGGGCCGTGGTGAAGACGGAGCCGAGCGTTTGGACGTCGTTGGTGAGCCCGGCCGGGTCGCTCAGTCGTGGCGATGTGGTGTCTTTGCATGCGGCGGCGACCAACGCGGCGACCGCTACGCCCCACCAGGTGCGACGAGGATATGCTGGCATGCTGCTCCTCCGGAGGATGGCCGTCTGGAGAGAAGATTGCGGGATGAAACGTATTCCGGAAGGGCGCACGCGACTGTGATGGGGCGCACCCCGCGGGAGGTTGCGGGACCGGTTATGACGACGGGGACTGTTAGGCGATCACCCCGCCCCCGAGCAGCCGCCCGTCCGAGTCGTACAACGCCCCCGACTGCCCCGGCGTGATGGCCCGCACCGGCTCGGCGAGGTCGAGGACGAGCGTGCCCCCCCCGTCGGCCCGCTCGCGCACCCGCCCGGGGACGGCCGGGGCGCGGTAGCGGCACTGCACGAAAAGCGGGTCGCCGGGCGCGAGCGGCTCGGCGAGCCAGTTCACCTCCTCCAGCGTCACCTCGTGTCCGAACAACTCATCCCCTGTTCCGATCACCACGGTGCGCGTCTCCGGCTGGATCGCGACGACGTACATCGGCTCGGCGAACCCGCCGGGGAGCCCGCGGCGCTGCCCGACGGTGTAGCGCGCGAAGCCGGCGTGCTCGCCCACCACGTCGCCGCCTACGGTCACGAGCGGGCCGGGGTTGAGGGCCGGGGCGTCGCCGGGGAGGTGGCGCGCGAGCACACCCGCATAGTCGCCGTCCGGCACGAAACAGATCTCCACCGACTCGCGCTTCTCGGCGGTGACGAGACCGAGCCGCCGCGCCACGGTGCGCGTTTCCCGCTTCGTCAGCTCGCCCACCGGCGCGAGCATGCGGCGCACCACGGTGCGATCGATCCCCCACAGGAAGTAGGACTGGTCTTTCCGGGGGTCGCGCCCGCGGTACAGCGCCCCGTCGCGCGCGATCACGTAGTGACCCGTCGCGACGTAGCCGCAGTCGAGGGCGTCGGCGTGATGGAGGAAATCGCGGAACTTGGTGAACGAGTTGCAGCGCACGCAGGGGATGGGCGTGCGGCCGCGCGCATACTCCGCCACGAAGTCCCCGATCACGTCGCGGCCGAAGCGATCCTCGAGGTTCACGACGTAGTGCGGGATGCCGAGCTTGTGGGCGACGAGCTGCGCGTCGGTAATGGAGTCGAGCGAGCAGCAGGGGCGATCGGGCACGCTGTCGCCGTAGCAGAACAGCTTCATCGTGGCGCCGACGACGTCGTAGCCCTGCTCCACGAGCAGCGCAGCCGCAACTGACGAATCGACCCCGCCGGACATCGCGACGAGGACGCGCTCGCTCATCGATGCAGTACCGCGGACAGCGCCCGCACTTTGTCCACGATCTTCGGCACCGCAGCGATCACGGCCTCTACGTCTTCGATCACGTTGTCCTTGCCGAACGAGAACCGCAGCGCCGCCACGCCCAACTCGCGCGGCACGCCCATGGCGGTGAGCACGTGCGAAGGCTCGACCGCGCCCGTGCTGCACGCCGAGCCTGAGGAGCAGGCGATGCCTGCCAGGTCGAAGTGCATGAGCAGCGCCTCCGAATCCGTGCCCGGGATGGCGACGTTGGTGACGTGCGGCGCCCGCAGGGCCTGCCAGGCGTTGATCACGGCATCCGGCACGGTCGCGAGCAGCCGGCGCTCGAGCTCGTCGCGCAGCGCGGCCACGCGGTGGGCGAACTCCGCCTGCTCCGCCGCGGCCAGCTCGACCGCCCTCCCCAGGCCCACGATCCCCGGGACGTTCTCGGTGCCGGGCCGGATCCCGAACTGTTGGCCGCCGCCGTGGATGATCGCTTCCACGGCATGCCGGTCCCGCACTACGAGGGCCCCGATGCCCTTGGGAGCGCCGATCTTGTGGCCCGAGATCGTGAGGAAGGTGCAATCGACGTCGTGGAGCGACACGGGAATCTTGCCGAACGCCTGGACGGCATCCGTGTGGAACGGGACGCCCGCCGCGCGACATCGCGCGGCGAGCCGCGCCACCGGCTGAATGACCCCCACCTCGTTGTTCACCCACATCACGGAGACCACCGCCGCACCGCGCGTCAGCGCCTCCGCGAGCGCGTCCTCCTCCACCGTCCCCGAGGCGTTCACGGGGAGCACGATCTCCTCGCCGCCGAGCCGCGTCAGGGCGTGGGCGGCGGCGAGCACGGCCTTGTGCTCGATCGCCGACACGGCGGCGCGGAACGGCCCGCCGTGATCGCGGGCCGCGAGGGCGCACCCGATGACCGCGAGGTTGTCCGCTTCGGTGCCGCCCGACGTGAAGATCACCTGGCTCGGCTCGGCCCCCCCACCCAGCGCTTCGGCGATGCTGCGCTTCGCTTCTTCGATGCCGGCGCGTGCCGCGCGCCCGAATCGGTGGGCGGACGACGGGTTCCCGAACGCGTCCTTGCCGAGATAGGGCAGCATCGCCTCGAGCACTTCCTCGCGCACCGGCGTGGTGGCGGCGTTGTCGAGGTAGACCAGTCGCTTGGACATGTGCGGGGAATCTACCGACTACAGGGACTGCACGCCAAGCTGCAGCACGTCTTGTACTTCGAGCGTCTCGTAGCAGAAGAACGGCTCGCCGTAGGGCCGCCGGATGAGCGAGCCGTAGTGCGCCGACTGCACGCGGATCAGCTCGTAGAGATCGAGGCCGGTGGGGTGGATTTCCCCCGCCGCCTTGGCGCCCTCGAACTGCGACGCGTAGCAGCGGATCGCCGTCATCTTGGCCTCGAACGTCTCGGAGATGTCCACCACGAACGACGGCTTCACCGGGTCCTCGCGGTAGGCGAGCGCGTAGAGGACTTTGAACGGCCGGTGCGGGCCGCCCCCCCCCGAGTCGCCGTACTTCGCGAGCCCCGCCAGGTAGCAGGCGTCGCGGCCCAGCTCGGAGGCGACGCGGTGATCCGGGTGCCGGCCCACGGGGAACGGCAGGATCACCACACGCGGTCGCGTTTGCCGTATCAGCGTGACGACTGTCAGGCGCGACGCTTCATCGTTCGCCAGGTGGGCGTCCGGCAGCCCGGCGTTGAGCCGCAGGGGGACGCCGAGGGCCCGGGCGGCTCGCTCGGCTTCGGTCGCGCGCGTCGCCGCGTCGCCGCGCGTGCCGCTCTCGCCCTGGGTGAGATCGAGAATAGCGACGCGGTGGCCGGCCGTGACCGCCTTGGCGAGCGTGCCGCCGCAGGTCAGCTCGGCATCGTCGCGGTGCGCGGCGATGGCGAGGAGATCTACTTCCTGGGAGGTCACGGTGCCTCGCACACTCTTGGTCATTCGTACCTCAACGCCTCAACGGGATCGAGCTTCGCCGCCCGCGCCGCCGGCGCGATTCCGAACACCAGCCCGATGACCACCGAGACGGCGCACGCCACCGCGGCGCTCCAGACGGGTACGGAGAGCTCGAGGTTCATGAACACCCGCAGCAGCTGCCCCGCCCCCAGGCCGATAACGATGCCGAGCACTCCACCCAGTAAGGTGAGCGTGGCCGCCTCGACCAGGAACTGCCACAGGATTTCCCGGCGCGTGGCGCCGAGCGCTTTACGGACCCCGATCTCGCGGGTGCGGTCGGTCACCGAGACCATCATGATCGCCATGACGCCGATCCCCCCCACCATGAGGGCGACGCTCGACAGCACGAGCATCACCAGGAAGAAGACGCCCGTGAGCTTGTTGAAGACGTCGAGGATCTGGTCCTGCGTGATCAAGTCGAACGAGTTGGGATCGCCGGCGCGCAGCCCGCGGACGCGCCGCAGCTGCACCGTGACCTCGTCCATCGCCCGCGACACGGTGATGCCGTCGTTCGGCTTCACGACGATCCACAGGGCGTTGGTCTCGTCGTAGCGGAAGAAGCGGCGCGCCGCCTCGAACGGGATGATCGCCGCGATCTCCTGCGAGGGCGGCTGGAAGATGTTCTCCGGGTTCAGATAGAGCCCGATGACCTGGAACGCCTTGCCGGAGATGCGGAGGAACCGTCCCATCGGGTTGATCCGGCCGAACAGCTTGTCCGCGAACCGCCGCTCGATCACCACCACCGGCGTACCGCTGCGCAGCTCGGCGGTGGTGAAGAACCGGCCCTCGGGGAGGCTCCCGCCCTGGATCTCCATGTACTGGTCGTCTGCGCCGAAGATCGTCACGAGCTGGGTGTGGACGCCCGCGTACTCCATCTTCTGGAACAGCTGGACCCACGTTCCCGCGTAGCGGACGTCGGGCAGGCGGGCGATCGCTTCGGCCTCGGCCGGCCGGATCACGGGGCGGATCCGCACCTCCCTGGGCAGCGCATCCGGGTTGAGCGGCGTCGTGGACCAGAACCGCAGGATGTAGAAGGTGGTCGGCCCCGCGACCTCGATCGTGTTGATGATCTGGTCGCGGATGCCCTGCACGATCGACGCCATCGCCATCACGGTGGCGACCCCGATCACCACGCCGAGGATGGTGAGCGCGGAGCGCAGCTTGTTGGCGCGGAGTTGCTCGACGGCGATGAGCCAGCCCTCGGAGACGGAGTGCAGCCTCATTCGTATCTCAACGCCACCACCGGATCCAGCTTCGCCGCCCGCATGGCCGGGTACACGCCGAAGATCACGCCCACACTCGCGCCCAGGCCGAGCGCCACCGCCACGGACCACAGGGTGACGCGCGCCGGGAGGGGGGAGATCAGGCTCACGACCCACGCGAGCGCCACGCCGCCCCAGAGTCCCACCACCCCGCCCAGTGCCGCGAGGGTCACCGACTCGGCGAGGAACTGGTTGCGGATGTCCTTGCGGCGGGCGCCGAGCGACTTGCGGATGCCGATCTCGCGGGTGCGCTCGTTCACGCTCATCAGCATGATGTTCATGATCACGATCCCGCCCACGATGATCCCGATCGCGACGACGGCCGGGATGACGGTGAAGAGCAATCGCGTCAGGTTCTTCCAGAAGCTCACGAGCGCGTCCGCGGTGTCCACGGTGAAGTCGTCCGGCTGGCCGGGACGGAGCCGGTGCGCGATGCGCATCGCTTCCTCGGCGCGCTGCATCCCGTCCGCGACCAGCGCCGCTTCCGGCATCTTCACCGAGATCACCGTCGTCTTGCGGCGGCCGTACAGCGCCTCGAAGCTCGTGAGCGGCATCATCACGAACCCGTCCCACGACTGGCCCAGCACATTTCCTTTCTTCGCCACCACGCCCTTCACCGTGTACTGCTGGCCCAGGATGCGGATCTTCTCGCCGATCGCCTGGTCCGGATAGTCGAACACCCGGTCCGCGATGTCGTAGCCGAGCTCGACCACGGGGCGGCGCTCCCGCACGTCGATGTCGGAGAGCGGCTCGCCGGCCGCGAACTGGTAGTCCTGGACCACCTGGAACGGCGCCGTGACGCCGAAGACGAACACGTCCCCCACGGTCTTGTCGCGCCACACGATGTCGGCCTGGGGCGTGGGCCATCCCGACTGCAGCGCGATCGCCCGCGCGTCGGGGATGGCGCGTCGCACGAAGGGCACGTCCTCGGGGGCGATGATGGGGCGACGCTGGATGGCCTTCCACTCCTCGTCGTCGATCAGCCCGACGGCGATCGGCGTGCGGCGCACCTGGAAGGCGTTCGCGCCGACGATCGCCCCGCCGATCCGCTCGCGCACGTACGCGTTCATCCCCTGGATGATGGCCACCACGGCCACGAGGAACGCCACCGAGACGATGATGCCGAGCAAGGTGAAGAACGAGCGGAGCTTGTGGCTCCACGCGGCGTGGAGCGCCTGGAGGATGGCTTCGGAGAGCTGCATGGGACTCGAAACATAAACGGCGACGGATGGTGAGGCGACGGAAGGACGGAACGGGGATGAAAGGCTAGGTCAGCATCCCCGTTCCGTCGTACCGTCGTTCCGTCGCCTTCTGCTATTCGTATCGCAGCGCTTCCACCGGATCGAGCCGGGCGGCGCGACTGGCCGGGTAGAGGCCGAAGCCCACGCCGGTGAGGGCCGAGGCGCCCAGGGCGACCAGGATCGACCACACCGGTACGTTGGCCGGGATCGGCGTGAGGCGGGAGATGGCGAACGCGACGCCGCCGCCCACGAGCATCCCGGCGGCGCCGCCCACCAGCGTCAGGGTCGACGCCTCCACCAGGAACTGCCACAGAATGGCGCGCCGCGTGGCGCCCAGCGCCTTGCGCACCCCGATCTCCCGGGTTCGCTCGGTGACCGAGATCATCATGATCGCGACCACCCCGACGCCTCCGACCATCAGCCCGATGGACGAAAGGACCAGCATCACCAGGAAGAACATCCCGGTGACCTGGTTCCAAGAGTCCAGCAGCTTGTCCTGCGTGACGATCGAGAAATTGTTGTCCTGCCCCGGCTTGAGCCCGCGCAGCGAGCGCAACGTCGCCACCACTTCGTCCATCGACTGCTGCTGCGTGTACGCGGGCGCGGGCGCGACGGCGAGCCGCATCCATCCCTTGATGTAGGGCACATGCTTCGCGAACGCCCCGTGCGGGATCCCGACGAACGGCGGGGTGGCGCCGCTGAACAGGCTCGGCGGCGGCGTATACACGCCGATCACCTTGAACGGCGCGCCGGCGACGTGGATCGCCTGGCCGATGGGGTCGCGTCCGCGGAACAGCTGGTCCTCGAGCTTCCGGTTGATGACCGCCACCGCATCATTGGCCACGTCCTCCAGCCGCGTGAAGGTGCGTCCGGGATTGACGTCTCCGCCGTTCACCTCCACCCATTGCGCCGACAGCCCCGACACCTCGATGGACTCGAGCCGCCGGTCGCCATACTCCACGGTCGCGGAGCTCTCGTCGCGCCGCGTGACGTAGCGAACGGAGGGCAGCAGGGCGATCCGGTCCGCCTCGACCTCGGTGATCACCGGGTTGCGCCGCCATGGGCTCGATTCGTCGGAGCCGTCCGAGACGTTCACCCCGGGCTGGAAGAAGCGCCATACCAGGAAGGTGCGCGGGGCGATGGACTCGAAGATGTTCGACACGCTCCGGTTGATCCCGCTGATCATCGCGGCGATCACCATCACGACCATTACGCCGATGGCGACGCCGAGGATGGTCAGCGCGGCTCGCCCCTTGTTGGCGCGCAGCGAGTCCAGGGCGATACCGACCCCTTCGAACAGGCCGGTCATGTCTCGTGCCGCAGCGCGGCGATCGGGTCGAGGCGCGCCGCACGGCTCGCCGGATATACGCCCGCGAGGATGCCGACGCCGGCGCCCAGCACCACCCCCACGAGGACCGACCAGGGCGCGACGGCGGCGGGGAGCGGCGTCGTCGCCGCCACGGCGGCGGCGAGGGCGAGCCCGAGGCCGACGCCGCCCGCGGCGCCCACGGTCGCCAGCGTCGTGGCCTCGACCAGGAACTGCCGCAGGATGTCGCGCCGCCGGGCGCCGAGCGATTTGCGGATGCCGATCTCGCGGGTGCGCTCGGCGACCGCCATCAGCATGATGTTCATGATCACGATCCCGCCCACGACCAGCGAGATCGCGACGAGACCCGGGAGCGCGACGAACAACACGCGGCTGATCTTGCCCCAGAAGTCGAGCACCTCGTCTGCCGTTTCCAGGGTGAAGTCGTCCGGCTCGCGCGGTCGCAGGTGGCGCCGGCTGCGCATCACCGCCTCAGCCTGCGCCATCGCTTCGCGCATCTCGGGCTGGGAGCGGGCCTTGATCGCCACCGCGTCGACCACGTGCGGCTGGTTGACGTAGTGCTTGAGCGGGGCGCTCGCCGGCGCAACCACGAACTTGTCGAGCGACAACCCAAACAGGTTGCCCTGCTTCTCCACGACCCCGATCACCCGGTACGGCAGCTCGAAGAGCTTCACCTCGCGGCCGATCGGGTCCTGGCCCTCGAACAGCTTATCCGCCAGCTCGTGCCCCAGCACGAGGACCGGGACGCCGGCCTCCACCTCCTGGGCGGTGAAGGCGCGGCCCAGCTCGAGCCGGAGGGAGCGGATGTCGAAATACAGCTCTGTGGCCGCCGTGACCTGCACGTCCTTCGCCTGCTTCCGGCCGGCGGTGAGCGCCGCGCGGGTGCTCGACTCCCACGCGGCGAGCACCGGGATCGTCACGCCCCGCGCCACGGCCTGCGCGTCCTCGTACGTGACCCGCGGGCGCCGTCGCCACACGCGCCACGTCGAGTCGGTGACGTTGCCGAGCTGCACGTCGGGGAACTGCCGCAACCGGAACGTGTTCACGCCGAGGATCGTCCCGGCGAACTTGTCGGTCATGTACCGATTCATCCCTTGAACGACCGACACGACGGCGATGAGAAACATCACGCCGATGAACACCCCGATGATCGAGAAGGCGCTCTTGAGCTTCTGCGCCCGGATGGTCTGCAGGGCGAGGCGAACGGCCTCGACGAAGGGCATCTACTCGTACCTCAGCGCCTCCACCGGATCGAGCCGGGCGGCCTTGTTGGCGGGATAGAGGCCGAACACGATCCCGGTCAGCGCGGCGGCCGCGAGCGCCGCCACGATCGAGCCGAGCGGCACGTGGGCCGGGACCGGCGTCGCGACCGCGAGCACGAGCGCGACTAGGCCGCCGGCGATCATGCCCACGATGCCGCCGACCAGCGTAAGCGTCGCCGCCTCGACGAGGAACTGCCACAGGATCTCGCGGCGCGTCGCGCCGAGCGCCTTGCGCACGCCGATCTCCCGCGTGCGCTCGGTGACCGAGATCATCATGATCGCGATCACCCCCACCCCGCCCACCAGCAGCCCGACGGCCGAGAGGGCCAGCATCACGATGCGGACGAGCAGCGTCGTGCTGTTGAGACTCTCCAGGAACTTTTCCTGGCTCACGACGGCGAAGTTGTTGTCCTGGCCCGGCCGGAGATGTCGCCGCAGGCGCAGCGCTTCCGTGACGTCTTCCATCGCCTGCGCCGTCGTCGCCGCCGGCGCGGGCCCCACCAGGAAGTCCATCCACCCCTTCCAGTACTGCACGTACTTCACCAGCGCGGCGTGCGGGATGATCGCCTCGGGCGACGGCTGGCCGCCGAACAGTTGCGGCGGGGGATTGAACACCCCGATCACCGTGTAGGGCACGCCCTGGATGTGGATGCGCTGCCCGATGGGGTCGATCTGGTCGAACAGCAGCTCGGCCAGCTTCTGGTTGACGACGGCCACCTGGGCGGCAGCGGCCTCTTCCACTTCGGTGAACGAGCGCCCCGGCGACACGTCGCCGCCCGCCACGTTGGGCCAGGCGGCGCTGCGGCCGTAGACCCGCACGCTGTGCTGGGTCTTGCTGCCGAACGAGACGTCGGCCTGGCCGCCCTCGTCCAGCGCCAGCCAGCTCACCGACGGCAGCTGCTCGATCACCCTGGCGTCCTCCAGCGACATCGGCGGATTGCGGCGCCACGGGCTCATCTCGTCCGACCCGTCCGAGACGTTCACACCGCCCTGGAAGAACCGGCCCACCCAGAAGGTCTTGGGCCCGGACTGCTCGAGCATGTCGGCGATGCCCTTGTTGAAGCCGCTGATGATCGCGCCGATCACCATCACGACCATGACCCCGATCGCGACGCCCAGAATCGTCAGGGCGGCGCGCGCTTTGTGGGCGCGCAGCGACTCCAGCGCGATGCCGACGCCTTCGAGCAAGGGGGTCAGGCGCTCACTCCTGGCGCAGCGCCGCGATGGGATCGAGCCGGGACGCCCGGCTGGCCGGATACACGCCCGCCACGATGCCGACCCCGCCGCCGACCACGACGCCCAGCAGGATCGAGAACGGCGATACCGCGGCGGGCAAGGGGGTCGCGACCTTCAGGAGCAGCGAGAGCGCGATCCCGGTCCCGATCCCCAGGGTCGCGCCCACCGTGGCGAGGGCCGCGGACTCGGCGAGGAACTGGCGCAGGATGTCCCGGCGCCGGGCGCCGAGCGACTTGCGGATGCCGATCTCGCGGGTCCGCTCCGCGACCGCCATCAGCATGATGTTCATGATCACGATGCCGCCGACCACGAGCGCGACGCCCACCAATCCGGGCCCGACGACGTAGAGGATCCGGCTGAGCTTCTTCCAGAAATCGAGCACGCCCTCCGAGGTTTCCATCACGAAGTTGTCGTCCTGACGGGGGCGCAAATGACGGCGGCTGCGCATGATGGCTTCGGTCTGGTCCATCGCGTCGCGCATTTCGAGCTCGGAGTTCGCCTTCACGATCAGGGCGTCGACCACGCCGGGCGGGTTCACCTCGCGCTGGATGGGCGAGAGCGCCGGGGCGACCACGAACTTGTCGAGCGAGATGCCGAGCAGGTTGCCCTGGCGCTCCACCACCCCGATCACCCGATAGGAAATGCCGTGGATCCGCACGGTGCGACCGATCGGGTTGACGCCGGGGAACAGCTTCTGCGCCAGATCGTACCCGAGCACCACGACGGTCGTCCCCGCCTTCGACTCCTGGGGCGTGAACGCGCGGCCGTCCGCGATCTTCAGGTTCATGATGTCGAAGTACCGCTCGGTGGCGCCCTCCAGCGTGATGTCCTTGGCGACCTTGCCGTTGTACTCCACGCTGCCCCGGTCCTCGGAGTACCACGCCGTCACCACCGGCACCCGGAGGCCCTGGGTGACCGCGTCGGCATCCGCGAACTTGATGCGGGGGCGGCGCCGCCACGCCCGCCAGACCGAGTCCTCGACGTTGAAGTTCACATTGGGCCGGCGGCGCAGGTGGAACGTGTTCACCCCGACGAGCGTTCCCGCGAACTTGTCGGTCATGTAGCGGTTCATGCCGTTCACGATCGACCACGCGCCGATCAGGAACGTGACGCCGATGAACACGCCGATCGCGGAGAACCCGCTCTTGAGCTTCTGGGCGCGGATCATCTGGAGCGCGAGCCGCACCGCCTCCAGAAACGGCACCTAGGCCGCCCGCAGCTGATCGGTCGCGACGACGCCGTCGCGCAGCGTCACCACGCGCGCCGCGTGGGCCGCGATGTCGTGCTCGTGGGTCACCATCACGATCGTCTGGCCCTGGTGATGCAGGTCCTGGAACACCTGCATCAGCTCCGCGCTCGTCGTCGAGTCGAGGTTCCCCGTCGGCTCGTCGGCGAGCAGGATGCTCGGCTCGTTCACCAGCGCCCGCGCGATCGCCACGCGCTGGCGCTGGCCCCCCGACAGCTCGTTCGGCTTGTGGTCCATCCGGTCCGCGAGCCCCACCCGCGCGAGCGCCCGCGCCGCGCGCGCCCGGCGGTCCTTGGTGGGCAGCCCGGCGTAGATCAACGGCAGCTCCACGTTGTGGAGCGCGTTGGCCCGGGGCAGCAGGTTGAACGTCTGGAACACGAACCCGATCTCCTTGTTGCGGATGCGAGCCAGCTCGTCGTCCGAGAGGGCCGACACCTTCTGGCCGTTGAGCCAGTACTCCCCGGCCGTGGGGGTGTCGAGGCAGCCGATCAGGTTCATGAGCGTGGACTTGCCCGAGCCGGAAGGCCCCATCACCGCGACGTACTCATTCTTCCGGATCTGGAGGCTCACGCCCCGCAGCGCGCGCACCACCTCGCCGCCCATGTCGTAATCGCGGGTCAGCTTGTGGGTGAGGATCACGATGTCCGGCAGCGGCGTGTCGCCGGTGCGGAACGCCTGGAGGTCGGTCATGCCGCGGCTTTCTTCTTGGTCGTGTCGGCCGCCTGCTTCATCGGCCGCACGTGCGCCCCGTCCTTGAGGTCGCGGATGGCCTGATACGGCCCGGCGACGATCGACTCGCCCTGCTGGAGCCCGTCCA